>JGI20214J51650_10000409_pt1 | contig 26802 bp, 21 predicted proteins | sample WetSurMetagenome_FD_51650 | JGI IMG/M metagenome (IMG submission 51650) | reverse complement strand
CCGGTTCGTTTGACAGTCGAGGTCAAACCCGTATAATGCGCGCTCCCTTTTGGGAGGGGTCGGTAGCTCAGTCGGTAGAGCAGCGGACTTTTAATCCGTTGGTCGCGAGTTCGAATCTCGCCCGACCCACCAGTTTCAAACCCAGCCGCTTTAGCTCAGTTGGTAGAGCAACCGCCTTGTAAGCGGTAGGTCGTCAGTTCGAATCCGACAAGCGGCACCAATACCAATAAGGCTTGCAGAGATGCAAGCTTTTTTATCGTCAGGCTGTTTGTATCCGTGAAGGCGCGGTGCAGAATTTGCCGGACTGAGCGGTATCTCGCCACAAACAGTTTTTGGAGTGGTAGTTCAGTTGGTTAGAATACCGGCCTGTCACGCCGGGGGTCGCGGGTTCGAGTCCCGTCCACTCCGCCAACATAAATAAGGCTTGCAGCGATGCAAGCCTTTTGCTTTTGCCTGTTTATACCTTACTCGGTGCCGAATTTGGATTCGACGATCACGCCGATCTGTTTGAGGAACGGGGTGGGAAGAATACCTCCTGCACAAACAATGATCGCATCGTTGGGGATCACAAGCATGTTTCCTTCCTGTTCAATCGTGACCTTGTCCTTCTCGACCAGTTTCACATTCGATTTCAGGCGCACAGTGAGCTTTCCCTGCTCCGACATCAATTTCAGGCGGTCGCGGTTTTTCGGTTTTCCGCGCCCGAAAGCGTCGCTGCGGTAGGAGAGGGTGACGGTCGTTCCCGGTTGATCGGCAATGGCCATGGCTGCTTCAAGAGCGCTGTCTCCGCCACCCACCACCAGCACATGCATATTCTTGTATTGCTCTGGTTCGATCAGGCGGTATACGACTTTCGGCAGGTCTTCTCCGGGTACGCCCAGTTTGCGCGGCGTACCGCGGCGACCGATGGCAAGCAGCACAGTGCGTGTTTCGTAAGAACCCTTGGTGGTTTTAACGGTGAAGCCTTTGTCGGTCTTGGTGATGTTCTCCATGCGCTCGTTGAAATTCAGTTTCAAGCCGGTCTTCTGGATGATGCCTTGCCAGAACTCGAGCAGCTTTTCCTTGCTGACTTCCTGAAAGTGTACTTTACCTACCAGGGGTAGTTTTACCGGTGCAGTCATCACAATCTTGTTGCGCGGGTATTGGAAGATGGCCCCGCCGAGTGCTTCTTCCTGTTCGACGGTGACGTAACGCAGTTTGTTTTCGATCGCAGCGAGGGTTGCTGCCAATCCGGCAGGTCCAGTACCTATGATGACAACGTCATAGGGGTTATTTCCGCCCTTCAGCTTGGCAATGGATTCCATGGCCTGGATGCCCTGGGTAGCTGCCTTGCGGATCAGTCCCATTCCGCCGAGTTCTCCCGCGATGAAGATGCCGGGCACATTGGTCTCGAAGTTAGGATTCACTTGCGGGATATCCATACCGCGTTTAGCCGTACCGAACACCAGCTTGATGGCGTCATGAGGGCATGCGGGCGCACAAACTCCGTGACCGATGCAGTGGGTCGGGTTGATCAACACCGCTTTGCCTTTGATCATGCCGATCGCCCCCTCCGGACAGGCTGTGATGCAACTGCCTGCACCCATACAAAGGTTAGGGTTGATTTCAGGGTGCAAGGAGGAAGGTTCGGTCAATCCAGCCTCGATTGATTCGGTAAGCACTTCAACGGCCGATGATTCATGCTTGTATCGTCCGCGCAGATAGAAGAACACGATCAGCGCGAGCGGTGCCAAGTAGATTGCGAAGGATTCAATATTCATCTGAGACAGAAATGTATTTGTTAACAAATATATGGATTATTTTCAAATGCAGTCCGGAAGCGGCCCGAAAGGTGAGTTGCAGTAAACCTGAACTATTCTAAGCCATGGAAGACAAATAAGAAATGGTGCGTTTGGGGTGGCTAGTATTTATCGGCTTTGTGGGTGCAATAACGTTTGGAGGATGTTTTTTTAACCACAGATATTTTTCAAACTCTGAGAGGAACTGTTTTATGTTGGATATAGCCTTGGCCTGACAGAGGGGAGGCTGGTTTTGTTGCTTTGCCCGCTGCGTTTGCGCGCGCCCCCGATCCATTCCTGCCCTTGCTGGGCGTAATCGTTGGCTGGCAACGGCAACAGCTTGTTCGGTAATTCGGCCGCCCGCTCGTTTTGTTTGGCAGCCATCCATTTCACAGACTTGAGTAATTCTTGCAATCACCAAATTGAGGATCGCGGCAATGCCACCCACCCAGCCCGGACACGGCCAATCCAAATTGACATAGGCAGTCCCTCATCTACCCAAAGGGGTGCGACATGAAACTCTCGAACAAGTCACGTTCCCTTAGTGATCGTTTTGTTGAGGCGGATGATTAGGTGCATAGGCAACGGCACCTCTGGAATGACAGGCATTACATGCCGTTTGGGGCATTTGAGCATGCAAGGCCGTATGACTTGGTGTCCAGAAAATAACGTAGTGGCAATCGTCGTACGCGTTGTGCAAAGGGTTGTCCCTGAGGACCGATAGCACCTTCAATTTTATTTATACGGGATGACCAGCCCCCTTCCCTGAGAATCTGCAACGCCTTGAATGGGGCAGGTACATCGTCGGTAAATGAATTGCTGCGAACCATGTCGGTTCGCAGCCTGTGCGATCTGGACATGGCACGCATCGTGGCCGCCAATATTGGGCAGGTTGGAGGCGCTTCCGATTAACCAACATGTCAGGCTCGGGTACCAACGGACAGACGATAGATCCGGTCACCGGTTTGCCGATATCTCAGGGCACCGGTAGCGCGACACCCCAGGTTTCTGTTCAAACCACACCGGGCCGCGGATTGGAAAGAAGCGTGACCGGGCAAGTGATCGGGAGCAGCCTTTACAGGCAGGGGGATATCTGGTCGGGGAGCGTTACTTTGAGCTTCAGCGGCACGGTGAACGGCCACACAGTATTCTTCTACAACCACAACCAGATCAACAGCGGCTGGATGGTGGATACGACGCTGCAGATGTCCAGTTTTAAAGATCAATTCGGCGGTACGACGACGCAATTCATGCCAATGCTGCGCGGATCCTACCGTTTCAGGGAACGCTTCACTTTCGACACGGACTTGAGCAAGCAGAAGATCGATACCAACGGCCCGCAAGTGACTACGAGTATTTCCAGCCTATTCTGCTCCGGGGGGGCTGGGATTTCTAGGTCGGCTAAGACCGGTTGAGGAGTATTATCAGGACTTCGAGAAGTCGTTCGGCGATAGCCGCGAAAAGATTTCTGCCTGCGTTAAAAGTAGTGCGGGGATGAGGTGCGCGCCCATTGATTTTGGTATTCTAATAATGATTATTATTTAAAGGATGCCAAACAGCGGATCTGATGCCGTCTGGTAAATTCCTCTCTTCCTAAAACAGGAGTCATCATGAAAATCCACGAATACCAGGGTAAAGAGATACTGCGTGAGTTCGGCGTGCCGACTCCGCGCGGAGTAGCATGCTTTAGCGTAGAGGAGGCTGTAGCGGCAGCTCAGAAACTGGGCGGCAAAGTCTGGGTGGTGAAGGCTCAGATTCATGCGGGCGGGCGCGGCAAAGGTGGCGGAGTAAAGGTGGCAAAATCGCTGGATGAAGTGCGACAGTTTGCGGGCCAGATCCTGGGCATGCGTCTCGTTACTCACCAGACCGGACCCGAAGGCCAAGTGGTGCGCCGATTGCTGATCGAGGAAGGTGCGCAGATCGTCAAGGAATTCTACGTTGGCATGGTGGTGGATCGCGCTTCGCAGCGCGTTGCCTTGCTGGCTTCCAGCGAAGGCGGGATGGAGATAGAAGAAGTCGCAAAACATTCGCCGGAGAAAATCCGCACGGTGCGTATCGATCCCGTCACCGGTTTGACCGATAAAGAAGGCGCTGAAGTCGCACGCTCGATCGGTATTCCGGATGTGGCGAATGCCGAGGCGGTCAAAGTGTTGCAAGGACTGTATCGCGCCTTCGTCGAGAAAGATGCGATGCTGGCTGAGATCAATCCATTGATCATCACTGCGGATAACCGCGTGGTGGCGCTGGATGCAAAATTCAACTTCGATTCCAACGCGCTGTATCGCCGTCCCGAGATCGTGGCTTATCGCGATCTGGATGAAGAAGACCCGGCCGAGATCGAGGCCTCCAAGTTCGAATTGAGTTATATCCAGCTCGACGGCAACATCGGCTGTCTGGTGAATGGCGCGGGGCTGGCGATGGCGACCATGGATATCATCAAGCTGTACGGCGGCAGTCCGGCCAACTTCCTCGATGTGGGCGGTGGCGCGAACAAGGAGAAGGTGACCGAGGCGTTCAAGTTGATGCTGAAGAACCCGTCGCTCAAGGCGATCCTGGTCAACATCTTCGGTGGCATCATGAAATGCGATGTGATCGCCGAGGGCGTGGTAGCGGCAGCACGTGAGGTACACCTCAGCGTACCGCTGGTGGTGCGCCTGGAAGGAACCAACGTCGAGCTTGGCAAAAAGATACTGGCTGAATCCGGATTGCCCATCATCTCCGGTAACGATATGGCGGACGCGGCGCAAAAAGTCGTTGCGGCCGCGAAAGGTTAAACATCATGTCCATACTGATCAACAAGAGCACCAAAGTCATTACCCAGGGCATGACCGGCAAGGTCGGCCAGTTCCATACCTTTCATTGCAAGAGCTACGCGAACGGGGCGAATTGCTTCGTTGCGGGCGTAAACCCGAAAAAGGCCGGCGAAGACTTTGAAGGGATTCCGGTGTATGCCAGCGTGCTGGACGCGAAAAAAGCGACGGGTGCGACGGTGTCGGTGATCTACGTCCCGCCATCCGGTGCGGCAGCGGCAATCGACGAAGCGGTGGAAGCCGATCTGGATCTGGTGATTTGCATCACGGAAGGCATCCCGGTACACGACATGTTGAAGACGCGCTACAAGATGCAGGGGAAGCGCACGCTGCTCATCGGACCGAACTGTCCCGGCCTCATTACGCCGGACGAGATCAAGATCGGCATCATGCCCGGACATATCCACAAGAAGGGTCGTATCGGGGTGGTATCGCGTTCCGGAACGCTGACTTATGAGGCGGTCGGGCAGCTTTCCGCGCTGGGTTACGGCCAGTCGTCGTGTGTGGGCATCGGCGGCGACCCGATCAACGGCATGAAGCATATCGATGTTATGCGACTATTCAACGAAGATCCGGAAACGGATGCGGTGATCATGGTCGGAGAGATCGGCGGCAGCGACGAAGAAGAATGCGCGCGCTGGATCAAGGGCAACATGAAGAAGCCCGTGGTCGGTTTCATCGCGGGCGTCACTGCCCCGGAAGGCAAGCGCATGGGACATGCCGGAGCGATCATCTCCGGAGGCCAGGGCGGTGCCAACGAAAAACTGGCCGTCATGGAAGAATGCGGCATACACATCACACGCAACCCGGCGGAGATGGGACGCACGATGCAAAAGGTGTTGAAAGGCTAAACAGGGTAAGGGGGAAGAGGGAAGGGTAAAACCTCCGCGCGGTTGTCACCCTTCTCCCTTGAGCGCCGAAGGCGCGTTCCCTTCCCCTTTCCCCCTCCCAAGAAAGGTTTATAAATGCTGGAGATGTTGTCGACCCCCCAGTTCTGGGTGGATGTGTTCAAGATCATCGTTATCGACTTGCTGCTCTCTGGGGATAACGCGGTGGTGATCGCGCTGGCGTGCCGCAATCTGCCCAACGTGCAACGCAAGAAGGGCATCATGTACGGCGTGGGCGGGGCGATCGGCTTGCGTATTGTGCTGACGTTCTTTGCGGTGAGCCTGTTGTCGCTTCCGTATCTCAAACTGGTCGGTGCGCTGCTGCTGCTGTGGATCGGCGTCAAGCTGATCCTGCCGGAAGAAGAACATGGAGAGGGCAACATCAAGGCCGAAACGCATCTGTTGGGTGCGGTGAAGACCATCATCATTGCCGACTTTGTGATGAGCCTGGATAACGTGCTGGGGGTGGCGGCGGCGGCGAATGGGAACACCTTCCTGCTGGTTTTTGGTTTGTTGATCAGCATTCCTTTGATCGCGTGGAGCAGTCAGCTGGTATTGAAATTGATCGACCGCTTCCCTGTCATTATCTACGCGGGCGGTGCGTTGTTGGGCTATGTGGCGGGCGAGATGCTGGTCAGCGAAGCGTTGTTCAAGCCCTTGCTGGAAACGCTTCACTATTTGCATTGGTTGGTTCCGGCGGCGTGCGCGATCCTGGTATTGGCGCTGGGCAAGTGGCTCGCGATGCGCAAGACAGTGACGGCGAAAGCGGTCGATCTGGTGGACGAGCAGGTGCCCGCCACCCGCGATAAATACTGAACGGGGAGTTGCAGATGAAAATATTGATTCCGGTAGATGGCTCGGCTGGCGCCAACCGCGCGGTGGAATACGTGATCGGAAGTGTTGCCTGGTTAAAGGAAACGCCGCAAGTGTGTCTATTGAATGTGCAATGGAAGTTGGCGTCCGGAAATGTAAAGCTGTTTATAAATCAAGAAACTATCAATGATTACTATCGCGAGCAGGGTGCGTCCGCATTGGCCGAGGCACGTGCGAAGCTGGATGCGGCCGGGCTTGCATATAGTTATCACATCAGTATCGGTGCGCCGGCTGAGGCCATTGTGCAATATGCGCAAGAACAACAAGTGGATCAGATCGTGATGAGTGCGCATGGGCAGGACAAACTGTCCAATCTGTTGCTGGGGTCGGTGGCCAGCAAAGTCACTCACTTGGCTAGCATTCCGGTACTGCTCATTAAGTGAAACGGCTGATAAATCAAACAGGTATGGTTTGATTTTGAAAATTGTTTTAGTATTCGCCCTTGTGTGCTCAGTGATCGAGTGAAAACGGGCAGGGCGAATTATGAAGAAATCATTTTGGAAAACGGATGGGTTCACCGCTTTGCTGATCGCATTGGTGTTCCTGTTCAGTGCCAATAGTGATTTGATACAGAGCCTGGAGCGCAAAGCTTATGACTGGGGCGTGCTGGCTTGTTCCCGGTCACCCAGCGACAAGATCGCGGTCATTGCCATCGACGACCAGAGCATCGCCAATCTCGGGCGTTGGCCTTGGCCGCGCGCGATCCAGGGCAAGATGCTGGACATCCTGGCTTCGGGACATGCCAAGGTGGTCGGGAACACCGCTTTTTTCTTCGAGCCGCAAGTCGATGCAGGCTTGGACTATATCAACAAGATCGGCGCAATCCTTGCCGATTCTTCTCTGAAACGCAGCAATCCTGAGGAATGGGCACAGCTGGATGCATTGATGCAGGATGCCCTGGATCATCTGGATAACGACAAAAAACTGGCAGAAAGCATGCTCAAGGCCAACGATGTGCTGTTGGGCATGTACTTCGAATTGGGCGAGCCCCAGGGTAAACCGGATGGCGCGCTTCCGGACTATGTCCTCAAGAACAACCTGACCAATGTGGTGGGCGGCGAAGATTCTGCATTGCCCATTCCTGCCCTCGGTGCGCAATTCCCGATCCCCTCTATCGGCGCGACTGCCCTGGCCATCGGCCACCTCAATGCCACGCCGGATGTGGATGGCGCGGTGCGTACCGAGCCGCTGGTGATCGGCTATTTCGACCAATACTATCCCTCGCTGTCGCTGATGCTGGTGGCGAAGAGCCTGAATCTCGAGCCAAAAGATATCAAGGTCACATTGGGGCAGGGCGTGAAGGTGGGCAACCTCAACATTGCCACCGATCCGGCCTTGCGCATGCACACTTTCTTCTACGGCGACCGCGAAGGGAAACCTGCATTCCAGGTGGATTCCTTTTACGACGTGTTGAGCGGCAAAATACCCGCGGAGAAATATCGCGACAAAATTGTGCTGATCGGCGCCACTGCGGCCGGGGTGGGCTCATCGCAAGTGACTCCGATCTCTGCCGGGACTTCGCCTGTGCTGACGCTGGCACATTCAGTCTCCAGCATCCTCAAGCAGGATTTTTTCGTCACACCGAGATGGGCATTCTGGGCTCAGAGCGCTGTCTTCCTCGTGGTATCGCTTTACCTGATCCTGCTGGTGCCGCGCCTGAGCGCGGGGTTGGCAGCAGCTATCACGGGCGGGCTGTTCGTGTTGTTGCTGGCGGTTCATTTCATCCTGATGACGACGCAGGCGATGTGGTTGCAGTTGATGCTGCCGGCGGCACTGTTGCTGGTCGGCCATCTGCTGTTGACGACCAAACGTTTCCTGATGACGGAAAAGGGCAAGCTCAAATCCGATGCCGATTCCGCAGAAAGCAATCGCATGCTGGGTCTGGCATTCCAGGGCCAGGGGCAACTGGATATGGCCTTCGACAAGTTCCGCAAAGTTCCGCTGGACGACAGCTTGATGGATGTGTTGTATAACCTCGGACTGGATTTCGAGCGGAAGCGCCAGTTCAACAAGGCTGAATCGGTGTTCAGATACATGGCCGATCACAACCCCAAGTTCCGCGACCTGGAAGCGCGAACGGCACAATCCCGGGCAATGGCCGAGACAATTGTGCTCGGCGGCGCTGCCGGCCGAAGCAACGACAGCACGATGAAATTGGATCGGCCAGGACTGGCCAAGCCCATGCTGGGGCGCTACGAGATCGAGAAGGAATTGGGCAAAGGTGCGATGGGCGTGGTCTATCTGGGCAAGGACCCCAAGATCAGCCGCGTTGTGGCGATCAAGACCATGGCTTTGGCGCAAGAGTTCGAGGCGGATGAGCTGGAAGACGTCAAAGCCCGTTTCTTCCGCGAGGCCGAAACGGCCGGGCGCCTGAACCATCCCAATATCGTCACGATGTACGACGCGGGCGAAGAGCATGATCTGGCGTATATCGCGATGGAGTTCCTCAAGGGCAAGGATCTGGTGATGTATACCAAGCAGCCAAATTTGTTGCCGCTGCCCAGGGTGTTGAGCATCATTGCGCGCGTGGCGGATGCGCTGGGCTATGCGCATAGTCTGAACGTCGTGCATCGCGATATTAAACCCGCCAACATCATGTATGACCCTGAAAGCGACACGGTAAAGGTCACCGACTTCGGTATTGCGCGCATCACGGATTCGTCCAAGACGAAGACAGGCATGGTGCTGGGTACGCCTTCCTATATGTCACCGGAGCAATTGTCGGGCGTCAGGATCGAGGGACATTCGGACCTGTTCTCACTGGGTGTGAGCCTGTACCAACTGGCGTGTGGTAAGCTGCCGTTCGCAGGCGATTCAATGGCGCAGTTGATGTTCCGGATCGCCAACGAGCCACCTCTGGACATCCTGAGCGTCAATCCGGACGTGCCACCGTGCGTAGTGGCAATCATAAACAAGGCGCTGGCCAAGAAGATCGAAGACCGCTATGAAAGCGGCCACGCGATGGCCGAAGCGATACGGCAATGTGCAGCGAGCCTGTAATTGAGGCATGGGCGATAAAGTAAAGACGTTTTCAGGGGTGGTACGTGGATATACATGATGCGCTTGAGATAGTCAGCAAGACCGACCCCGGGATGGTGCGCTCGCATAATGAGGACAGCGTCACTTACGATGCGGATCTCGGGTTGGTGGTGCTGGCGGACGGCATGGGCGGATATAATGCCGGCGAAGTGGCGAGCGGGATCGCCGTTTCGGTACTGTCCAGCGAGGTGAGGCACCGTCTTGAGGATGCGCACCCGGAAGACCTGGACGGTGCGGGCGAGGAGTTGGGCGTGGTTTTGCTGCGCGACAACGTGAAGAAGGCGAATCTGTCCATCTTCCGCGCTGCCCAGAGTCAGCCGCAATATGCCGGGATGGGCACGACCATCGTCACCGCGCTGTTCTACGATGATCGGGTGGCAGTGGTGCATGTCGGCGATTCGCGCATGTATCGTTTGCGCGGCGAGGAATTTGAGTCTGTCACGCGCGATCATTCGCTGTTGCAGGAGCAGATAGACAGCGGAATGATCAGCAAGGAAGACGCACGCTTGTCCAAGAACAAGAATCTGGTGACTCGCGCGGTCGGCATCGATGCCGATGTCGACCCCGAATTGCATGTGCATGAGGTTCAAGTCGGTGACATATATTTGTTGTGCTCCGACGGTCTGAACGATATGGTCGAGGATGAAGATATCGGGACGACGCTGCAGATGCTGCAGAATAATTTGCCTTTGGCGGCAACCCAGCTGATACAACTGGCCAATGACAATGGCGGACGCGACAACGTGTCGGTCATCCTGGTCAAGGTAAAGGGGCGTTACGCCGCTCCTCGCGGATGGTGGCAGAAGTTGTATTCATGGTTCGGAAATTGAAATAGTAAGAATTAACTACGGGGATTGATGATATGCCGGCTAAATTGATACTCAGCATGGACGGAGCGGTGCTGAAAGAATATCCGCTGAACAAGGAGCGCACCACGATAGGGCGCAAGCCGCATAATGATATCGTGATCGACAACCTCGCGGTGAGCAGCGATCACGCGGCCATCGTTACTATCCTGAACGATTCTTTTCTGGAAGACCTGGATAGCACCAACGGATTGGCCGTCAACGGTACGCCGACAAAAAAACACTTCTTGCAGAACAATGATGTGATCGAGATCGGCAAGTACAAATTGAAATATCTGAACGATCAGCCCACGCAAACTTCGGCGGCGGATTTTGAGAAAACCATGGTATTGCGCGCCCCGGTGAAAATGTCGCCGAAGGAAGGTTTTGCGAAATCCCCTCTGGATGTCACTGTGACGCGCAAAACGGAAGCCACCGCACAGTTCAATGCAACAAACAGCGGCATGGCGACCGAAGCATCGGCCGGGCAACCTCCTGCAGCGGTGGTGCAGATATTGAACGGTCCCAATGCCGGCAAAGAGCTGGAACTGGTAAAGAACCTGACGACGCTGGGCAAGCCCGGTGTGCAGGTGGCGGTGCTGGCACGACGTCCGCACGGTTTTTTCATCACCCACGTGGAAGGTGGCAGCTTCCCCACCGTGAACGGTTCGTCCATAGGTGAGCAACCGCACCAACTGAGGGACCATGACCTCATCGAACTGGCCGGGGTAAAGATGGAGTTCTACTTCAAGACCTGATTGCTTCAGTGATCAGTCGACGCGCAATCCGGCAGGAGGAAAGGCGGGGCGGCAAGTGAAGAGGCACGCACTTCTTATTGCGCTCGGTCTTTCGCTGGTACTCCTGTTTATGGGCGATGCTGCCAGATTCTACCGTTTGGGTTTCGTCCGGTTCGTCGACGCAAAACTCTATGATTACCGTTTGCGGCTGACCTTGCCGAACAAGGGTGACGATCGCATCGTCATTCTCGACATCGACGAAAAGAGCCTGAAAGAAGAAGGGCGTTGGCCGTGGGGGAGGGACAAGTTGGCGGCGCTGATGGACAAATTGTTCGAACATTACGGTGTTGCGGTGGTCGGCTTCGACGTGGTGTTCGCCGAAAAGGACAACAGTTCCGGCCTGAAAGTATTGCAGGAGCTGGGGAAGAATCAACTCAAAAACGTGGCACAGTTCCAGTCCGTGCTTACCCGGATCCAGCCTCATCTCGAATACGACAAACTCTTCGCCGACACTATCCGGCACCGAAGTGTGGTGTTGGGATACTACTTCAGCAACAGCGAGCGCGGATCCGCCAAGAACATTTCAGGTGTCCTGCCGGAGCCGGTTTTCCCCGCGGGGACCTTCAAGGGGCGACCGATCTCGTTCATGCGCTGGGACAGCTACGGCGGGAACCTGCCTGAGTTGCAAAGCAGTGCGGAATCGGCCGGGCACTTCAATCCCGTGGTCGATTTCGACGGGGTAGTGCGCCGTGTGCCGATGATCGTCGAATACGATGGAGCATATTATGAGTCCCTGTCGCTTGCAGTCGTGCGCGCTGTACTGGATATGCCCCGGCTTTCCCCGGGTTATGCGCCAGGCAAAGACAGGGACTATGGCGGATTGGAATGGCTGACGCTGGAGTCGTCGCAGGGCAATCTGCGCATTCCGGTAGATGCGGAAGTCAGCACGCTGGTGACTTACCGTGGAGCGCGCGGCACCTTTCGCTACATATCGGCGTCGGATGTTCTGCATGAACGTATCCCGCCGGTCGATATGAAAAGCAAGATCATACTGGTGGGGACTTCCGCGCCTGGCTTGATGGATATGCGTTCCACGCCGGTCGGCGAGGTCTACCCCGGAGTGGAAGTCCATGCCAACATGATCAGCGGCATCCTCAATCAGGACATCAGGCAGAACCCCCCTTATGTGCTGGGTGCGAACGTGCTGATGTTGCTGTTCGTCGGGGTTGCATTGGCTATTCTTCTGCCCCTGCTGAGCCCGATCTACGGCACCCTGCTTTCGACGGGTGTGCTGCTGCTTGCAGTCATCGTCAATGGTTCGTTGTGGGAATACGGCAACATTGCGCTACCTTTGGCTGGCGGACTGATGATGGTCTTCGCATTGTTCGCGCTGAACATGACCTGCGGCTACTTTACAACGGAACGTACCAAGCGCCAGATCACCGGCTTGTTCGGCCAGTATGTGCCGGGCGAAGTGGTTGACGAGATGAGCAAGAATCCGGAGCAGGTTTCGATGGAAGGCGAAAGCCGCGAAATGACCATTCTGTTCTCGGATGTGCGCGGCTTCACCACGATCTCGGAAGGGCTGGAACCCAGGGACTTGTCGCTGTTGATGAACGAGTTTCTGACGCCTCTCTCGCGCGTGATCTACAGCCATCGCGGCACAATTGATAAATACATGGGCGACTGTATCATGGCGTTCTGGGGAGCGCCTTTGCCCGATACACGCCATGCGTATCATGCCGTGCTGTCAGGGCTGGAAATGCAGCAGGCGTTGAGCGACCTGCAACCGCATTTCAGGGAACGCGGCTGGCCGGAGATCGCAATCGGCGTGGGCATCAACACTGGACGTGTGAGCGTCGGCAATATGGGCTCCGAAGTGCGCGTGGCTTATACAGTGATGGGCGATGCGGTGAACCTGGCGGCGCGTTTGGAAGGTATCACCAAGGAATATGGAGTCGGTGTGCTGGTGGGAGAGTTGACCAAGGAGGATGCTCCGGAGTTTGTCTATCGCGAACTTGATCTGGTGCGCGTCAAAGGAAAGGACAAACCGGTGGCGATCTACGAACCGCTTGGACTGGTCGGCGAGGTCGAGTCCGCGGTGCTTGAGGAAATCAGGCTGTTCCAGCAGGCGCTGAGGTTTTATCGCCGGCAGGAATGGGACAAGGCGGAACTGCAACTGTATAACCTGTTGAAGATCGCTCCCGGGGAAAAATTGTATGAGGTGTACGGCGAACGCGCTGCCTACTACCGCAACAATCCACCCGGTGAGAACTGGGATGGCGTGTTCGTCTTCAAGGCGAAATAAGGCCGGGAGGACCGCGAAAGGATGCCTCAAAAATGAAACTGAGAATATTGGGATGCAGCGGCGGTATCGGTGGCAACTTGCGCACCACCTCTATGGTGCTCGATCACGATGTGCTGATCGATGCCGGAACCGGTGTCGGCGATCTGAGTCTGGCCGAGATGAGCGTGATCGACCACGTTTTTGTGACCCATTCTCATCTCGATCACATCGCCTGCCTGCCGCTGCTCATTGACAGCGTGGGATTCATGCGCGACCAGCCTTTGGTCATTCATGCAACGGACGAGACGTTGAGTATCCTCAAACAGCATATTTTCAATTGGGAGATATGGCCCGATTTCAGTGAAATACCCAGTCTGCACCAGCCCATCTTGCGTTACGAGCGGATCGTGCTGGGTGAGACGGTGGAAATCGGTGGCCGCAAGATCACACCTCTGCCTGCGAACCACGTGGTTCCGGCAGTAGGTTTTCAGATCGATAGCGGGAGGAAAAGCCTGGTGTTCAGCGGCGACACGACCACATGTGATGCCTTGTGGGAGGTGGTCAACCGTATCCCGAACCTGGAATATCTGATCGTCGAAACGGCATTTTCGAACGCGGAAATGGATCTTGCCGTTATCTCCAAGCACCTCTGTCCTTCATTGCTGGCTGAAGAACTGAACAAGCTTGCACTCAATCCCAAGATATACATCTCGCACCTGAAGCCGGGCGAGATCGAACTGACGATGCAGGAAATCAGTGAGTGCGTGCAGAAATTTGTGCCGAAGATGCTGCAAAACGGACAGGTGTTCGAGTTCTAGCGGCCATATGGACATTATGCAAGATATCCTGGACATCAGAATACTCGCCGCGCTGGAACCGATCTCGTCGTTCAGCCCGGCGCGCCTGCGCGAACTGCTCGACTATTGCCATGTGGAAAACCTGGCACAGGGCAGCGATCCATTCAGTGAGCACCCGCCTACCGGGCAGTCGGTCTATTTGTTGCGCGGTGAGCTGGAGGTGGTGTACGAGGATGGCAATCGGGTGCTGATCCGGTCCGGTTCGGAATGGGCGCGTCACCCTATAGGCAAGCGTCAGCCGGCCATCCACTCGGCGCAGGCCTTGAGCGATGTGCAGCTGCTGCGCGTGAATGACGACTTGCTGGATCGCATGGTGACATGGGATCAGTTTGCCTATCACGATGACGTGAGGCCGACGGCGTTGAAGGAAGGTTCGGAATCGGCGCTGAAAAGGTTGCTCAATTCCGGCATGTTCAGCGCGGAAAACCTGAGCAACAGCCCGTTTGCACATCTGCCGTCGGCCAATATCGGCAAACTGCTGAACTGCATCGAAGCTATCGCGGTATGGGACAAGGATGTCATCATCCGCGAAGGCGATGATGGCGATTATTACTACCTGATCGAAAGCGGGCGCGCGCAAGTCACGCGCTTGGTTGGCGGGGCGAATCTGGTATTGGCCGAACTCAAGGCGGGCGATGTCTTCGGGGAGGAAGCGCTGATCTCGGATTCCAAACGCAACGCCACGGTGACGATGAAGAGCAACGGCGTACTGTTGCGACTGAAGAAACAGGATTTCCTGAAGTTGATGCAGGAACCTTTGTTGCATCGCATCAGTTACGAGGATGCCGGGAAAAAAACAGCCCAGGGTGCAATCTGGCTGGATGTGCGCCATCCGCCTGAATACCGGTACGACAAGTTGCCGGGAGCGATCAATGTGCCGCTCAATGACATCCGAAATGCGATCGGAGTGCTCAGCAAGGCAACAACGTATATCGCCTATTGCCAGAGCGGGCGGCGCAGTGCGGCCGCCGCATTCATTCTGGCGCAGGCTGGATACGATGTATACGTTTTGGAGAACGGTTTGTGGTCTGTGCCCAAGGCACAGCAGCAACAATAGCAGCTGAAAGGTTGAGGAGAAATAGAATGGCGAGTCCGGTACAAGGCAATATGAACGAAATGGGGTTGCGGTTGGAGTTCACCAGGAACCTCAACCACGTCACTAACAAGATCCACGCCACCAGCAACATCGACGAGATCATGCTCGATGTCAGCAAGGACATCTGTACCTTGTTCAATGCCGACCGCCTGACGATTTACGTGGTGGGTGAAGACAAAGCGTCGCTGATCTCCAAGGTCAAGACCGGACTGAATTCGTTCAAGGATCTGAAGCTGCCCATCGCCGAGCAAAGCATTGCGGGTTACGCCGCATTCCACAAGAAGTTACTCAATCTCAAAGACGTTTACGATGAGCAGGAACTGGCTGCTTTCAGCACGACATTGCGCTTTCTGCAGGATGTAGACCGGCGCACCGGCTACCGTACCAAACAGATGCTGGTTGCACCGATAGTCGATGTGGAAGCAGGCGACCTGATCGGGGTGATGCAGGTCATCAACAACAAGGCCGGCATCCCTTTTCCGTCGATGGTGGAAGAGGGTGCGCGCGAACTGGCACAAACCCTGGCGGTGGCCCTCAAGCAGCGCCAGCAACAGGCCAACACGGTCAAGACAAAATACGACTACCTCGTTTCCGATGCGGTGATGTCAGCGGCAGAGTTCGAACTGGCAACGCGCACCGCTCGGCGCAAGGGTGTGGATGTCGAAGACGTTCTGCTGGATGAGTTCCAGGTCAAGCCGGAAGCTTTAGGCAAGGCGCTGTCCAGTTTCTTCGGTGTGCCTTATGAGCCGCTCAAGACGGACCGGATCAAGCCGTCCGAACTCCTGCGCAACCTGAAACGCGAATATGTGGAAAGCAGCCATTGGGTGCCGGTGGACGATACCCCGGAGGGCGTGATCATTCTTACCACCGACCCGGAGCGTATACAGGCCTCGCGGGTGGTCAACAACATTTTCCCCAAGAACAGACTGATCTACAAAGTATGTACACAGCGCGAATTCAAGGCCACGCTGGACCAGTTTTATGGCGGCGGCGGTGGCGGTGGTGTGGGCGATGTCACCGGCAGCTTTGAAGATACGGGCTCCATGGATGACCTGCTGACCTCCTTGGGAAGCGGGGATGAGGAAGAGTTGGGCGCCAGCCAGGACGATGTCAGTGCGGCGGCGGATAACGAACTCGTCAAGCTGGTCAACAAGATCATCATCGACGCCTACAAGATGGGGGCCTCGGATATTCATATCGAACCCCAGCCCGGCAAGGCCAAGACGGGAATACGTCTGCGCAAGGACGGTTCGCTGTTGAACTACATCGAAGTGCCTTCCACCTACCGCAACGCGATGATCACGCGCCTCAAGATCATGTGCGATCTCGATATTTCCGAGAAGCGCAAACCGCAGGACGGCAAGATCAAGTTCAAGAAATACGGTCCCCTGGATATCGAGTTGCGCGTTGCGACCATTCCCTCGCAGGGCGGCGTGGAAGATGTGGTGATGCGTATTCTGGCTTCCGGCGAACCCATCCCGCTGGATAACATGGGTTTTTCGGCGCGCAATCTTGAGTTGGTGAAAAAAACCATCAGCAAACCTTACGGCCTGTTTTTCGTATGCGGCCCGACCGGTTCCGGTAAAACAACTACGCTGCACTCCATCCTGAAACACATCAACACGCCGGATACCAAGATATGGACGGTGGAAGACCCGGTGGAAATCACTCAAAAAGGCCTGCGCCAGGTGCAGGTCAACAAGAAGGCCGGACTGGACTTTGCTTCTATCATGCGTTCATTCCTGCGCGCCGATCCCGACGTGATCATGGTGGGTGAAATGCGCGACAAGGAGACGGTCTCCACCGGCATCGAAGCCTCGCTCACCGGCCACCTGGTGTTCGCCACCCTGCACACCAACAGCGCGCCGGAGTCGATCATCCGCTTGCTCGACATGGGCATGGACCCATTCAATTTCGCGGATGCTCTGCTCGGCATCCTTGCGCAACGGCTGGCCAAGCGTTTATGCAAGGACTGCAAGAAAGTGCACATCGCGTCGCAGGATGAGATCAAAGCGCTGCTCACCGAGTATGCCGAGGAGATGCGCAGCACCGAGACTTGGAAAAAGGATCCGAATGCCGCGTACAAGGCGCTGTATGGGGAATGGGTCAAACTGTTCGGCGACGACAAGGGCCAGATCAAGCTTTACGAAAAAGTGGGTTGCGAAAAATGCTCCGGCACCGGTTATCGCGGGCGGGTAGGTCTGCACGAATTGCTGATCGGTACCGATGCGGTAAAGAAAGCCATCCAGGGGCATGCGCGGGTCGCCGAGCTTTTCGCGCTTGCGCTGGAAGAAGGGATGCGTACCCTGAAACAGGACGGTATTGAAAAAGTCCTGAGCGGCATCACCGACATCCATCAAGTGCGCGCCGTTTGTATCAAGTAGCTTTCATTTCATAGCGGGATCAGGGAAAGTCATGACGCAAGGCGAAAAACTGCTACACCGGCTGGAGGAATTGAATGCCATCGGCGTTGCGCTTTCAAGCGAGCGCGACATCGATCGTCTGCTGGAGACCATTCTGGTCGCCGCGCAGCGTATCACCAATGCCGATGCAGGCACCTTGTATCTGCTTGAACCTGATCAGCAGCAGCTGAAATTCTCGATCATGCGCACCAACTCGCTGGACATTGCGCAGGGCGGTACCAGCGGCAATGCCATCAAGCCCTATCCCATCCACCTGATCGACAAGGATGGCAAGCCCAATCATTCCATGGTGGTGGCGCATGTGGCGCTGAACGACGTGACGGTGAACATCGCCGATGCCTATACTGCCGAGGGCTTCGACTTTTCCGGTACTAAAGGTTTCGACAAGAAGACCGGTTACCGCTCCACTTCGTTTCTGGCCGTGCCGATGAAAAACCACGAGAACGAGATCATCGGCGTGTTGCAACTCATCAATGCCCAGGACAGGGAAAGCGGCGCGATCATTTCATTCTCGGAAGACGACCAGCATCTGCTGGAGTCATTGGCTTCGCAGGCGGCCATCGCGCTGACCAATCGGCGACTGATCCAGCAACTGGAGGACTTGTTCGAGTCATTGATCAACCTCATCAACACCGCTATTGACGACAAATCGCCCTATACCGGGGGGCACTGCGAACGTGTGCCGGCGCTGACCATGATGCTGGCCGAAGCGGCGAACAAGGCCAAATCGGGCGCGCTCAAGGATTTCAACCTGACCGACAAGGATCGTTACGAACTCAAGATCGCCGGGCTGCTGCATGACTGCGGCAAGATCACCACGCCGGTGCATGTGGTGGATAAATCCACCAAGCTGGAGACCATCTTTGACCGCATCAATCTAATCGATACGCGCTTCGAGACGCTCAAGCGCGACGCCGAGATCGAGATGCTCAAGGGAGCCAGAACGAAGGCCGACTTTGAAGCGACTGTCCGGCAACTCGATGCCGATCGCGAATTTTTGCGCCGATGCAATATCGGTTCGGAAAAGATGCAGGATGCCGATATAGTCCGGGTACAACAGATCGCCCGATACCAATGGCGGAATACCCAGGGCAAGCCGGCAGACTTTCTGAGTGCGGAGGAAGTCGAGAACCTGACTATCCGTGCCGGCACTCTGACTGCGGCGGAACGCGAGGTCATCAATCATCACATCAACGTCACGATCAAGATGCTGGAGGCGCTGCCCTGGCCAAACCACCTGAAACATGTGCCGGAATATGCCGGTGGGCATCACGAGCGCATGGATGGCAAAGGTTATCCCAAAGGTCTGACGCGCGAACAGATGCCGATACAGGCCAGGGTCATGGGTATCGCCGACATTTTTGAGGCGCTGACCGCCAAAGACCGCCCCTACAAGGAAGGCAAGACGCTTACCGAGTCGCTGGCGATCCTTGGCAAATTCAAGGAGAACGGTCATATCGACCCGGACCTGTTCGACGTGTTCATCCGCGAAAAGGTCTATCTCACCTATGCAAAACAATTTCTCAAGCCGGAACAGATCGACCTGGTGGATGAAAGCAAGATCCCGGGCTATGTTCCATAGCATCCGCATATTTGAAATACCAGGATAAAAAAGTGACAAAAAGCGTCACCAGCCTGACGCTTTTATGTTTGCTGCCGCTACCATCCGGATATTGGTTGGTCTGCACCGGGCGCCCAAGCCAATAAAACAGCGTGTGTTTCGATTGGTTACCATCTGGCACGGGTTCTGCTAATATCCATCCGCACACCTTGTGTGTAGCCCGCAACGGCAACAATAAATTCTTCTAAGGAGCTCAATATGAAACAAGTTCAAAAAGGTTTCACCCTGATCGAGCTGATGATCGTGGTTGCGATTATCGGTATTCTGGCTGCGGTGGCGATCCCGGCGTATCAGGACTATGTGGTCAAGGCCAAGCTGTCCAAAGTGCAATCGACGATGGATCCGATTAAGACGGCCCTAGTGATGTACTATCAGGAACACGGCAACTTCCCGGTTATTGCAGCCTCGGTTCCGGTAACGCCAGCGCTCTCAGGTACGCCTGATAACAATACAAACCCATCAGATGTCTGGAATTCAGTCGGTTTGACCACTTACCCTACGCTGCCTCCTGAAGTGGGTCAATTGGATTACCTCACCGATAATAATGGAGCTTCTTTTACTATGACCTTGACGCTGGCTAATATCAAGGCAACTACGATTAACGGCATGCAACTTTCCATTACGCCGACTCCTGGCACAGGCCTCGCCGTTGCGCCTACTGCCGCCAATATTGCGTTATATCCTATTGGTACTGCTGTGGTTTGGCATTACGCATGTACTGCCGCCTCAGATGTGATTCTGACGAAGTACTTCAGCAATCCGACCAGCGGTCCTTGTACCGCTACTGCTGGCCTGTAAGTAGAATCTTGTTGCAAGCCAACCCCTCTTCGGAGGGGTTTGTTTTTTTGTGGGAACGACCCATGTTGAACCGTACAATGCTGTTTGATTATTTCCGGAATCGCGACCGTGGCTGGATGCTTTCATTGTTTCTGGCGGTATGCCTCGTTTATCTGCCGTTTCTTGGCAACCCGTTTTTCTTCGATGACCTGAGTTTTTTCATGAATGGCATTCCTGGGCGTTATGCTGAGGCCGGATTTCATTTCGACTTGCGCTGGTTTGCATACGCCACATTGGGCTGGACGGTCGCACTCTTCAGCGATGTGGTGCCGCATTTCTTTCATCTAGGTAATTTGCTATTGCATGCGGCAAATGCCATTTTACTGTTCTATCTGCTGCGCCAACTGATCAGTGCCGTATTTCCCGATCGGCATGATTCATTAATGATGCTTTGGGGTGCCTGGCTGGGTGCGCTGGTTTTTGCGCTGCATCCGGTGGCGGTCTATGCCGTGGGCTATGTAGTGCAGCGCAGCATCCTGATGGCAACATTATTTGCCTTGTTGGCGCAGATGGTATATCTGCGCGGTTTGCTGACAGGGCAGGGGCGTTGGCTCTCGCTGGCGGTGTTGTGTTATTTCCTTGCGGTCTTTTCGAAAGAACACAGCGTGCTGACGCCTTTGGTATTGGCTGCATTTACCCCGTTGCTGGGTGAAAGGAATATCGCTTCGAAACGTGCGTTATGGGTAACGTGGTGTGCGTTCGTGCTTGTGGCTGTACTGGTAACCCTGAGAGCGCGCGGCATATTCGGTGCGCCTTACGAGCCGATGGCGGCAGAATTGTTTGAACAGCAGGGAGTGTTGGCCGGCACCCCGGAGTTGCATCTGCTGAGTATGTTGACTCAGACAGGACTGTTCTTCAAATACCTGTTGTTGTGGTTGTTGCCCAATGTGTCATGGATGTCTGTGGATATGCGCGAGCCTTTCGTCGCTAATTGGGCTGACTGGAGCGCCTGGATCGGGCTATCCGCATTCATTGTTTATGGTGTGGCAGCTATTCGCTTGTTGTTGCGTGGTGGAATGAAAGGATTGATTGGATTTGCTTTGCTCTATCCCTGGTTGCAGTTCGGTGTGGAACTGGTCGGGATTCGCGTGCAGGAGCCTTTTGTACTTTATCGCAGTTACTTGTGGATGCCGGGCTTGTTGCTGCTGATCCCTTTGTTGATATTACATCTCCGGCAGCGGAAAGCGATTTTGATTCTGGGTTGCATGGCAATCCTGCTTGTTCCGTTGGCATGGAATCGCCTATGGATATTCGGCAACCAATTTCGTCTGTGGAACGATGCAGCGTTGCTGTTGAAAGATGAAAGAGTGTTTGGCGCTGACAGAATCTTCTTTAATCGCGGTCAGGGCTTTATGGAGGAGCAGAAATGGGAAGATGCTGCCAGGGACTTTGAACGTTCCGCGGCGATCAGCCCCCAGCTTGGACCGGTTCGCTACAATCTGGGAATGGCCTATAACGAAGCTGGACGCTATCAGGACGCGGTGGCGCAATTCGAGGCCGCGATCTCGATTCTTCCGAACGATGGACGGGCTTATTTCGCCGAGGGTGTTGCGTTAATGCGCTTGCATCGCAATGAAGAGGCAAGGCGGAAATTGGAACAAGGCTGCAAGTTGAACAATTTCGCCGCCTGTTTGCTTATTTCGGCACCTCGAAAAGATAAGAGCTAGTCTGACACAATAAATGTTATTCAATATCATGTACTTGTGAGTTTCATAAAAATATTTCTGCAATTTGTAAAAAATTTCCTAAAGTTTTCAAAATGTCTGCCGATACAGTACCTGTACAAGCGAAAGCGTCCCCTCGCGAAGCTTGGCGCCCGAGAACAACCCTTATTGGCCTTACGTTCAATAAGGGTTGTTCTGCTTGTTTGTAAGTCATTTTCCTACAAGATAATCGGAAGACGTCGGATTTTTCCCTAGGATTTTCTCCCCGAGAATGCAACCGTCGAAACAAGACATCACACTGTTTAAGCGAGGGGACTGCTATGAACACGAATCAATTGCACGAAGAAATCAAGGAAACCAATCTGTCTTATATGCTGTTGGCCCAGCAAATGATACGCGACGACAAGGCCAGCGCGATCTTCAGGCTCGGAGTGAGCGAGGAATTGGCTGATCTGATCGTCGGACTCACTTCGGCGCAGATGCTCAAAATGGCCGCGTCGAACATGTTGCTGTGCCGTTTCCGTTTCGACGAGCGCTTGCTGCTGAATATGGTCACCGATTACAACAAGGACAGGATGATGTCGCAGGCGCATGCCGCCATCCTGATGTCAGGGCAGCCCGCCGAAGCTTTGGTTCTCTGAACGCTAAGGTGAGATCCATGCGAAACAAGAGCGTAGTGAACGAAGCCCGCGAGATACAGATATCGGTCGATCTTATCGAATTGGGCGCGCGCCTCCAGTTGCTGCAAGAAGAGACGGGGCTGAGCCGGGAGCGTCTGTTGAGGCTTTACAAGGAGGTCAAGGGGGAATCGCCTTCCAAGGGTATGCTGCCGTACTCGACGGACTGGTTCATGAGCTGGTTGCCCAATATCCATTCCTCTTTATTCATGGGCATCCATCAGTATCTGCTGAAGAATGCCAGCGTTTCCGGCGTCGAGGCTTTGATCAAGAGTTACCGTTTGTACCTTGAGCAGGTGGCGGTCACCACGGGAGAGCAGGTTTTGAGCATTACCCGAGCATGGTTCCTGATCCGTTTTTTCGAGGCCAAAATGCTGCAACTGACGGAATGCAAAGAGTGCGGCGGCCATTTCGTCGTGCACACCAACGAGCTTTGCGAGAGCTACAACTGTGGCATTTGCCGTCCGCCTTCACGCGCGGGGAAAACGAAAAAAGCCGCACAAGGCGAAGCTGTAGTCGCCTAAAGTTATCACATCAAGCGCCGCTACTACTGACGAGTAGGTATCATCAGCAGTGGCGGCGTTGTTGCGTCCTGAATCGCTGAGAAGCTGAAATGCCGGCGAATAGGCACCCTGTTCCATTTATAGGCAGGGTACCTGAATGCTACGATGCCATCGTAATAGGAAAAAGTGTCGATTCAAGGGAGCAAATTATGCTGGTGATAGTCGGGTATTTAGTGGTTTTGGGTTCCGTGTTCGGCGGTTTTGCCTTGGCCGGAGGACATCTGGCCGCATTATTGCAGCCGTTGGAGCTGCTGATGATTGCGGGGGGGGCGGGCGGCGCCTTCTTCGTTGGCAATAGCATGAAGGCAATCAAGGCGACATTTAAAGATCTGCCCACAATTTTCAAAGGCTCCAAGTACAACAAAGAGAGTTACATGGAGCTGATGGCGCTGATGTACGAATTGCTCGGCAAAGTGCGCAAAGAAGGCCTGATGTCCATAGAAGGCGACGTCGAGAATCCGCAAGAGAGTCCGGTATTCGCCAAATACCCGAAGATTTTGGGCGACCATCATGTGGTCGAATTCATGACCGATTACCTGCGCATCATGGTCAGCGGCAATCTTAACGCCATGGAGATCGAGAACCTGATGGATGTGGAGATCGAGACGCATCACCACGAGGCGATGGTGTCATCGCACGTGATCGCCAAGGTGGGCGACGGCATGCCGGCATTCGGTATCGTTGCAGCGGTGATGGGCGTGGTACACACCATGGAATCGGTGGGCATTCCGCCGGCCGAATTGGGCATGCTGATCGCGCATGCTCTGGTGGGAACCTTCCTCGGGATTTTGCTGGCCTATGGTTTCGTCGGTCCGTTGGCCGGCCTGCTGGAACAAAAAGCCGAAGAGGGCAGCAAGATGTTGCAGGCCATCAAGGTCGTCCTGCTGGCCAACCTGAATGGCTACGCACCCGCAATGGCAGTGGAATTCGGCCGCAAGGCGCTCAATTCGACCGAGCGCCCCGGTTTCATCGAACTGGAAGCGCACGTCAAACAAAAACGCTAGTCGTTACCAATAACCAGTCGATAAAACCGAATCATGGCAAACGAAGACAAAAGACCCATCGTCATCAAACGCGTCAAGAAGGTGGTGGGGGGCGCCCACGGGGGCGCATGGAAGATCGCCTACGCCGACTTTGTGACAGCGATGATGGCGTTCTTCCTGCTGATGTGGTTGTTGGGATCGACCGCCAAAGGCGATCTCAACGGCATCTCCGAATATTTCAAAACACCGCTGAAAGTGGCATTGATGGGCGGCACGGGGAGCGGCGACAGTTCCAGCATCATCAAGGGTGGCGGACAGGATCTCACGCGCAGCGAGGGTCAGGTCAAATCGGGCGAGTTGCCGCCGGAAAAAAAGATCATCAACCTTAAGGCGACCCGGGAAGAATTTCTGCGCCTGGAGCGTAAAAAGGAACTTGAAAAACTCAAGGACCTGAAAGCCAACCTTGAAAAAATGATTAATGCGGATGCCAAATTAAAGAAATTCAAGGATCAGATATTGCTTGACCTGACCTCGGAAGGTCTGCGCGTTCAGATCGTGGACGAAAAAAACCGCCCCATGTTCAAGAGCGGCAGCGCCGAGCTGGAGCCCTATACCAAGGATATCCTGCGCGCGATCGGTAATGTACTGAACGAAATGCCGAACAAGGTCAGCCTGTCCGGGCATACCGATGCACAGCCTTATACAACTGCGGACGGGCGCTACAGCAACTGGGAACTGTCGGCCGATCGCGGCAATGCCTCCCGCCGTGAGTTGATCAAAGGCGGTCTGGCCGATGACAAGATCGTGCGCGTGGTCGGCCTGTCGTCGGCTGTGCTATTTGATAAAGCACAACCACTCAACCCTATCAATCGCAGAATCAGCATCATTGTGATGAACAAAAAAGCAGAAGAAGCGGCCCTGAAAGACGGAGGCAGCGTAGATATCGATGCCGAAACCGGGGATCCACTCGATGCGTTGCAACCAGATGCGGCATCCGGTGTGACAAGCAGTGCCTCGGCGCCAGCGGCTGCGACCGCTCCGGGGTTGCCGGAATCAGTCGCAAATCCAGGCCAGCCGTCTGCTCTGCATTAAAGAATAATAACCTTATGCCGCTATGGAAATAGGGCATATATAACTGAGCAGGGAAATCAAGGTAGATGAAATGAATAAGTGGTGGAGCGGACTGGGCTGCCTTGCATGGCAGTTAGGCGCACATCAGGGAGGTTGCGCGTTCTGGTCGAAGCCAATGCGTCCGTGGGCGGTGTGAATCGCGGCCTGGAAAACATTTCCGTATCGATCAACAAACGGCGTGATGCCAGTCGGGAGATCTCCCGGAACGTCGACCGGATCGCCAATATGGTCGGCAGCAGCAATGAAGTGGTCAAGCGTACCATCGATGCCGTGAAATCGATGGAAGAGCTGGCTGAGAATTTGAACAGGACTATCGGGCGTTTCAAGGTTTGATGGACACCGATAACGGAATACCAGGCCGCAAAAGGTAAAAAAAATGAGCGAATGGTGGAGCAGTCTCTCGATCAAGAATAAATTGCAGATCCCTATCCAGCTGATCCTGCTGGTGGTGATGATTGCCGCCCAACGCTGGGCATTCGACCGCTACGAGATGCGCGTACTGGAAGACGCCAAGAACCGCGCGGTGATTCCGGCTGACGGTGCATTCAACGGTCTGAACATGATGATGTTGAACGGGACGATCGCCGATGTCGAGCAGCGGAAACTGTTCGTCAAGAAGATGGCTGCGTCCAGCAAGGCGGAAGACTTGCGCGTCATGCGCGGCAACCCGGTACAGGCACAGTTCGGACCCGGTGCGCCCGAGGAACAGCCCAAGGACGATCTCGATCGCGCGGCATTGAGCCGCGGCGAGCAGCAAAACGAATTTATCGAAAAAGACGGCAAGCGCATCTTGCGCGTGGTTCAACCGATCGTTGCCGCAAAAGATTTTCGCGGAACCGGAACGAATTGTCTGCAATGCCATATGGTGGAAGAAGGGGCGGTGATGGGGGCGGTGACCGTGAGCCTGGATATGACCGGCGAATACGAGGCGATGAGCAAAGCCAGTGCTGTGCTATGGATAGGACAGGCCGTGGTCCAGATGCTGTTGTTCTTCGTCATCGGCTGGCTGATCAATCAGGTGACGCGCCCGACGCGAGAACTGCAGCAGATCATGTTGGCGATGCAGACCGACGGCGATTTGTCCCGCCGCGTCTCGGTGAAAAGCAAGGACGAGGTTGGACAGACTGCCGTCGCATTCAACGCGTTGATCGATAACTTCGCCGCCATCATCCGGCAAGTGCTGGACGGCGTGGACAGGATCAACAAAACCACCAGTCACATCGCCGCGACATCTTCGGAAGTGGCTGGCGGTTCGCGTGCGCAAAGCGCAGCCGTGTCATCCACTGCCACCGCGGTGGGGGCAGTTACGGCAAGCATCAATTCGGTGGCCGAGAACACCAATGTGGTGCGCGGACTGTCGGAAAAAAGCCTGCAGCAGACGGAGCAAGGCAATCGCAGCGTTGAGGAGATGGTGCACGAGATACAAAGCATCGAAAATGCCGTGCAACAGATCGCATCGGCTGCCGGCGAGTTTGTCGAAAGTGCGCGCACCATCGCCAGCATGACGCAACAAGTGAAAGACATCGCCAACCAGACCAATTTGTTGGCATTGAATGCCGCCATCGAGGCGGCGCGTGCCGGCGAGCAGGGTCGCGGTTTCGCAGTGGTAGCAGACGAGGTGCGCAAGCTGGCGGAGAAATCCGCGCAGTCGGCCAGCGAAATCGACAAGGTGACCAGCAAGCTGGATGAGAAAT
>JGI20214J51650_10000407_pt1 | contig 26827 bp, 24 predicted proteins | sample WetSurMetagenome_FD_51650 | JGI IMG/M metagenome (IMG submission 51650) | reverse complement strand
GTTCTGCCAAAGTCTCTTCAATGGCTTCCCATATCATCTCCTTTATCTCTTCATCATCGGGTGTTGATCCGAGTGAAGGAAGTATTTCTTCCAGGGTTAAGGGGCCGTCATCATCATCTTTTGTGTTTTCGCTGTAATTGATGATTACCGGCCTTTTTTTCCTGAAGAGATCTGTGATCCGATTATCCGCCACTTTATAGAGCCATGCTGTAACTGTTTCAATCCTTCTTATGTCCCTGAAGCCAATAGTAAGCTGGTAAAAGACATCCTGCAGAATATCCTCCGCCTCCATACTGTCTGGAATTCTGTTTCTGATATAGCCGAGCAGACGTTTCCGTTCGTCTTTATAAACAGCTCCGATTTTTTCTGACTCTTTGGGACTCATTTAAGAGATTATTTAATTCCATAGACGAATGAGTGATACAAATATTTTAAATATCCGGAATTTTTTTTATAATTAGCTGATTTAAAGTTGAAAATACAGATTGAGAATTGTAAGAATCAGGTATTCATAATATGGTATGCGGTACTCAGCAGGTGATTCATGATACACTACACCTAACACAAGGAAAAGTTGCCAGGTCATCAGATAAACCAATAAAATCTGACAAACGAAGTACAGTTTGAAAATATTTGTATTACCAGACTCTTTTATTTACTTTGCAGGAACTAATCTAAAATATCATATCAGATTGTAATATTAAATCATCCTTAATAATGTGCTGATGGGAAATAATTCACTCGACAAAAGTAAGATCAGAGTTCTTTTACTTGAAGGGATCCATGAGAATGCCAGCCTGTTCTTCAGGGAAAAAGGCTATACCAACATTGAATGCCTGAATGAAGCATTATCGGGCAATGTGCTGGAAAAAAAACTGCAGAATACACACATAATCGGAATCAGAAGTCGTACTGAACTTCGTAAAAGTATTCTTAAAAATGCTCCCAAATTATTTGCTATCGGATGTTTCAGTATAGGTACCAACCAGGTGGATAATCAGGATGCCAAGATGCTGGGGATACCTGTTTTTAATGCCCCCTTCTCAAACACCCGTTCAGTAGCTGAGCTTGTTATAGCCGAGATTATTATGCTCATGCGGAGTATCCCAGAGAAAAGTGCAATGGCTCACAGGAAAATATGGATGAAATCACTAAGTAACTCGGTGGAAATAAGAGGTAAAACTCTGGGGATAATAGGTTATGGTCATATTGGTTCACAGGTTTCAATCCTCGCTGAAAATCTTGGGATGAATATTATTTATTACGATATTGAAAGGAAACTTAGCCTGGGCAATTCGAGGCCTGTGTCGAGTCTGAATGATTTACTAAAGATTTCTGATACAGTAACTATCCATGTTCCTTCAACAGAACTGACAAGGAATATGATCTCAAATGACCAGATTGCTCTTATGAAAAAGGGATCATGCCTCATTAATGCATCCCGCGGAGATGTAGTGGATTACAAGGCTATTGCCGACGGACTCAGGTCGAAACATCTGGCCGGAGTTGCTGCAGACGTTTTTCCGGAAGAGCCAGTCTCTAATAATGAGCCATTTGTAAATGATCTTCAGGAGTTTAACAATGTAATTCTTACTCCCCACATTGCCGGTAGTACACTTGAGGCTCAGGCCAATATCGGACTTGAGGTAGCTGAAAAACTCGTAAGATACAGCGATACTGGTTCCACCCTGGGAGCGGTTAACTTCGTAGAGATTGCCCTTCAGGCTCACTCCTCCAAACAACGATTCTTACACATTCATAATAACGTTCCAGGGGTTCTGAAGGAATTGAACACATATTTTTCCTCAAGGGGTATTAATATATCAGCCGAATACCTCCAGACTGATCCTGATATAGGTTATGTTATTCTTGAAACTGACAGTGAACTTGAGTCTTCAGTACTTAATGATCTGAAGAATATACCATATACAATAAGGGTCAGGATACTATATTAGTACAAGAAGATACTGTCAGGAAAATTATGAAACAAAATTTGGTATTATAAGCCATGTTCAATAGTACATGGCACAGGCCGAAGGCTCTGACCCCATGACGATCAATGTCATGGCAGGAACGAAGGAGCGTCAGAGGCACAGGGTAAAATTAGTAATGCTTTACTTTAATCATTAAAAATGCCCTTATAAATAGCTTCACCCCAAAATCTGCCAAGTACAGCAGATCCTTTTTTGTTTGGATGAAGATAAAAAGTCCCGGCATTGCCTGACTCAGGAATAAGGTCAGTCTGATAATTGTTTCTGAAATAATCAAATCCTTTCAGATCTCCTGTAAATACCTGACCGGGATTTGTTTGGGAATAGTTATTAACCAGAGATTTCAGCCCGGGAAAATAAGTTTGCAACCGGGCTAATCCTTCAGCCATATACCTGGAGCTATTATAAGTATTTGGACTGTACCATATAGGTTGCTGAAGGAATATTTTACATTCAGGGAATTCAGCTATTAACTTATCAGCAATAGATTTTAAGTTTTTCTGATATTTTACCGGACTGACCGGAGACCCATTCGGCCCTTTCTCAGCGCTGTCGTTGGTACCTAATGAAATCGAAAATATAAGCAATCTTTTACTATCCTTATGAAGCTGATGGGAAGCCGTAATAACTTCCTCAAGTGCCCCGGCAGATGAAGGCAAATAATCAACTGTGGTAAACCCGCTCCTTCCCTGGTTGCTGAACTCTACACTCCCTACACCCGGCTGATTGCGTAAATACGCGCTTGCTGTTGCCGGTGGGGCTTCTACCTGGGGATTATCATGCTGACCTCCCTCAGTAATACTATTACCGATATAGACTATGTCAATATCCTTATTTTTCAAGATTGCCTGACCATCAATTTTTAATAAGGGAAAGGCAACCAGGAAAAGAAAAAGGATATAAGACGAAAGCAATTCTTGATTCTTCATAACGCTTTTTATTGTTTGTTTTTACAAAGTTATCTTTTTTTATGCCTGGAAGATGATATCTGAAAAGGAATTGCAGCCATCATGTCACCTGCCAACTGGTGGATTGTATCACTTCTTTGCAAAGGATGGGAAACTCTTGAAATACAAAAAATTATTTTTTTCGCGGGGGTTGGTTGGCTTTTTAGATACCTTCTTAAGTCAGGATTGACCCCGTGGGGTTTAATCTGGCTGTCTTATTCATGTTAAGGTAATGTATAATATCCTGTTTTCTGTCTGGTATTTAATTATAACGATATAATAATTCTAAGCAATTCCAGTTTTGATTTTCCCAGTTTAGAACCAAGTGTTTCAATCATCTCTTTTTCTTTGCCTTCGTTATAAGATAAATCTTTATCAGTAAGGTTGGTATATCTCCTTTTCAGCTTTTCTTTTTTCCTGTTCCAAAATCGGATCGAATCAGTTCTCATATTGTGTGTTTTTATAATGTCAATCTGTTTCAAATCATATCGGGATCAATAAAGTAAATAGTGGAGATGAAAGTCATCTCCACTATAAACTGACCCTTNACTAACCTATGAAATAACGCTTTATGTTTATNATGCTCCTTTTATACGGCAATAGTNCCGNGCTATAAAAATAAGAGGGCATTCTGCTTACCTAAAAAAANTTAACAAAGGTTGTGCCATAAATAACTCAGAAACGTNAACAAATTATTTAAATTAATTAATCGTCTTATTTATAGGCGTTTAAAAAATTACTATTTTTAGAAAACGGAAATATTTTAAGAAAATTATTCTCATTTTGAGAAAATTTCTCATTATTTTTCTCAAATATGTTAAAACATGTAACAATGTAATTATACGTAAAAGCAATTATTATGCTTTTATTTTTATAGCATTCTTCCTCATTTAAGATCCCGGTCTTATACAAATCAAATATTTCTGAGAGTTTGTCCGATGTTGAATGCCTAGTCATAATTCAGGTATAGAATGCTTTATGCAGAAAGATAGTTTAAACTAATCTCAATATAATTAGACAAATATCCGACTTATGAACATTCATTTTTAGTAATGAACAGACAGTTATTAATTTAGACATTTAAGGAAAGGATATTAACTGAAATCCCCGGACTTAAATAATTATTGTGTTTTTTACCCCGGGATTCCTGTGGTCCGGGTTCAGAGCAATCTTCTGCTTAGAATTTATATTGAATTCCAAGATACCATCCTTTTGGCTTCATGTCAAATTCGTATATGATGTCTTTTTCAAGATAGGTGGTTGACCATATTGTCTGCCCGACTGATAATTTGTCTAGTGACTGATTCCATGTCCAGATAGGCCCTCCTGTGATTGCAAATTTTTTGCACGGAATTGATAATCCCACGCCGAGTAGCATAAATGGCCGTGTCTTAGTCGGGTCTATCCCAATTTGAATTAACGGAGCCAGATAACGTGAACCAATATCAAAATCAAAATTCAGAAATATTGCAGCCACAGGAGAATTTCTCTTAATCGTATCCTCAGTTACGGTTAATTCACCGGCCGGGCTGGTAGAAACACCAAATCCAGTTAATGAAGTAGATGAATAAAAGAGTCCTGCACTGCCCCATACTCTGATGAAGTCATACTTTTCAAATACCATGGTCCTTTCAATTACTTCGTCTTTGATTACATTTCCAACCATGTTTTTGTCTGCTTTATACAAAATATCCGGATTAAGTCTGAATTTCGTTATCTGAATCGAACTTTCAAGTTTTTTACCCTCTTCAAATTCGATGTGCTTAACTCTGAAATACCCTTTTGTTTTATTTTCTGCAGATTCGTCTTTCAGTGAAGTTCTGACAATATCAATAACAGACTCCATCTTCGAAGCAAGATTCTTATTTGAATCCAATGTCAGAGCTGTCCGGTAAACAAATTCTGAAATTGCTGCTCTTATAAAACTTTCAATTGGTTTATAGCTGATTTTTATTTCTCTCAGATTCTTTAGAACTTCTTCCTGTATAGGTGGGATTTCTTCAAACTGTGTTTTATATTCTTCAATCCGGATTGAACACTGATCGATGGATTTCCTTGCCTGGATAGGATCCTCCAGATTGAAAAGATAAGTATACATCTCATTAAGCTTCTTATTAATATCAAAAGCATTTCTAATATCAAGATCTTCAACCAGCCTTGTCAGGGAATTGATACTTTGTATATCATCATCATTTAATGTTTTTGAGCAGGAGAGCAATGACATGTAAAAAGAATTCAACCCGTTATCGTGAAATCCCTTATCAGGGATATACAGAACATGTACACGTGAACACGATGCTGAGTCTTTTGTAAAGGCAGATTTAACAATGGTTTTTTCTTCCTCTGAAGTTTCAGCAAAAATCCCGAACTGGCTTGCCAGATCTTTAATAAAATCAGCAATGATTTTGTCTCTTTCATCTATATATATTGTATCCCTGAATGAAAGTTGATATTTCAGCGGATTAATCCATTTTAAGTAGAGGTTACACTGGTGATCTTCAAGTGAAAATTTCATTTTTCCACTTACATTTTTCCTGCTGTCTGCTGACTGGTGTCCGGGAAAGTACTCCAGCCTGTTACTATCAAGGATGAGATAAATTACTTCATCCCGGATCCGGTCCCCGTGAGATGATGCAGAATTTTGCGCTGTAATGTGAGGAGACAAGAAACAAAACAGAACAATTACCAAAATTATTTTTTCCATAGTTTCTAATTGTGAATTATCAGATTGTAGTACTGGCTTTCTGATGTACTGGTGCTTCTGTTAACACTTGCAATTGAATTCTGACTTTAAATGCCAGATTAATAAAATTTGCAGTATCTGCATTGCATGACAGGACAGGGTCAAATGCATAACCCCATAATCTTCGTGTTGATTGAGGCTCGTAAACAGGTGGATTCATAAATGGGTTTTAATTTTAGTTTATCTTCCTTCATGATAGCTTTGATATAAAGCATGGAAAAAATCAGAAGTGACAGATCCTGGAAAAGCTTTAACATCCATACAACAGGATGATTTGTGCCAGACCAGTTATTGAGATCAAATGCAAACCAAAGAACCTGGGATACAGGGCTTTTGATTGCATTTTTATGCATAAACCAATTCAAAGATACTGCTAAAGAATATTACAAGTCAAATTTATTTTACATCAAAGTTCATGATGAAATAAATCGTATCAAAGGAATAAACAGGAATTGATGGGAATTTCACTTTATTGCCAACTTTATGTAAAATTATTATATCCAGAAAAAACTAATCGGAATTTAGCTGCAGGATTTGAGTTTACTGAGTTTTATTAATCCTTATCTGTTGACAATAATAACTAATAGTACAGGAATAAAATCAGTCCTGGTTTGTTTTTTTTATGAGTATCTGATCTATAATTTTTGGTGCTATCAATCTCAACCATAATCCCAGTTTGCCTTCAAATGACATAACTATGTCGCGCTTACGTTTTGCAGCAGCTGCTGCAATTATTCTGGCACATGTTTCTGCTGACATCGCATCTTTCTCATGGGTTGAGATTAGCCCTGTCGGATTGCCGTCTGCTTTAATTGCCCGGCTAGTAATACCGGTGCTCACCCAGTTTGGGTAAATAATTGTCACACTGACTGTACTTTCAACCAGTTCGTTGCGAAGTGAAGAGAAAAATTCAGCCATTGCGTGCTTACTGGCGCCATAGCCATCTGCAGTTGCTGATGGCAATTTGCCACGGAGACTGCAAATAGCTACCAAGCGTCCATCTGTTTTTTTCAGATATGGCAACGCATAATAAGTGCAATAAACACTTCCGAAAAAGTTCACCTGAATGATCTTCTCAAATAAAACCAGGTCTTTCAATTCATCAAATCTTGATTCAACAGCAAAACCAGCATTATTGATCAGGGTATCAATCTTCCCATATTTCTCAATAGTTCGCTCAATCAGGTTCTGGCACTGCGATTTTTCTGCAACATCTGTTGGTATTACGATAACTTTGCCACCCAGTTGCTGACATTTTTTAGAAACATTTTCCAGATGTTCAGCATTTCTGGCTGCAAGGGCAAGCCAGGCTCCCTGTTCTGCAAGATGTAATGCCAACTGCTGTCCAATTCCTGATGATGCACCAGTTATAATAACAACATTCTCAAAAAACGCCTGTTTATTCATCTGATAAATCTTTTTTAAGTGTTTAAAGACTAACCTGACTTCCAATATGCCTGGTGTCATTGTCTGGCCTCCGGTATAATTTCGAAATCTTTAACTACTAAAATACCAATCTGTTTATTGAATATCAAATAAAAAAAAGGCAGATTATAGTTATGGCAAGAAATTAAATTCCACCAGACTCTTTAAAATCGAAAAATAGTGCACCACTGTAGTCGATTAAAGTTCCATCCTTTTTTGTTGCACAAAGGATTGTCAGTTCAGAATAATCTGAGGGATACTGGCTTTTAATTCCATCATTCCAGATATACCTGAAATCCATCTTTATTATATCCTGAACACAACCCGGATTGGCTTCAGATAGCTGTATGGCATTGATCATTACATATTGCCTGTTACTTCCCTCTTCAAAAGCGAGAGGAATAATACTAGTAAATTCAATTCCCCTCTCATTCTCAACCTTGCATTCATATAAAATGCCATGTTTAAGCCTGAAAAAAGGTTCTTTTAGTCTGATCAGGCTTCTAAAATTTTCATTTCCTATATGAATATTTGAAGAATTATTTTCTTTCCCTGAAATTGATGGTTCTTTCCATTTGTTATCACAATCCGGGCAATTGAAATTAACTCCATCGAAATATGCATTATTATTATTACATATCGGGCAGGTATATAAAATAGCCATAGTTTTACAGATCTTTGAAATGGTCACTTTTCTTAAGATTAATCATATCTGATAAAATCAAATTATTTTTAGTCATGAAATTTAAATTCTTTTACAAATCTATGTTACAATAGGATGGTTTTCATTAAATTCATGGGCCTGGATATCCTTGTGAAGTATACAACTATCCAGGAAATTCTCATATTTCTTTAATATTTTTACAATTGCATCTTTATCAATAATGTTTTCGTCCGGCCCCAACCATTCTTTTTTATCCACCTTTGCGACAGTCATGTATACTCCTTGACCAAACCGGTATGGCTTAGTAATCTCATGAAAATCTTGTTTTGCAGCTTCTTTGACTATTATAGAGTACCACTCTTTTCTTATTAAACTCTGATCGCAATCATCTTCATAAACTTCACCTATTTTAAAACATAAATCCCCCTGCTCGATCTGCAGATAAACACTGAAGTTTTTCCATTCCCGGAAATGCCACCATGCACCAAGAAAACTATTCCCCCCCGGAGGATTTACTTCTTTCCAATCTACAATGTCAACTTCTGTCTGAAGAAATTCGTAAAATCCTTTCCAGCTGTTCCAATGCCAGTCTTTAACCGGAAGTATCTCAAATGAATTAATATGAGAATTGTATCCATCTAGGTTTGCGAAATAATCATTGAAGATCTGATTACATCCTGAGTAAGTTTGCATTTCCTGAAAAAACAATAAAAAATCTTTTCTCAGAAATAATGAGTATCCTTTTGAAACTACATTTTTATATGTTGCCTGATCCCCGGTTTTCAAAAAAACACCTTTTGGCTGATAACCATTGAATTTGGCATCATCGGTTATTGTTTTAACATAATCTTCCAATGGATTATAATCCTGCGCATGAATTTTATCTTCTATTATTAAAACATAATTTCCATCATCGGTATCAATTTTAAATACAGCATCTATATTATAATATTGTCTCAGAATTTCAACCCGGTTAATTCCTGTTGAACATATTTTATGAGTTTTAAGTAACCTCTTAATAAATTCGGTTCCGGCTTTAAACATGTATTCATCAATGCTTTTATTTGATGGGTTTGCCCATTCAGCTAACCAGCAAATAAATGCATCCTGAGATAGTTCTTTAGTAGCCCATGAAAAAAGGTTTGGTCTCATTAAATCTGGATTTTTAATTGCCTGCTTCTGCCTGATTTGTAGTTCCCTTAAAGTTACCTTTTATCATGATCAATTTACGAATATGGGATAAGATCACTGCGGCTCAGGTAAAATACTTATTAATATACAGTTACATTTTTTTCAAATCAATCTTTTTATAATTTCTCTCACTTTTATATCATTTTTAGCAATCCCAAAGTAAAAATAGAATAAGTATTCATATTCGTAAAAAAACATGGATTTACTGATATGATATTCTTCTTTAATGGCAATATATTTCTCAAACTCTCTTTCTAAATTGCGAAACCTGGCCGCTTTTTCAAAATCCTGAACCCTAATATTTTTCATTTTCTCTTTTACAAGTAAATTCATTCTCTTCTCATTATAATATTCAAAATCGATCAATGCAATTTTTGGATTTTCGAGTTCCTTAAATTCTCTTAATAGGTTGATGAATCTTTTAATGTAAAATTTTTCACCCTCAAGCATCTCATTCAATTTCAACATCAGGTTTTCGGAAGTCTCCATTCAATAAAGATTTAAGGCGTTCTGGTATGAAACTTTCAATTCTTCTATCAGGCAATCGGGTTTAATGACTTTTACATTTTCGCCATACGAAAGGATCTCCATTAAGAAGTCATGAGTAATATATAATGTAAGTTTAATCAGCAGTTCATTTTCATTATCATCAAGAATTTCCTGTGATTCGTGCAAAGGCAATGACTTGATATACTTTCCCTGGAAAGGATCAAAAGACAATATTATATCCTGGGGCAGCTCATCATCAGATCTTATTATTCCGAAGCTATACTTAAAATAATCATTTACATTGAAATCATCAGGAAACTGAAAATGGTTCCTGGTGATAAAGAGGTTACTAAGCCGGTCCAGTGCGAAACATTTTATTAGGCTGTCTTTCTGGTCATTACCAAGCAGATACCACCTGTTTTTAAACTCTTTCAGGGCATAGGGTTTAACAATCCGGCCTGTTACCTCATCTCCCCAGTATTTATGGTAGGTGAATGATATTATTTGCCTGTTCTTTATGGAATGGAGTATTCCATAAAGATTTTCTGAACCCTGCGGTTTCCGTTTTTCAAGCCAGATATATTCTGAAAGCTTTTCTGCAAGGTTCAACGCACTGAAGGTATCAAATGCCTCCATAATTCTTTCACTTACTTCCGATTGCTGATCGGATTCTATGAAATATACTCTCCCCGAGAAATCATACTGAATGTCAATATTATAAATTGATCGGATCTCAACCAGATCCCGCTGAAAGGTCCGGGTCGATAATGTAAAGTTATAATCCTGTAATTCCGATTCAAGTTCAAGATAATCTGATATTTCCTTAAATGTTGCCGGAGCTCTTCTCAGTTTTTTAATGATAAGGTTACAGCGTGATATTGATTCCCTTCTGGACATATAGTTAGTTTTGGACAAAGATAGAGAGAGACTGCGACAATTAATGTCGCAGTAAAATATTTTATAAGAACTTCGTAAAATAATCCTGCCTGCTGGCTGCAAGACGTAAGCCCGCTATCTCCTTAATTTGAAAGAGAAAGAAATGCAAAGTGCTTAAGGAAGGTCAATATGAAGTTCAAACTATATTTCATAATAAATCTCTTATTTTCAATATTCTGCAAAAACTCTTTTTAAACTAACGAAGTTTTCGATTTTGAGATAATAACTGTCCATAGTTTGCCCTGATAATTCCAATTCCTCTTTCCTCTTAAATCCTTTATAAAGCAGGTCAAACAGTATATCACTTGCGGATAGAATTTGAATCAGATGAATAGCAAAAAAATCTTTCGAGGAGATGAAGTCTTTCATATCGTAATCGCGACTATGAAGATCAGTATCTGTAGTCACCAGATCAATTATCTTAAAACCTGTAAAATTCAGTTTATTGCACACCTGTAGTTTTTTATCAACTGAATAAACCAGATTACTGATGGATTGGACAAGCTTATGCCAGTCGAATGAAAGATAATATAAACATTCGGGTTCCAGACAGGAGTTTACAGCACAATAATCGCTGATATGAGTATCATAAAAACTTGCTTCTGTGTTTGTAATTAAAGCGAAAATATTGAATAGGTTAAAAACAATACTCTCAGAACAGGCTGCCATGTTAAAATGAATTGCCTGACAGGTGTAATCATCTATCGGTTCCTTTTCATATCTCCTTAACAGCACAAGATAATTTGCATAACGGTTCATTTCATGTTTAGATTTCGCAATCCACCCGGATGTTTCTGAATCGCCTGTTACCTCCAATGGGAGAAAAACATTTTTCAGACCAATATCTGTAAAGTATTTATGGTATTTTTGATTTATGTCGGTTTTCGACAGTATGTATTCCATCTTTTTCTTTTACTGTCAAAAATAAGATAAGGGTAAGTCAATCTGTGTCGGATGTTGGCTCTTTTTTATTTAGTCTTGCGGTCTTGTAGTCATATAAGCCCGGTGAGTGCGGGGCGTAGGCCGAAGACTCTGACCCCATGACGATAAATGTCATGGCAGGAACGAAGGAGCGTCAGAAACAGAGTTTATATTTAGAATCCTTTGAACCAGAGTGAGTGCAATTTTGTCATCTGACGGACAATTTTATCATCTATCAGCTGTCTCTCCTCATACTTGCGAAGAATGTTTATCTCCGCGATGACGATCATTCGTCTGCACTTAGACGAATTTGTTTTTAATAAAGTGGTGTTTCTCACAGAACAAAGGTAAGCTGATATACTCCCCGATCTGTTACATAATTCCGGCAATTAGTTACATCATTCTCACAATGTGTACTTTGACAGGTGTTTATGCAGTCATGAAGTATGAAGTCTGTGCTTAAAAAATTATGTACCGAAGTAACTCTTTTGCATCTCAATTACCTTCTCTTTAAACTGCGGGAATGATTTCCATAATTCTTTATCACAAGCCGTCAATCCTTTACATTCAATACAACAGTCATATCCTTTCTCAATTGCACATTTACGTGTGGTACATGCATTTACATTAATACTGAGTGGTTTATCCTTTGTTTTACATCCATAGCAAAATACATTCTCCGGATTATAATCAATATTATACTTCTCCTTCATTTTAAACTCTTCAAATGCTTTCTTCCTGAGCTCATTATCATTCTCCATAGTAGCCCTGTAAAGAGTACACTTGCTGGTACATTTAAAACCACAATAGGTAAGACTTATCAGATCAGATTTCTGCAAATGGGTTACCTGATCCTGTGCAAACACCGGGGTGCCATAAAGAAGTGCACATCCACTTACTCCCGCTTTGAAACACCTGGTCACAAAATCGCGACGTTTAAGGTCAGTTCTCATAACTATATGTTTAATAATATGACCGTTCAGAAAGAAAATACCCTGCTGATTTGCAAGAATTACCCTTCTGCTTAAGGTCATTGATGTTATTACTGGTGTTTCTATTAATTTATTTTAATACCTTGTTCCTAATTTACAATACAGTTATAACTTATATTGAGATCAATATGAAGAAAGTGATCAGGCTGGTAGTTTCCGGATTATGCCTCTTAACTGCCCTGTCAGATACAGCCTGTACCAGGAAAATTCCTGAATCATCGTATTTCCAAAACTCCAGACCCTATACAAGGTACTGGTGGTTTGCCTCAACTATAAAAGAGGAAGATGTAAAATACAATCTTGACTGGTTAAAAGCCAACGGCTTTGGTGGCGTTGAGCTAGCATGGGTATACCCCCTGAACCGGTTTAACCCAAATGATACAACTTATACTCCGCGCCAGGAATGGATGAGCCCCGAATTTACCGGAATAGTCGATTATACAATAAGATATGCAGATTCAATCGGGCTCGGTTGTGATCTGACCCTGGGCACACTCTGGCCCTTTGGCGACAGCTATGTAACTTTCGATCAGGCTTCACAACGCTATGGTGATACCACCTGGAGACAGGAGATCAGCCGATCGTGGCAATATCCAAAAAAGGGTTATGTTGTTGATCATTTAACACCAAAGAATTACCTCCCGTATTTTGAAAGGCTTATCAAAGCTTTTCCACGACCCAAAACATCTGTTCCCCAATCATATTTTATTGACAGCTGGGAGGTTGAAACAGAAAAGCTCTGGTCTGATGGCTTCGCGGGTGATTTTAAAAGAAAATTCGGCTATGACATATCTCCTTATATGGATTCATTATACAGCCCGGGAAACCGCTCACATCTGTATGATTACAGGACATTGATATCCGACAAGGTACTTAAGTTCTATTATAACTTTGATTCAACACTGAACTCTGCAGGTATAATATCGAGAGGTCAGGTATCAGGAGCACCATGCGATCTGATAACAGGTTATTCATTGCTGGATACCCCGGAAGGAGAATCGATGCTGTTTGAACCGGAATTTTGTACGATTCCTGCCTCAGCAGCATTATTATCGAGTAAGAAATATATTTCATCCGAAACGTTTACCTGCCTCTACGGCTGGCCCCATGATTATATCCGTGAAGAGCAGACAGCCGATCTGAAACTGGTTGCCGATGCCTTGTTTGCTAACGGCATAAATCAGATCATCTGGCATGGAAAAGCCCATAACCCAAAAGGTTATGATACAGTGAATTTCTATGCTACAACTCATATAGGCTCACAAGGTTCCCTGGCAGATGAAATCCCTCAGTTCAACAAGTATCTTGAGGAGGTATCCTCATATATGAAAAAGGGAATAACATGTTCGGATATAGCTGTTTACCTGCCCGTCGAAGATGCATGGACTGCCGGAAAGATGCCGAAAGAAAAGCAGTTTATTTGGGCCTGGGGATATTATGAGATGCGTTATATTTATTTCCCTGAAGAGATAAAAGGTTTCAACCCGACATGGATCAATGAAGAATTTCTTGAAAGAGCTTCAATCAAAAATGGAATCCTGAAATCCGGAGATGGAGAGTACAAGATATTATATGTTGATGCTGAATACCTTAATTACAATGTTATTAAGCGCTTAGCTGAGCTTGCAAAGAATAACTTAAAAATCATACTTAAAAAAGAACCAAAAGAGCCAGGGACAATACTTCATCAGGATTATTCGTCTCTTCTTGAGGAAATAAAAAAATCGGAAAATGTAAGCAGTTCTCTCCCTGCAGAGCTGATTCCATTCATTTCGGGCGACATTATTCCAACACATTGGTGCAGGAAAGATGGTAATGCTCTCTACATTTTCTTCCCTAATCCTAAATCCGACAGGTTGAAGTTTCCTATCGGATACGGGCAGTCCCTGGAAACTGAAACAAAAAAAATGGGGGTTACAATGAACTGGGGTGGAAAAAGTTATAACACGAATCTTGTATTTGAGCCCTATCAGTCACTTATTTATAAAATTGAGAATGGGAAAATAGAAAAACTTGACATCTCCTTTACCCCGAAAACTCCCATTGTCAGGGATAGACCTTCAGGTTACGAAGCTCCCTGGCTGGTGAAATAATAAGGCTTCCGGAAAACTTAAAGAGCCCATTATACTTTTCAGATTTCAAAATTATATTTCATCCAAAAGGATGTTATATCGAAGTTTGATTTCATCATTAAAAAAAACAAGACATACTTCTGTTTCATAAACATAAATTCTTAAAGAAAAATGAAAGAGGCTAAACCTCTCTTTGCAAAATCTGACAGCAAAATCACTGGCTGAACTCAACTTTATTAAGAATCTTTAACATAGGAAAACTGCTCCAAACATAAAGAATAACTTAAATTTGGTAACTCACGATTTAAAAACCGGGAATCTTAATAACTATCAACAACTAAACCAACATTTAAGCATGAAAAAATTAATAATCATAGCATTACTGTTCTCCAGTAACTGCTATTTTCTGTTTTCCCAGACGGATGAGAAGTTGAAATCTGATATCCGAAACACCGGATATGTTCACAGCCCATTGCCACTTGATTACAGCAAGTCGTATGAGACGTTCGGGTTAACCAAAAAAGTATTAGTCTCCGATATGCTCTGCGATATGGAAGATATGAAAAAATGGTCTCATACTGGTCTTGGCGCGATGTCGCAGACTTCAGAAAGGAGTATTTCCGGCAAATACAGTCTGAGATTAACCGCTCCCACTATTGTTAATGAACTTCCCACCAGGGGAATAGGAAGAGGGACATCCATGGCCAGCTTCGATGTAGGGGGCAAAAACCTTGAGAAATATAACCGGATCAGATTCATTATATATCCTGATTGTGAAGGCACCCGTAGTATCTATCTTAACCTGTATGTCGAAAACGATGGAAAGATCAAAGTACCCGATCAATATGGAAGGGAGGGATTTCATGAAATAAACCTTGTCAATGGTAAGTGGAATGAATGTTTTGTTGAGATGCCCGAGCTGGCAAGGGATAAAGTCACTAAAATTTCTTTTGCCATCGAAGTTTTTGGAAAGGAACGTATAATGGGAGATTCTTTAAAGTTCGATATTGATGCCGTGCAGCTTCAGGTTGTTGAAAATCCGGAGGTAGCTAGGGGATGGAAGCCTGCTGAGAACAGGATTATCTATTCAACGACCGGTTACCGGCCGGAAAGTGAAAAATCAGCTATTGTCAGGGTGAATAATAATGGTGGAAAATTCCAGTTAGTGGATTTTACTACCTCTCAGGTAGCATATGAAGGGAAAATAATTGCAGGGAAAACACGTATCGGTGATTTTGAGACCATTGATTTTACAGATTTCAAAAGGGAAGGTCAATACCAGATCAGGGTTGGAGACGTTATAAGCAGACCTTTCTATATTAACCGTAATATTTGGGACGACTCCGCCTGGCGTGTGATGAATTTCATGTTTTGCGAACGATGCGGTTACCCTGTACCGGGAAAGCATGGCGTTTGCCACGCTGATCTTAACGGGGAGTACAATGGTCATACCTATCCGGTAAATGGCGGATGGCATGATGCAGCTGATATGTCGCAGCAATCGCTGCAGACCGGAGAAATAGCGTACTCCTTACTTGAAATGGCCAGCAGGGCGAGGGAAAAGAACAATACCGATTTATATCTTCGACTGACCGAAGAGGCACTCTGGGGTCTCGATTATATAATGAAAACCAGGTTAGGAGATGGCTACCGCTTTCAGACATGGGGAACCAACCTTTGGACCGATGGTTCTATCGGAACTGTTGATGATGCCGGAAGGCGCCAGGTAGTTGCGACAAACAGCGGGTTTGAGAATTTCCTTTTCTCAGGTATTGAGGCATTCGCTTCCATGACTCTTGAGAATGACCCGATGCTCAGGGAAAATCTCTGCAAAATTGCGAAAGAGGATTTTGGTTTTGCAATGAAACGCTTTGAGGAGCTGGGTTATAATGAAAGGATCTCGAAAGGTCATGGTCATGCCTATATGGCTTCACAAAGCCAGTATATGGCAACTATCTCTTGGTCAGCAAGTATGCTGTATAAATTAACAAAAGAAAAATACTATGCTGATAAAGCAGCAGAATCAATAAAATATACTATTCAATGTCAGCGTACGGAACCATTAAATGATATAAACAAGACCAGGGGCTTCTTCTACCGTGATCTTGATAAGAAGTCCATCGTGCATTTCACCCACCAGTCACGCGATCATGTTTATATGCAGGCGCTGACAGAGCTCTGCAGGACACAGCCCGATAATCCTGATTATGCAATATGGGAGAACTCCATAAGGATCTATGGTGATTACCTGAAGAATATTATGCAGTATGTACAACCTTATGGCATGGTTCCGAGTGGTGTTTACCAGAAAGATGAAGTGAAGGATTCGGCCAATTTCTACGTTGTACAGGTAGGGATTCGTCAGGATGTTTCCAAAGACTTTAAAGAACAACTTGAGAACGGCGTAAAACTTGATGAGGATCATTATCTTCGTGTATTCCCGGTCTGGTTCTCATTCAAGGGAAATTCAGCAGTTCAACTCTCAACCGGAAAAGCAGCAGCCTTATGCGGTAAGTTCCTGAAAGACAAAGAGCTGATGAATATTGCCGAGCAGCAGTTATTCTGGATTGTAGGGAAGAATCCTTTTGGCCAGTCATTAATTTGGGGAGAAGGCAGCAATTATCCCCAGCAATATACCGCTTTACCGGGTGAGACTGTTGGCGAGATCCCAGTAGGTATGCAGGCACGGTTCAATGAAGATACGCCGTACTGGCCTCAGTTCAACACCGCAACCTACAAAGAGGTATGGGGAGGCACTGCAATGAAATGGTTCTCACTGATCGCTGAGTTTTGAGAATTGCCCTGAAGATTGCGTAAGAAATCTGATTCTCTGGAAACAATTCATTATAATTATAAAGTGATAATTATTAATAGAAAAATAAGCCTCATGAAAAACTCAAAATTTCTTTTATTCTTATCAGTAATTATTGTTTTGGTTTCATGTTCAGCTACCGGGACAAAAAAGGTTTCAGAATATCCTATGTTCTGGACATGGATGGATTACAGGCCAGGGATGAATTTCGATTCTGTCTGTGGAGTGATGAATGAAGCAGGTATTGATGGCGTTATGCTTAATGCTCCCAGCCCTGATGATTACCGTACGGCAATCCCCATTGCCCATAAGCATAAGATTGAGGTTTATGCCTGGTTATGGACTATGAACCTGGAACACGACAGGGATGCCATTCTTAAGGAACATCCCGAATGGTTCAGTGTAAACAGAAAAGGAGAAAGTCTTGCCAATACAAAAGCATATGTTGATTATTACAAGTTCATGTGCCCCGCTTTGCCGGAAGTCCGCGAGTTTATCAAAAAGAAAATAGTTGCCTATTGTGAAGTTGAAGGATTGAATGGTATTGCTATTGATTATCATCGTTTTGTAGACGTTATCCTTCCGACCACTCTCTGGTCGAAATATGGTATAGTGCAGGATAAAGAGTATCCGGAATTTGATTTTGGCTATCATCCTGCAATGATTAAAAAATTCATGGAAAAATATGGATACGATCCGCGTGAACAGGAGGATCCTTCAACAGACGGAAAATGGCTCCAGTTCCGCTGCGATCAGATCACTGAGGTTGCCAATGAGATTGCCGCAGTAGTTCATTCATACGGTAAGGTAATGGCTGCATCGCCCTTTCCCACCCCTGCCATGGCAAGAAAAATGGTTCGCCAGGATTGGGGGAAATGGAATCTGGATATTGTCTTCCCGATGGTATACCATAATTTCTACACGGGCGATGTGAGCTTTATATCGGATTGTACAATTGAGAATGTGCGTGATAAAAACTCCATGACAACCCTCTATTGCGGCATGACAGGTTCCAATGGTCCTGTAATGTTTGAATGTATGGATGAAGCACTGAAGAACGGAGCAAAAGGAATTGCTATCTTTACTGTAGGAAGCTTACGCTCTCCGGAAATACGTGAAAAATTTAAAGCATATGCCGACAGTGCCAGGGCAGCTCGTGCTGCTTTTAGAGCAAATCAGGTAGCTGCTGAACCAAAGGTGGTAAATACAAATCCGTTTGAAAAGAAAGGTATTATGAGTGCGGTTAATATGCATATGCTGGCTTACCTCAGTCTGGCTAAAGCTTCAATACTCCCTGAACTGAATAAAACCGACCAGGTCACCATCGAACGTATATCAAAAAATGCCATGCAGTGCAACACTGCTGAAGATTATATTAACCGTCTTACAAATTCATCCAGGAGAGATCAGACCCTCCAGCCGGTTGTAAAAGCAATAGCCGATCAATTCATCAGGGATAAGAGTCACGCTGAAATAAATCTTAGCGGGTATGACCTTATTAAGGAATATGGCGCTACAAAATGCTACCAGGTAACAGAACAAAACAGCAAAGTCGTATTTGATGTAACTTTTTACTTTTACGGAGGAATTCTCTCGGGATGGAGCGTCGAGCCGGAGAAAGTATCATACGATAAATATAGAAAAGGTCTTAAATCCTGACAAAACACTGTATATGTAATTGTTAACATGTTTTTTTAGGACCGTTTACTTTAACCTCTGTATGAAACTGAGGATTTATGATATGCACCTTTGATCTCTCTCTGTACCATATTTCCGGGTGTTTATTTACATCTATTTAGTTTCCAGATTAAGGCTCAATGGATTACTCTGATAATCGATAAATATACTATTGACTTTAAAGGATTTACTTCTTAAATTGCATAGGTCAATTATCATAATTGACTTTTGTCTGTTAAATATTAAAACAGCATACTATGGAAACAATTACACCCGATTTGTTCCATATTGATTCTAAAACGATCTCAGAAACCATTATCAGCATAGTTCATTAGTACTTACTTTAAAAAGGAGGTAAATTATGTCACAGAACATTTATCTTAAGATCGAGAATGTAAAAGGGGAGGCTACAGAACAAACACATAAAGACGAAATTGAAGTTCTGAACTGGGAATGGACACAAACAATTGAAACAGGATCTTCCGGTCCTACTTCTCCCCGTCCGGGAAGACCGGCTCCTCCTTCGATAACTTTCAGGCATTTCATTGACAGAGCCAGTCCCACCTTGATGAAGCTCTGTTTGACAGGGCAAACATTACGTTCTGCTATTCTATCGATGCAAATCCCTGGTGGTACTCACCCGTCAGATTATTTTAAGCTTGAAATGACTACTGTCACAATTACAGGATTTTCCCCTACAGGAGAGGCAGGGAGTAATCGTCCGACGGAAACGGTTACTCTGACATGCAAAAAAATCAAGGAAGAATATAAATATTCCCCTGCCGGAGGAAGTCCTGTTACAACAACGGAAGAATATGAATTTGGCCGAAACGCTTGATTCAATATGATGTCCCTGGATTGAATGTATTGTTTTTCGAAAAGTGCAGGTGGTATACATAGATCACTGATGAAATCTCTCTTATAAATATTTGAACTGATTATATTTACTCAAAAGGGTGCGGATAATGTAAATATTGTGTAATTTTAATTAGTGCAGACATTTGCGTTTTGAGTCTGCATAATCAATTTTTATATAATCAGATTTATACAGGAGGAAGTGCATCATGGGTTTATTATATAACGTCCCCACATACACAGGTTGGGCAATTTTGCTGTTAGTTATTTTTTCTTTAATGGCCTTCAATGAGTTGGGTCGTACAACAAGATGGGGAGGACTTGTGCTTTTTCTGATTGTCCCGGTAGCGCTTACTATCTTTGTCTGGCCAACTACTGCAGCCCCGGGCAATGAATATGGTACAGGTACCTGGTTTAACTGGGTAAAAACATACTCAGCCCTCGCTGGATGTCTTGGTTTTATGGCCATCCGTTATATCCCCGGGCTTTCTCTTAAGAAGTGGGCATTATGCTTTCCTCCACTTATACTGGCACTTAATATCTTTGAAGCGTGTATCCGTGATTTTCAATGTTTCTCATATGGAGCCTGGAACGGGGCTCTTGTTGATAATCTCTGGTTGATGTCAGGACCATGGAATATTATGAATGGTATTGCAGGTCTTCTTAACATCATCACTATATGTGGCTGGCTTGGAATTATTATATCTAAAGACAGGACAAAGGATATGATCTGGCCTGATATGATCTGGCCCTGGATCATAGCTTATGATTTGTGGAATTTTGCATATACATATAATTGTATAGCAGATCATTCATTTTATTGTGGACTGGCTTTATTACTTTCCTGCACCATACCTGCCTTCTTTATAAAAAAGGGAGCATGGCTGCAGCATCGTGCTCAGACACTTGCATTGTGGATTATGTTTGTAATGACTGTACCTTCCTTTGCAGATCGTATAGCACCAATTCCGACAACACATAATCCATCTGCATTTTTTATTGTAAGCTTGGTGGCTTTGTTAGCAAATGTCATATTGGCAGCCTATCAGTTAAACAGGATCCGTAAGAACAGGCTTAAGCCTCTTAAAGATGAAATATACACTGATACAAATGCCTATAAGCAGGTCGTCGTAGAAAACAGTTGATAATACCCTGGACAATCGATTGTCTCTATATGCTTGTTAATATGTGAGTTATACTCATTATCATTCCGCCTGAATAAGGGAAAAAACGGTTACTATGAATATTGCATATTTCCGTTTTTATGAGGAGTTGAATGATTTTCTTCCCGTGGGGAAGAGAAAGAAACTCTTCCATTATGAATTCAGAGGTAATCCTTCAGTTAAGGATTCAATTGAAGCGATAGGTGTACCACACGTTGAAGTTGATCTTATACTTGTGAACAGCCAGCCTGTAAGTTTTTCATATATACTTAAGAATGAAGATTCAGTATCTGTATTTCCTGTTTTTGAAAGTATTGATATTTCATCTGCCTCACATTTAAGGGAAAGACCTCTCAGGAATCTGAAGTTTATCGCGGATGTACATCTTGGGAAGCTCACGAAGTACCTTCGGCTATGCGGCCTTGACACTTATTACTCTACAGATATTAACGATGAGGAGATCATAGCTAAATCGGTATCTGAAAACAGAGCTATCCTGACAAGAGATAAGCAAATGCTTAAGAATAAAAAAGTGACTCACGGTTACTGGATAAGATCGCAGCAACCCCGTATTCAGTTAAAAGAAGTCTTTCAACGGTTTGATATTAAAAGTCCCGGGGCTCTTTTTACCCGATGCCTGAAATGCAACGGAACTGTAAAGGATGTCGATAAAAAGGAGATCCTTGATCGTTTATTACCTATGACAAAGCGATATTACAGGAAGTTTAAAATGTGTAATGACTGTAACAGGATTTACTGGAATGGCTCTCATTACCGGAATATGAAAAGAGATATTAAAACAATTCTCCTTAAAAGCCCTGAAATTCAATGAACAAACCGGGAAGTATTAATGATAATTTTCCCTGTGTGGGCACTATATGTAACCTCATAGACACGTAAGGATAAATCCCTCCCCGGTTATATGTTTCAATACAAATAAAGTAACAATTGAATTATTTTTCCCACATTTGAATTCTAAACAATACTCTATAACAATGCAAAGTGCAGAAAGTATAAGAAGGAGAATTGAAATGGAAAAAAGAGATGATTTCAGAAGGGAATCTCCTTCCGAATCCACATCAATTAAAGTATCCGACGATTCAAATTCAAATGAGATACTGGTATTCACATCATTCAATAATGTATATAAAGTTCAGAAAAAGGAAATTATAGAGAAGTATCAGGCTCTGCAGAAAATTGATCTTGAGCCGGAAGAAAAACCAATTTATCTGACAGGTGAAAAGAGATACAAAGGTTTTTTAATTGTAGCATTTGAGAATGGTAAAATCGGAAAGATCTCAATGGACAGTTTTCAGACAGAGTATGCCAGGAAGAAGCTGAAGAATGCTTTCAACGGTGAATCGAAATTGATTTTCATCGAGCTTATTGAACATGATATTGATCTGGTTTCTGTGAGCAGCATAAAAAAGGTGGTATTATTCAATACATCACAGATCAATCCCGTTGGAAGCAGGACAACCAAGGGAGTGCAGGTTATGAAGCCTAAAGATGGCAGTACAATGATAAAGGTCAAACGCCTTGAGAATACAAAACTAACCGAACCTGATTATTACCGGAAGAGTGAATCGCTGAATGCAGTCGGATATTACCTCAAGGCAGGCGATGAAGTTTAAATAAGGTATGAGACTTGCCTTCTATGCCATATAATACATCATTTATTACATAGAGGATCTAAGAGAACCATTTAATTGTATTTTGATTTCTTTTAAGTTTTTCACCACGGAAAACACGGATTATCACGGAGTTACAGCTTTTAAAATCCACATGCAACTTACAAATTGCAAGGTTCTATTTTTACCACGGAGAACACGGATTAGCACGGAGTTATAAGGCTTTAAAATCAACATGCATCTTAGAAGTCACAAGGTTCTTTTTTAACCACGGAAAACACGGATTAGCACGGAGTTATATGGCTTCAATTCTCTAAGTCCCTTAGTCACTTAGTCCCTCAGTCTCTTCTTCCTCAACCTCAACCTCAACCTCAACCTACTTTCCCCTGCGCTCCCGACGATCCCTCATCCTTCGGGATGTCGGGATTTGGTCTCTGCCAAATGGCGGATCCTCAATCTGTGCTCTGTGCTTCTTCCCTCACACCTCACACCTCACGCCTCATGCCTGGCACCCCGTTCATTGAGCCCTGTGCCCTGAGCCTTTCCACCATTAATAAAGAGCCAGGGCAGTTTCCTGTCAAACAATTTTCATTTTCATTTGTATACCTTACAGATAATTCAAAATATATGACCAGTGATAATAAACCGGGCAAAAATGATCTGCCGGTCATTCTCTTCGAGACCTCCGATGCGCTGAACACATGGCTTGAGAAAAATCATAAGGATTCACCAGGCATCTGGGTAAGGTTTTTTAAAAAGAGCTCAGGTGGTTCGTCAATTAATTATGAGCAGGCGCTGAATGAGGCATTATGTTTTGGATGGATCGATGGTCAGGTTAAAACATTTGACGAACAGTCATACATACAGAAATTTACACCCCGAAGAGCCCGGAGTATCTGGTCAAAAAGAAATATTGAGCGTATTAACAATCTTGAAGAGGAAGGAAGGATGAGATCTTCGGGTATGAAAGAAGTTGCGGAGGCCAAAGCCGATGGCAGATGGGAAAATGCATATGATTCTCCTTCAAAAATGAACATTCCAGAGGATCTTATTAATGAGTTGTCAAAGGACCCGAAGACAGCTGATTTCTTCAATAATTTAAGCAAAGCCAATAAATATGCAATTACGTGGAGATTGCAAACAGCAAAAAAACCCGAGACAAGGGAAAAAAGGATGAGATCAATACTTGAAATGCTTTCAAAAGGAAAGACATTTCATTAGCTGCAACAAGTTTGAAGTGAGTGAGAACCAACTTTTAATTATTACCGTCACACGTTTATCTTTTGTCTTCGGATTTCGTGATACAATAACTGTATTAAAAACAGGTGTAAGCCGTTATGCCTTTGTGCCTTTATGCCTTAACACCTTTTACGCCATTAAAGCGTTATAATCAGGTTAAGCAACTCCTTGTCAGACTTCCCAAGTTTTAAACTTAATATCTCCAACATCAGCCTCTCCTCCCCTTCTTTATAATCCAGATCTTTAGAAGAAAGATTTTGATACATTTTAAGGAGCTTTTCCTTCCTGGTATTCCAATATTCTCCTTTATTAAATTTCATAAAATACTATTAATTATTCCTTTATTATTAAGACCTTTAATGTAAAGACGTACCCTGTTGAGGAAATGTTGCAGAATTTAGAATAAAATCGGTATGTGGCAGTCATCAATCGGTGAATACCAGATGAGTCTCAGGTGTGAGGTGTGAGTTCAATACAAGGCGACAGAGACTATGTGAATTATACAACTTTTTTCAAGAATTATGTAACGCTCTGTCCTAAGCGTGGGGTTACCTTTAGATTTATTGATATAATCATAAACCAAATAAAGGAGGAATTAACATGAAAATTGATGAAAACATCGATCCTAAGTCTGTAAATGATACTGCAGAAGCCAGGAAAAAAGAAGCACTTATCAGAGAAAATGAAAACAGGATCAGGAAGGAAGGAATAAAAAAAGGAGCTGTAACAAGTTCTATCATTGGGTTTGTAGTCCTGTTGTTTGCCGTGATAATTGCTTATTCACTTTATAACCGTGATCATAAACTACTGCTCAGTCAAATGGAAACACAGAAAGTTTCATTTACAGAGAAACTAACTTCCCGTGATTCATCGATAGGAGAATGGATTAATACTTTTGGAGAAATTGAAAAAAATATCGCAATCATAAAGGAAAAAGAGCATATTATTTCGATGAATTCATCAAATACAGAATTATCCAAGGATAAGAGACAACAAATTGTGGAAGATATTAAATACATTAATACACTACTTGAACAGAACAAAAAGAAAATAGCCTCATTAAATAGTCAATTGAGTAAGTCTGGCGGAACAATAAAGGGCCTGCAAAATACAATAGCCGGATTGGAGGCATCGATTAAACAAAGTGAAGGTGAAATTTCGGAATTGAAGACCACACTTCTCAGCAAAAAATTCGAGATTGAACAACTAAATACTGAAAAGTCCGATTTGCAGGTTACTATTGTTCAGAAGGATGAAAAAATCAATACTCAGACTTATGAGATGAATAAGGCTTTTTTTGCATGTGGAACGTTTAAAGAACTGAAGGCTAAAGGTCTTTTAACTAAAGAAGGTGGATTCATTGGATTAGGTAAAACGAAAACCTTAGCGGCAAGTTTTCCTGATAGCTCATTCAGGCAAATCGATATCACAGTTACAAAATCGATTACTGTAAATTCAAAAAGTGCCAAGCTTATCTCTGAGCATCCCGCGAATTCATATCAGTTTATACGTGACAAAAACAAGAAAATTGAATCCATAGAGATAACCGATCCTGCTCAGTTCTGGAAAATTTCAAAGTATGCAGTTGTTGAAATAACAAAATAAAGTAAGGATATTTTCCGGGAATAATTATTCCGGACAATTAATAAGTAGAGGCTGTCTCAAAAGTCCTCCGTGGAACTCTCCCGATGATTCGGGACAAGTTGTGTAAGTTCTTAATTTTTTATTACACAGAGGACCACAGAGAAGACACAGAGTTCCACAGAGAAAAAATTACAGTAATGTCTGACTTTTAAGACAGCCTCTTGATTATAGAAGATGATGTCTGCCGGATGGCATGTAAGCACAGCTTGTCCCGATTTGCAGAACTAAGTTCGCTGAAGGGTGAAACCAGATCCCGGCAAAACGAAGAATGAGTGACAGTTTATTTACATTTGAGATTAGACTGTTTCACTTTAGATGGAGCTGCAAAAACTCCATAGGAGGCATTTTTGAATGATTCACAAGCTTCAGCTGTAAGACCTTTACCTTCCTGAGCGAGGGCAATCTGAAAATAGAATTTCGCTTTGGCTTCAACAGCACCAGTCTCAAGGGCAAGCCCTTTTTGAGCAGAATCTAATCCCTTATCAAAAGCCTTTTGTTTGTTGTAAACCTCTGCAAAGTAATAGAACAGATCCTTGTCGTCACCATATTTTGCAGCTTTATTCAGAAATCCAAGCGACTCATCCAGTTTATTTGCCTGATCTGCTTTTGATCCGGATGCACGAAAATATCCAAGCGCCAGTGCAGATGCCTGTTTAATCTTCGCATCATCAGTCTCTGGTTTCATCTTGGTGATATACAGATCGATAGTTTTTTCAAAATCGTCGGAATTACCCTGTTTCATATATATTAATGCCTTATTATATATTGTTGAAGAATAATCGGGATTGATCATCAAAACGCTGTCGAAAGACGCAAGAGCATTTTTGTAATCATCTTTTGAGAAATACTCGCCTGCAAGATTATTATATGCCTTTATCAGAATTGAATTAGCGTTCTGTTTGGTTGTCGGGTTTTCATATTTTTCTGAAGCTGCAACTGCTTTTTTTGCTGCCAGTATTACTTCGGAAGCCGGTTTTTTCGCCGTAAACGCATCTGAAGCAATATTATAGTACAGACTGGGGAGCACCTTTATTACCTTCTGCCGCAGATCAGCTACAGAATCTCCAACCTGCTGAGACAGGCTGACCACATTCTCAAAAGCTTTTATTGCTGCAATTGGATCGGTCTTAATCACACTGGCGCCTTCATTATAAGCTTTGATAACATCATTTCGACCCTGGGCTTTGATTGTTGTAGTTGAAAAAACCAGTACAACGAGAAGACTAACTGTCTTAATTAAATTTCTGAGTTTCATTTTGATTATCATATTAATATTAATACTTATTCTTTTGAAGAGGCTAAAAATAAAAATTTAAATTGTTTTGTCTAACAATTTATATGAAAAGGTGATATATATTATCGTTTAACTGATTAAAAACTCTGCGAATCCACCAGAGCCTTTACAACTATTGAATCATTTTTTACCATTTCGCCA
>JGI20214J51650_10000404_pt1 | contig 27171 bp, 18 predicted proteins | sample WetSurMetagenome_FD_51650 | JGI IMG/M metagenome (IMG submission 51650) | reverse complement strand
GCGTTGGATTCGAACCAACGACCCACGCCTTAAAAGGGCGTTGCTCTACCAACTGAGCTAGCGGCCCTGAGGCGCATACACCGCCAAAAGAGACAATTAATTTACTATTTTAGTCCGTTTTTTGTCAATAACGTCCGGCAACGTGTCAAGGCAATTTAGAAATGTCCTCTTCATAGCAACGCCCGGGGCGTCTTTTGTTCTATCTTTTTCCGGGCCGGCCTCATCCCGATTTTTTGAATAATCCTTTTCCCAACCATTATATTATAATAACGCGATTATTTCTGTAGCGCCGGGAAGGTTATGGTTAAGATAAACAAAAACATATTAGGTCTTCTTTTTGCGGCCGCGCTGTTCGTGGTTCTCTTCAGGCTCGATGCAGTGACCCTCTTCGATGTGGATGAGGCAGTCTTTTCAACCGCAACAAAAGAGATGGTCGAAAGCGGAGACTGGATCACTCCGACCTATAACGGCGAAGTCAGGTACGACAAGCCCATATTCTTTTATTGGCTGATGGCTGCATCATACAAGGCTTTCGGCATAAATGAGTTCGGCGCGCGCTTTCCTTCGGCAGTGGCCGCCTTCCTTCTGGCGCTGTCGCTATTTTATTTCGCCCGGCGTGTCTGTACGGATAAAGTCGCCTTTTATGCGACGATGGCAATATCTCTAAGCGCGTACTTCCTTGTGTATTCGCGCTCCGCTGTAACAGATATGGTTTTGACGCTGTTTATCACGCTCTCGCTCTTCTGTTTCTACATTGCCGTGAGCGAAAACCGCCGCTACATATACGGGTTCTATTTCTTTTCCGCGCTTGCTTTTCTAACCAAGGGACTCATAGGCATAGTCTTTCCGTTCGGCATAGCGGTCATCTATATGCTTATAAGCGAAGGATTCAGGGGACTGTTAAAGATATTCGACTGGAAGGCTGCGCTGCTTTTCATTATAGTGGCCGTGCCGTGGTATGCCGCAGAATTCGCTATAAACGGAGACGAGTTCTTTCAGCAGTTCTTCATGAAGCATCACTTCAAACGCTATACGGATGTGATATCGGGTCACAAAGGCCCGTTCTATTACTATCTGATCACACTTGCTATCGGTATGGCTCCGTGGGTAGTCTTCATGCCCGCAGGCATCATTAGGGCTATAAAGGAGCGGTCGGGCATACTGCTTTTCTCGGCCTTATGGTTTGGAGTGGTCTTTGTCTTTTTCTCTTTTTCTACAACCAAACTGCCCAATTATATCCTGTCGGCGCTGCCGCCCGCGGCAATACTCATCGCTGAAGGCATGTCTGATTTTAATGCCCGTCCGCAAAAGGTCGCGTGGCTCGTAATCGCCATTGGCGCGCTTCTGGCCGCAATCGGCATGCAGTTCCTGCCGCCGCTACTCATAAAAACGGGTATTTCAGACACCGGCTGGACGATCTGGACTTCCGCTATCCTGATGGCCATGTCGGTGATCGCCTTTTATTCTGTTCGTCTGTCAAAGCCTCTGTATGCGCCCCTGGCGTGTGTGATGTTCACGCTGCTGATATTCCTGCTGGTCTCGGCCCTGCCGCCTGCAAATCAGTATCTGCAAAGCGCTCTCCACAAGTTCAGCGTTTACGCAAAAGAAAACGCGCGCAGCGATGAAAGGATAATCTGTTACAACATCAACAACCCGAGCATCGTATTCTATTCCGACCACAAGGTCGCCAATATCCGAGGCAAGGAATCTCTGGCGGAGCATGTCAAAGGGAAAAAAGACAGGTTAGCCATAGCAAAGGTGAAGGATGAAGATACGCTCAAAGAGGCCGGCTTCAGATTGTTGCAGAAGGAAGGTGGATATGCCCTCTTCGAGAGAAATTAATTATTATCTCTTGTGCCTGGCCCTCATTCTTCCTTTTTTCTATCTCGACCCGTATGTAATGGTCTGGCTCAGGGAGTTTCGCGGCGCAAACCCGGATATGGATCAACTTCTTCACCAGGTCGGCAGGGCAGCCTATTTTGCGGCGCACGGAGGGCTTATTGCCGGCGGCGCGGTCCTGATTTACCTCGCAGGCATATATCGGAAAAGACCACGGATCAGACAGTTGGGCAAGGTCCTTTTTATCGGGTTTGTCTCTTCCGGGATATCAGTGCAGATTATAAAACATCTGCTTGGCAGGGCAAGGCCCCGCATTACAGACGAGCTCCTCTTTATCGGGCCGACATTCGAGGGCAGTTATGACTCGTTCCCGTCCGGCCATACAATAACGGCCTTCTGCCTTGCATATATATGTTCATGTTTCTTCCCTAAATATCGGGGTTTGTTCTATGTTTACGGCGTGTTCATATGCTTCGGCAGGGTTATCGGCGGCTCTCACTTTCCGTCCGATGTGCTGGCCGGCGCGCTGTTGGGCATTGTGATAGGCGGCATAATAGAAAAAATGACGGGTATGCGGGGCTGCCGGATCGCGGAGAAATCGGAATGCTGAAGAAAATTACAGTGTCTTTTGCCGTTTTTTTATTCATAACAGCTTTTGGTTGTGCTACACCTGAAAGCAGGTATTGCGGTCCCCTGAAAATATATACCGACTCTGCGCGGGAGCTGAAGAGCCCCGGGTTCTGGACAAGCCGTCATCCCTTTGCTGATGAGAAACTGCTTGACGATTCCGGTGTTCGCCGTCTGAATGAGCGCATCAGAAACAGACTGCATCTGACCAAAGATGTTTCAGGAACGCTCAAAACCAATTCAGGGGAAGCCCTGATAAAAACGCTTAAGAGTTCCCTGGATTTATTCAGCTCCGGGACATATTATTTGAAGACATCCCGGATTGCGGACAGGGCCTTTCTGCTTGACCTCGAGAAGAATGTGAGGGCAGGGGCGATACCTGAAAATATCAGGGTCAAATTCGGATTGACCAACAGTTATGCCGACCAGAGGATATTGCCGACCATGGAAGGGCTGTTCGAGAATCCGGGAGACACTGTATTTGATGAACTCCAGAACAGCTCGCTTGATTTGGGAACACCGCTTGCGATACTGCATGAAAGCCGCGACGGGAAGTGGTTGTATGCAAGGGGGCCGTCAAGCGACGGCTGGATCGAAAAAGAAAAGGTCTCTTTCCTGAATCGCGCAAAGCTGAAAAATTATCTTGATCAGACCGATTTTATTGTTGTTGTAAGCTCCAGGGCGGATATTTTTCTTGACCCCGGGATGACGGTTTATCATGATTACGTGAGAATGGGCGCAAGGTTTCCTGCAATACCGGGCAATAATCCTTCAGTCGTTGAAATAACCATTCCCGCCCGAGGCGCTGACGGCGGAGCCGTACTGAAAAAAGCGTATATCAGGAAAGAATCTGTAAATTTCGGATATCTTGCATATACGCCACGCAATGTCATTGATCAGGCCTTCAGACTTATCAACGCCCCGTATTCATGGGGGAGCGCAAACAGCGAACAGGACTGCTCGGGATTTGTCCAACAGGTATTTGCAACCTTTGGCATATTCCTGCCGAGGAACTCATCGGCCCAGGCTGAAGTCGGAACCCTTCTCGGCAAATTCGGAAGGCAGACCGAAGACCTGGAAAAAATAACCGTCCTTTCCGAAAAGGCGGCAGGCGGAGCAACGCTGATTTATCTGGATGGTCATATAATGATTTTCCTGGGTATGCATGAAGGTAACCCTTACGTTATTCATGACACCTGGAGCTATCGCAGCAAAGGTCAATTCGGCGATGAGCCGCGTGTTATAGGGCGAGTTGTCGTAACAGGGCTCGATCTCGGCGAAGGCTCATCCCGCGGCTCGCTGCTGAAACGGGTTGTTTCGATAAGGTCCATTCTGGAGTAGTAAAGCGGCCATCATGCTTTCTATCAATTTTGTAGATGTCTTGGACATCCATATCTCGGCTCGCCAAATTAAAGCAGTTTTTCAGACAAACTCAGGCAATGGAAAGGCGCTTGATATAATGGACTGAAATCGTAACATTTACTGCCGTCGCCGAGCCTTCGATATGGTTACCCATGACATCTGTTTCAGTCATATTGGGTTTTCTAATGAACATTCCGGGTTAAACATGTCTGTCCAGTTCCTGACGGACTGCCAATCCCAGCTTCTCAAGGATGTAGGGTTTTTTAATGTAGGGACCGGCTCCCAGTTTCTGCGCCTCAGCTACTCGTTCGGACTCGGAATAACCGCTGACAATAACGGCCTTTTGGCCAGGATGAAGCTCCAGAATTTTTTTGTATGTGTCGAGCCCGTCCATACCCGGATCCATAATCATATCCAGAACTATCAGGTCTACCCCATTGGACTTCAGGTATTCGCAGGCCTCCTCACCGCTTGAGACGGTCACGACCTGATAATTCAGTCTCTTCAGCATCTCAGCCGCCAGATCATGCTGGTCCTTCACATCGTCCACAACCAGAATGGTTTCCCCTTTCCCCATATATTCCGAAACAGATAAGGTCGCTTTCCCCGCAGGTATAACCTCACGGGTAACGGGGAAATAGAGAGTAAAAACACTGCCCTTTCCAGGTTCGCTTACAACATCAATATATCCGTTATGATCCTTGACCGTTCCCCAGACCACTGCCAACCCCATGCCGGTTCCCTTCTTGCCCATGACCTTCTTTGTGTAGAACGGCTCAAAAATGCGTTTGAGATCGGTTTCAGTTATGCCGTTACCGGTATCCGACACCGACAGGACAACGTAATCGCCTTCGCAGACCTCATCATATCCATGTATTGGCCTGTCCAGGTACTGATTGGCCGTTCTTATAGTCAGTTCGCCTCCGTTTGGCATGGCCTCGCTGGCATTCAGCGCCAGGCTGTACAGTGTCTTGCTGATATGCAGGGAGGACCCGGATATTTTGAGGAGGTCAGGCTCCAGTTCAGTCCTGATCACCATTGACGGATTCCTGGATTTCAGTTTTTCAAACTCGGGTGTTTTTCCGAGATTTGTTACAATTCTGTTCAAATTCAGCGTTTCCACGTTGGCCACGCCCCTTCTTGCCAGTGTCAACAGGTCTTCAACGATAGCGGCAGCCCTGTCTCCGCCCTTCTGGATATTCAGCGCATGAGGCCTGAGAGGACTCGATTCATCCATATCGTATAACAACAGTTCGGCACGGCCTATGACAATTCCAAGGACATTGTTGAGGTCATGGGCTATCCCGCCGGCCATCGTTCCCAGCGCCTCCATCTTTTCCATTCGCTGAACACGCTCTTCCAATATATGCTTCTCATCTTCAGCTCTCTTCTGCTCTGTGATGTCCCGGATGGATTCGACCGCGCCGATGCGATTCCCCTGCTGGTCAAAAAGCGGCGCAGCCGCGGCAAAGATGTAGCCCCCCTTTCCACTATAGAGGGCCGGGGCAAAGACCTCGGAATAAATAACGTATCCTCTTCTCTTCAGATTCGTATATGTTGCTTCAAGCTCCTTATCGTCGGTGTCTATAAGATCCAGAAGATGTTTCCGCTGTTCTCCATAAAATGGACATGTGATCATATGAGTTTTCTTGCCCATTATATCTTCCTTGCTGATCCCTGTCATCTCTTCGATCGCGCGGTTCCAGGCGAGCGCCCTGCCTTCAAGATCGACGACAAACGTAGCGTCGGGAAGGAATTCAATAATACCGGCCAGTTTGCTCTCAGACTGCCTTAAGGCCGCCTCGGCGCGCGAGCGTTTTTTCCCTTCACTGATGATAAACCAGGCCCTGATCCCATAGTAACCGCCCAGGACAGCGGCCAGAAGCATTAAGGCGGCAACCCAGATGAGCCGGTTCCTGAAGCCTTCCAGGGATCCGATTATTTCATCTTCAGATACAGCAATAACAATAGACCAATAAGTATCCGCCATGTTAACAGGCATATAAACGGCATGCCTCTTTATGGTCTCCACCCGCTCCCCGCGGATTTGGTCAACGGTATATATGGCTGTGCCCTGTTTGCCCTTCATCATATCTTCCGACAAGGCCTTAATAGAGGGGTATTCCCTGCGGTTCTCGAAAACAGATTTGCCTATGTGCCCGGGAACAGGACAGTAGAGTTCCGTCCCATTACGGCTGATGATCCTCGCATGGCCCGAATCACCTATCTTTATTTCTTCAAGATAGTGTTTCGTCAACGCCTGAAAATTAACACTTATGCCGAGTGTCCCGTCGAAGGTTTTATCCCTGAAAACCGGAACATGTAGCGCAATAGTGTCATATCCCTGTACCGGACGGATTACGTCACTGGCCGCAGGTTTATGGTCCCGCATAATATTCCTTATATGCGGCTGATATGAAATGTCTCTGCCGATTGCTTCAGGCGCTGTCGGATAAGTATAAACAATTCTGCCGGCCGCATCCACACGGGTGATTCCTTTAAGCATGTCCTTATTGGAGTTAAATAGAAGGGCCATGTATTCCTTGCCCTTGCCGCTCATTTGCGCGATCTCTTCCGATTTTGCAAAGACAGACAACTTATAGGTCCAACTGCTGAAAAAGTCTTCTATTCCACGGGCGGCCTGCCTGGCATAAACAAACTGTTCTTTTTGGGACCTGATGATGGCCTTACGCTTCGCCTCTACATAAAAGGAATAAAAAAGATATGAAGAGAACAGAAACGCTAAAACAAGACAAATCAAAAGGAGGCGATTTCTCATACCACAATTTCTCCAGCAAGCCGGGAGTTATCTGTTTAAAAAGGATCAGTTGTGAAAATGATCGACAAGTTACGCCTCATAATTCGCTTTGAGCTGGCCGCAGGCCGCAAGTATGTCCATGCCTTTGCTCTTTCTGATCATGGCCGTCAAATGCGCGTTTATGAGCGTCTGCTGAAACTCAAGCACGCTCTCTTCATCAGGTTTCTCGTATGCACAACCTTTGAACGGATTGAAGGGAATGAGATTGATTTTAGATTTTATACCGTGCAGCAAACGGATCAGACGCTTCGCGTCAGCCGGTGTATCGTTTATCCCGCGCAGAAGGACATATTCAAAAATAATCCTCCGCCTTGGCTGAAGCGGAAATTTTCTGCACACGTCAATTAATTCTTCAATCGGCCATTTTTTATTTACCGGCATGATTTTGTCGCGCACTTCATCGGTAGTAGCGTTAAGCGATATAGCGAGCATAATATGCGGCGCCTTTTCAGCAAGCAGGTTGATCCCCGGCACGACACCGGCAGTCGAAACAGTAATCCTGCGCGGAGCGAGTTTCATCATGTCCGTCATACGCCAGAGGGTTTCAATCACGGCCTCTGCATTGGCCAGAGGCTCACCCATCCCCATCAGGACAACATTTGTAATGTGCGCCGGCAGGATGAGCCTGCTTACAGAGATTACCTGGTCCACGATTTCGTATGTCTCGAGATTTCGTTTCAGCCCGAGTTTTCCTGTCAGGCAGAATTCACAACCCATGGCGCAGCCGGCCTGTGTTGATATGCAGAGTGTCAGGCGGTCTTCGTTATAGATCAGCACGCTTTCGATCGTTTCACCATCTTCAAGTTTAAAGAGATATTTTTCTGTCTTGTCGAGGGCGGTTTTACGTTCGATCAACTCGATATTGCTTATGTACGCCCGCCCGGACAGTGTCTCCCTCATCTCCCTGGAGAACTCTGTTATCTGGTCGATGGATTGCGCATGATGTTCATAGATCCAGCGGATGAGCTGCCGCGCCCTGAATGCAGGGAGCCCCGCGTCCTTCATGAATGATGCCGTTTCTTCTTTAGTCAGAGCTTTAAGGTTGGTCTTTATTATATTCATTAATGATATGGTACCAGTTTTCGACTTATGTCTCAATCTTTTTTTTCGGGTCGTCTTCCCTTGGTTTGGTCAGCTTGAGCCGCAGCGATTTGCCGAGCAGGAAAATACCTGTTACGGTCAATGCAGCTCCGACAGAATATGCAAAGGCATTCGGCAGCAATACAACACTTGCCGCTGCAGCGCAGAGGGTAAGGCCTATGCTGAACAGGGGCCATGACTCGGACTTGCCGAGTTTACGCTTGCCTGTAACGGCAGCGTTCAGCGCGCTTCCAGCTGTGATGGCCTTTGTTATTACACCCTGTCCACTGCTGTGAATGATTTTCAAACGGCGCGGCCTGCCCCTGCGTTTAAGCGGTCTGACCTTGTTATGTTCAGTTATTACTATCTCCGTCGAATTCCTGAGGTCTTCGAGGAACATGTCTGCGACACTTGCAGCGAGTATGTTGTTTTCGATAACCACGTCAAGCTCCCAATTGCCGAGCCAGCTCGCAAGGTTAAGGTTGGTCGAGCCTATGCGGGCCCATACCCCGTCGCAAACAGCGGTCTTTGCATGCACCATAGTCCCGTTCCATTCATAGACCCGCACACCGGCTTCAATCAGAGTCTTATAGGTAGAACGCGAGAGGTTCGCAATCCATTGTATGTCGCTGACTTGCGGCACGAGCAGGCGCACATCAACCCCATGAATGGCGGCTGAACGCAAGGCCTGTATATAGGCGCTGGTGCCGAGAAAATATGCGTCTGTGATCCACAGATATTCCTGCGCTGCCGCAGAAATAAGGAGATCCATCCTGTAAAGTCCGGCGGTATTTGGAGAGGCTGCGACAACACGCACGTCCGCGTCTCCTTCAGGGCTGATATCTTCGCGCTTTGGAAGCGAGGCATGATCGATACTCCCTCCGCTCAGACGCCAGGCTTCGGCAAAGGCTTCTTCCGCGTCCGCAACCGCAGGCCCACGCATTTTAACCCCCGTGTCGCGCCATGGAATCATTCCTGATGAGGCGTCTCCAACCCATGCGTCTCCTATACATAACCCTGATATGAAAGCCACAGAGCTATCTACCGCAAGCAGCTTGCGATGGTCCCGGCGAAGCCATCCTATCAGGCCGCTCATCCGGGGCGGATTGGCGCTTCTGACTTCGCCTCCTGCTTCGATAAGCTGCTTCCACATATTTCTGCCCAGTATGCTGCGGCTTCCGAACCAGTCGTAAAGTACCCTGACCTTTACCCCTTCGCGCGCTTTTTCGACAAGCAGGTCTCTGAAATGGCGTCCTGTCCGGTCATTATGGATAATATACATCTCAATGTGAATAGTCTTTTTCGACGACCTAATGGCCGCTTCCCAGGCCGGATAGTTTTCCCTGCCGTCTCGCAGTATGCTCAGCTGGTTGCCGGAAACGAGAGAGGCCCCGCTGGCACGGAAAAGTGTTGAGTCGCTAAGCGCCGACTGATAAGTATGTCTTTTTTTGTTCATTGGCTTTTAACCGTAATCCGCAGTTCCGCAAGCATCGGAAGATGGTCGGATGCCATCAGCGCCCGCCATCCCCTCGGCACATGAATCTTCACAACCTCGACATTCCCAGAGTAGTATAAATTATCAAGGTGGAAGATAGGTAGCATCCCCGGATAGGTTTTTCGCCACATGAGATGCGTGGTCAGATCAATGCCTTTCAGCTTCTCATTCAGATAATGGGTAGCCTTGCCTTTTTTCCATTCGTTAAAGTCGCCGACCAATATTTTGGGTCCGCGAATGTTTTCATCGGTGATTCGCGATACCAGTTTCCTGGCCTGGCGGGACCTTTCAGCTTCAGAGGTCCCGAGGTGAACATTATAAAAATTGATAGTATGCCCTTCGAGTGTCACTTCGGCTTTCTGGCACAGGCGCGCCTCATGCCCGGGCACGGAAAGGTCACAAAGTATATGTTTTGTCACCGGCAGGCGGCTGAGCACTGCGTTGCCGTAAAGATGGCCCCTATAGGACCGGGCCGGAGCGAATAGCGGAATCATGCGGAGCCGCAAGGCGAGGTCTTCTTCCTGGCCGGGCGATCTTAATGACGGACCGATAACTTCCTGTAAGGCTATTATATCCGCCTTAAGCGGTTTCAGCACCGAGGCTATACGGGCAATATCCATCATACCGTCAAGTCCCCGGCATTTATGCACATTATATGTGACGATACGCAATATATATTTCTTTTGTCTTAACGGACTCATATTGTCCCACTGTCTCCCTTCATCAAACTATCTTTAATAAATATATTCATTTTTTGATAAAATATACCGTCCGGGAAGAAACAATACTCAAAAGCCCGGCGTGAGGGAGGATTATTATGTATTTTGCAAAAAATGTTACCGTGTGGCTGCTCGCTCTTTTTGTCCTTGTTGCCTTTGTTCAGCCTGCAACTACCCATTCATCGGCGGATGTGAATGTCAAATGTCCGCTTTGCCACACTGCCTTTAAAACAAGAACGGATGATTCGGGCGCAAGGCTGGGTATGCGGCTGGATCTGAAACCCCTGGGCCAGATGCCGCGCAGCCTTCCCAAATGCCCAAACTGCCATTTTATAGTATATAACGGTGAAATGAGCGCCAAAGACAAGAAGCTTTTGCTGAAGCTGGTGAATTCAGGTGAATACAGACATATTTCCGATAATAATTCGACATATTTTTTGCTCGCTAAGATTTATGAAACCATAGGTATGAATAATCTTGAGATTGCGCACACATATCTGAAGGCTTCCTGGCAGGTTGAGGATGATCCTGCTAAATACGCCAGATATCTCGAGGCCAGTCACTCAAAATTTGAGGCATATTTGGCATCGGGCAAAGACAATTCGACCCAGTATATCATGGCTCAACTGATGGCCGGCGAGATTGAGCGCAGGCTCGGCAGATTTGATCAGGCCCGGAGCAGATTCAGCGAGCTGCAGAAACAGCCTGAATTCAGCGGGCTTCAGCATATAGCCTCAATCATCAATTATCAGTTGGCGCTTGTCAGCTCAAAGGACTCCGGTCCGCATGAGATAAAGAGGTAGTTTCGAGAGACGTTTTCGATATAGTCGCCGGATCTGTCCGATGGATATTAGGTATCAGACAGCCCCGGCGACTGTTTTATTCAGGAATTTTCATCAGGAAAACTGGCTTTTGAAAACAATATTGTAGCCGTCATGAGCATCCATATCTCGTCTCGCCAAATCAATGCGCACTATCACACATGCGCGGACACCCGGAAAGCGCATGATATAATGACCTGAAATCGCAACCCGGAATGCTGCGCCGAGACTTCGATACGGCTACCCATGACGGCTATTTCAGTTTTTATGACAATTCCGGGTTTATTCGGAATCAGTTAGCTTTTGAACATTGTTGTTCCTTCAGCCCGCAAGTCGCTGATTGCCTGTTTTACCCTTTCAGCCATTGATGTTTCGGCAACGCCGAGCCAGGCCCGGGGGTCATAGACTTTCTTGTTTCCGACCTCGCCGTCGACCTTGAGGACTCCGTCGTAATTTTTGAACATAAAATCGGCGACCGGGCGGGTAAAGGCATACTGGGTGTCCGTGTCCACATTCATCTTGACCACTCCATAATCTATGGCCTCAAATATATCGTCTTTGCCGGATCCGGACCCTCCATGAAAAACAAGGTTAAATCTGGCCTCTTTGCCGAATGCTTTTTCCACCGCATCCTGGCAATCCTTCAATATGGAGGGTTTCAACTTGACATGGCCGGGCTTGTAAACACCGTGGACGTTGCCGAATGTAGCCGCAAGCATATAACGGGCGCCCTTTACCGTATTCAGTCTGCGGGCGACTTCCAGGGTATCCTCAGGGGTCGTATACAGTTTTGCGGCTGCGGACGCTGTGACTCCATCTTCTTCACCGCCGACCACACCGGTTTCGATTTCGAGTATGATTTCACTTTTTGCGCAGCGTTCAAGCAGTTTTACCGCAATGTCGAGATTTTCAGCAAGGGGCAATTCGCTGCCGTCGAACATATGACTGTTGAACAGGTTCGGCTGACCGGCCGCCCTGCGCCGCTCGGTTTCGGCTATCAATGGGTTGACGAATTTGTCGAGTTTGCCGGCCTGACAATGGTCGGTATGCAGGGCTACATATATCGGATATCCGGCAGCAACCCTGTGAACATGTTCGGCAATGGAGATTGCTCCGAGCGGCATGTCTTTCAGGTATGCTCCGGAAGCAAAAGCGGCTCCGCCCGTCGACACCTGTATAATGCCGTCACTCCTGCTTTCGGCCAGGCCGCGCAGCACGGCATTGGCTGTTGTGAGCGATGTCACATTGATTGCGGGGTATGCGAATTTCTGCTCCCTGGCCCTGTCCAGCATCCTGCAATAAGTCTGATAATCGGCAACCGGCATAAAATCCCCCTGTTGTAAAGTTTTGTATATTCAATAATGGATTAATATTCTTTAACAAGTATACCAATTTTTATTCTTCTCCTGCGAACACCAATCCTTTTTCAAGTCGGCGGATGGAGCAATGGCCTGACCATTTGCTAATCTCACGTGCAGACATGTAATTCCAGTATAAGACAATTACCTACAAATAATTCAGATTCACTCTGATTGTGTGATTTTGCAAATCTATTTATGCTAGAACTATGGATAAAGTTGAATAAATCCTTCATTAAAGGGAGGTAAAATATGGTATGTCCCTGTTTCATGAATGATTATGTAGGGTTTTGCACCAGTTCCGAAGTTTCTTATGTTCCGAGTATCGATGAAATGGAAACATTCTGCTTTACAAGCGGATACTGCAAATGCATGCTTTATAAAAACGGATTATTGAGGGCGGCGTCTGCAAAGGGCAGGCGCCACAGGAATTCAGCCAGGCAGTTGGTGGCGACCGGACTTTGCAGCGTTGAAGCGGAAGTATCCGGAATCAAGGTTACTGCCGCATAATAAAGCTCGTTAGAATTGTGTAATGGCGTCCCGTATAAAACAGGGCGCCATTTGTTTATAGGCGCCGGATTTTTCTGATGTTGAGCCGCATACCGCTTTATTTCAGCCGGATATGACATATCGCTGTCTAATTCTTTATCGTCTCGTTTATAATTAATACTGACACTATGCGATTTGACGATCTTGAAATACCGGATGCGATCCGTGATGGGATAAGGGCCGCCGGCTTTACAGAATGTACGCCGGTTCAGACCATGACATTACCGGCGGCATTAAGCGGCAGGGATATTGCGGCCCAGGCCCAGACAGGCACCGGCAAGACGGCCGCCTTTCTTATTTCCGTTTTTTCCAGGATGCTGATCGCGCCGCATCACGGCCATGGAACATCTCCGCGTGCGCTTGTGATTGCGCCGACACGTGAGCTGGTCGCGCAGATAGACGCTGAGGCGCAGATACTCAGCGGTTCATCAGGATTGCGTATTGTGCCTGTATTCGGCGGCATAGACTACCAGAAGCAGCGGAATGAACTCTCACGCGGCGTTGATATGATTGTCGGCACACCGGGGCGTCTTATCGACTTTCTCAGGCAGCAGGTCTACAGCCTGAAGAAGACTGAGTTTCTTATCATAGATGAAGCCGACCGCATGTTCGACATGGGATTTATAGCAGACCTGAGATTTATGCTGAAACGCATGTCTCCATATAATGAACGTCAGTCCATGCTCTTCTCCGCGACCCTTTCGTGCCGGGTAATGGAGCTTTCCCACGAGTTCATGAACATGCCTGAAAAATTTGTGGTTACCCCTGAAAAGATGACTGTGGAACTGACCGAGCAGCAGATATATCATGTCGGCAAGGCCGAAAAGTTCGGACTCCTCCTGGGCATGATCAGGCGTGAGCCGGAGGGACGCTATCTTGTATTCTGCAACATGAAAGTTACGGCGGAACGCCTGAAAAATCTCCTTGCGGCGAACGGCATATCTACCGCCGCCATTACCGGCGATCTTCCCCAACTGCGGAGGATAAAGATACTCGCGAATTTCAAAGACGGTAATTTCCCTGTTCTCATTGCGACCGATGTTGCAAGCCGCGGCCTTCATATTGACGGGGTAACGCATGTAATAAATTATGATCTCCCGCAAGACCCTGAAGACTATGTGCATCGGATAGGGAGAACGGGCCGCGCAGGGGCGGAAGGCAAGGCCATAAGCCTGGCCTGCGAAAGCTATATTTTCTCGCTTCCGGATATCGAAAACTTTATAAAACAGAAGATCCCGGTTATGCCTCTTACCGATGAGATGATTGTTACCGATTACAGGAGGGCGGCCCCTGTTGTCCGGGGTAAGGAGCGGCCCGCTGAAAAGAGGCGGCAAGGCGACAGGCATGGACGCAAGGACAAGCGCAAAGATAACCTTAAGCTGAAGCCTGTGTCAAAACTGGGACCGCAGCCGCAGACCGACACGCCGATTAAGAAACGCAGGCGACGCAGGAAGAAGCCGGGGGCCCCGCCGCCTGAGAATACTGCCTGAGCGATTATCACAAACACAGGAGGGGAAAGCATGCTGCAGTCCATTAATCCGACCAGAACCGTCAGCTGGCGCAAGCTCACCGACCATTTCAAACTTGTCAAAAATGTTCAGATAAAAGAGCTGTTTGTTCAGGACCCGGCGCGTTTTCACAAATACTCTGTGCGCTTTAACGATATCCTGTTCGATTATTCCAAAAACCGCGTAAATGATGAGACCATGGGCCTGCTGTTCGAACTGGCGCGTGAGACCAAAGTGGCAGACGCGACAGAGAAGATGTTCAGCGGAGACTTTATCAATGGAACGGAAGGCAGGGCTGTCCTGCATGTGGCCCTCAGAAACCGGGCAAATACAGAGGTTATGGTTGACGGCCGGGATGTGATGCCTGATGTAAATCGCGTTCTCGACCGGATGAAGGCATTCTGCGACCGTTTGCATTCCGGCGACTGGACCGGGTATTCCGGCAAAAAAATAAATACAATTGTGAATATAGGTATCGGCGGCTCCGATCTCGGGCCTGCAATGGTGACCGAATGTCTTAAGCCTTATGCCGGGGACGGCATGAGCGTTCATTTTGTGTCCAACGTAGACGGCACACATATTTCCGAAACCCTCAGGATCATCGATCCTGAAACCACCCTCTTTCTGATAGCCTCGAAGACCTTTACGACACAGGAAACCATGATCAATGCCATGACCGCCCGCAGCTGGTTCGTGGAACGGGCCGGAAACGAAGGGCATATTTCGAAGCATTTTGTCGCGATTTCGACGAATCTGAAAAAGACGCGGGAGTTCGGCATTGCCGGGGAAAATGTGTTCGAGTTCTGGGACTGGGTCGGAGGCCGCTATTCGCTGTGGTCCGCCATCGGGCTTTCGATAGCGGCGTACACGGGATTTGATAATTTTATAGAACTGCTCAGCGGCGCGCATGAAATGGATCTACACTTTAAAGGCGAGCCGTTTGAAAGCAATATTCCCGTGATTATGGCGCTTCTCGGCATATGGTACAACAATTTCTATGAAGCAGAAACATTGGCCATATTGCCTTATGATCAATATATGAAACATTTCCCCGCATATCTCCAGCAGGCCGATATGGAGAGCAACGGCAAATCATTGGATCGTTCCGGCAGGCCGGTCGCTTACCGGACAGGCCCTGTCATATGGGGCGAGCCGGGAACTAACGGGCAGCATGCCTTCTATCAGCTTATTCATCAGGGCACACGGATGGTCCCTGCTGATTTTCTCGCGCCGGCTATAAGTCATAATCCGATAGGAGATCACCATCGTATATTGCTCTCGAACTTCTTCGCCCAGACCGAGGCGCTTATGATGGGGAAGGGCAAGGAAGAGATACTCTCCGACCTGTTTGAGGAAGGCAAGCAGAAGGACGATATAAAGAGACTGTGGCCGTTCAGGGCTTTCGACGGCAACAGGCCGACAAATTCAATCCTCTTCAAACAACTGACGCCGCGAACCCTCGGAAGCCTGATTGCGATGTACGAGCACAAGATATTCGTGCAGGGCGTGATATGGAACATCTTCAGCTTTGACCAGTGGGGAGTGGAACTCGGGAAGCAGCTCGCAAAGAAGATATTGCCCGAGTTGAAAAACGATGAACCGGTGGCGTCGCATGACGCATCGACAAACGGGCTGATCAATGCGTATAAGGGAATGAGGACGAATTAACTCAGGTCTGTCCATAAAAAACAGGAGGCATCATGGGCGCCCTCCTCGGGCTTTCAACTCTAGGAGGGCGCCATGTCCTTATTCCTGCAGAATGTTCGCAACTCCAATAATAATTAATTCCGGGTTAATCTCCATGGTTATTCTCAAACTTTACCGTAACTGTTTTTGCCGCCGTCAGCTTGCTGAAGGTGCAGGAGGCTTTGGTCGTGCCGTTGCCTCTTTCCGCTCCGCCGGCAGATTTGCATGTGCCGCCCCACGTGGCGGATCGTATTCCCGCAATCGCTGTCAGGATCACTTTTGATCCGTGATTGAATGCGGCTTTGCCTGACTTATTTTTTCCAATATACGTATAGCTTATTCCCGCCGGGGTTGACGCGATGCGGCCCGCGCCGGCTCCGTTTGATTTGACAGTTACCATGTATTTGTTCAATGTAAACTTTGCTGCGCAGGTCTTTGCCCCGGTCATCGTCACAGTTGTTGCGCTTGACGTTCCAGAGCAGTCGCCGCTCCAGCCTGTGAAGGTAGAACCCGTGGAAGCCGTCGCTGTTACTATTGCTGTAGAGCTGTAGTTATATGTGCCCGCCCCGGAGACTGTGCCGCTTCCTGTTCCCGTCTTGTTTATTGTCAATACATATCGATTGATCGTGAAGCTGGCTATTACCGTGCAGTTAGCCGTCACCGCGTTAGTGGTGTATGTCGTTCCTACAAGGCTTCCTCCGCAGGTTCCTGTCACGCTTGCCGTGTATCCAATTTCCGGCGTGACCATGAAATCCTTCGTAGTGTTATAGGCCACCGCCTGCGCCGCGCCTGGCGAGATAGCGCCGTGTCCGGATCCCGTTACGACTGACGGAGTGGCTGTGTATGCCCTTGTGGCGGAGCAGCTTGCGTCAGATCCGGTGTTGCTGCCGGAGCAAGTCCATGTGAACGTTCCTGCGTTGGATGTAACAGCCGACGCCGTGCCGACCGAGCAGAGATTTGCTGTTGGAGCCGCAGTCGTTGTCTGTCCGCCAGAGGTCCCGCAACTACCGTTCACTATCTCCAGGAAATTCGCAATTACCGTGCAGTTGGCCGTTATAGCATTCGTTGTGTACGTTGTCCCTGACAGACTGCCTCCGCAGGTGCCGGACATACTAGTTATATATCCAGTTGAGGGCGAGACTGTGAACCCTTTCGTTGTATTGTACGCCACTGCCTGCGCCGTGTCCGGCGAGATCGTGCCGTGCCCGGACCCCGTTACGACTGACGGAGTGGCTGTGTATGCCCTTGTGGCGGAGCAGCTTGCGTCAGATCCGGTGTTGCTCCCGGCGCAGGTCCAGGTGAATGTGCCTGCATTGGTCGTCACTTCCGACGCAGTCCCCTTTGCGCAAAGATTGGCGGTCGGGGCCGTGGTCGTCGTCGTCTGTCCGCCAGATGTCCCGCAACTGCCGTTCACTATCTCCAGGAAGTTCGCCACTACCGTACAGTCGGCTGTTATCGCATTCGTGGTGTACGTCGTCCCTGACAGACTGCCGCTGCAGGTCCCAGCCATACTCGATATATATCCCGCTGAAGGAGTGACCGTGAAATCCTTCGTAGTGTTATAGACTACCGCCTGCGCCGTGTCGGGCGAGATCGTACCGTGCCCGGACCCCGTTACGACTGATGGAGTGGCTGTGTATGCCCTCGTTGCCGAGCAGCTTGCGTCGGTCCCGGTGTTGCTGCCGGAGCATGTCCATGTGAACGTTCCTGCGTTGGATGTAACAGTCGACGCCGTTCCTGTCGAGCAGAGATTGGTTGTTGGAGCCGTAGTCACTGTCTGTCCGCCTGATGTCCCGCAGGAGCCGCTGACGATCTGTAAAAAGTTAGCTATAACTGTACAATCGGTCGTTATCTTATTGGTGGTGTATGTCGTTCCCGACAGGCTGCCGCCGCAGGTCCCAGCCATACTCGTTATATATCCCGCTGAAGGAGTGACCGTGAAATCCTTCGTAGTGTTATAGACTACCGCCTGCGCCGTGTCGGGCGAGATCGTACCGTGCCCGGACCCCGTTACGACCGACGGAGTGGCTGTGTACGCCCTCGTCGCCGAACAATTCGCGTCGGTTCCGGTGTTGCTCCCGGCGCATGTCCATGTGAATGTCCCCGCGTTCGTCGTCACTTCCGACGCAGTCCCCTTTGCGCAAAGATTGGCGGTCGGGGCCGTGGTCGTAGTCTGTCCGCCTGATGTCCCGCAGGAGCCGTTGACAATCAGCGAAAACGTGGCCGTGACACTCCTGGAAGCGTAAAGAGAGGTAAACGTGCAGACAGCTGCTGAAGTGGAGCCTGACGCAGAGCCTCCGGCAGTAGCGCATGTCGTGCCCCAGGACGCGATCGAACCTGAGCCTGCTGTCGCGGTAAGGGCCAATGACGCGGTTTCGGAAAAATCGGCCGTCTTGGTTGAAGTAGTCGGATAACTGTAACTGATACCGCTGACACTGGAAGAGACACTGCCGGTCCCCGTCCCTGCCGCCCCTGCTGTAACAGAAGAATATGGAGAGATCTTTATGACAAAGGCGTCATAGCCGCCTGACTTGGAGTATATCGCATCGACAACCGGGAGATTAGCCGACGAGGTCTTTCCGGCGACATAGACATTCTTTGAGCCGTCGACCGCTATGCCGAACCCCATATCTTCTCCACTGCCGCCCAGATAGGTGGAATAGACGACCGAGTTCAAGGAGTTTACCTTGAAGAGAACAATATCTTGCGAGCCGCTTAAAGAAGACTGGTATGCGTTTTTCACCGGGAAATCGCTCGCAGAGGTCTGGCCCGCCACGTATGCGTTACCTGAACCGTCCACCGCAACACCATACGCATAGTTATAGCCGGTTCCGCCGAGATATGTCGAATAATGGGCGCCCGTCCCGTCGGCGCTGAGGATGAACAGAAAACCGTCGAGATCCCCCTTGAAGGACGTCTGGTGCGCGTCCGAAGTTACACCGAAATTGCTTGAAGCCGTAGTCCCGGCTACATACGCCACACCGGAACTGTCCACCGTTATGGCAAAACCGGTGTCATATCCTCCCCCTCCCAGGTATGTGGAATACACAAGGGCCGTGCCGGCCGAATTGAGCTTGGTCACAAAAGAGTCCTTCCATCCTCCTCCGTGCGTCGTCTGATACGCGCCTTCCGTGGTAGGGAAAGTTCCGACCGATTTAGTTTCTCCTGTGACATATGCGTTTCCTGAGCCGTCTATAGCTACAGCATAAATAATATCGTCTTTGTCTCCGCCTAAATATGTGGAATAGACCGCCGACTGCCCGTCAGCGCTGAATTTGAATATGAAGCCGTCGCCCAATTTACCGGCCTCGCCTCTGAACGTTGGCTGATAAGCACTTTCGGTTGTCGGGAAATCGTCCGAATATGTTCTTCCGGCCACATATGCTGCGCCGGAACTGTCCACAGCAATGCCGTAAGCGATATCACTGTTGCCGCCTCCGAGATATGTCGAATAGGAAAGCGAGCTGCCGTCAGAACTCAGCTTGGCTACAAAGGCGTCTGCTCCACCGCCTGCAGAGGAGGGTTGATACGCGTTGGAAACCGGGAAGTTGCTCGAATAGGTGACCCCCGTGATATAAGCGTTGCCCGAGCTGTCCGCCGCAATGCTGTATCCATAATCATTACCTGTGCCGCCCAGATATGTGGAATAAATGACCGAACTGCCGTCCGCGCTTAATTTGGTCACAAAGACATCCGAATTGCCGCCGCTGGACGACTGCTCCGCGTGGACGGTGGGAAAATCGGTCGAAACAGTCTCTCCGATTATATACATCCTCTTGGAACTGTCCACGGCCACTCCATTGGCGAAGTCGGAGCCGGCCCCCCCAAGATATGTGCCGTATTCAATAACAGGATCGATAAGCAGCGCATATCTGGTGTCATGAGAAGCAAGGGCAAAGCCGTATCCGGACTTGTCCTTACTGATACTGAAACCACCGGCCAGTTCCTTTTTCCGGCCGTCCTGCATCTGGTAAACATGCGGGGCCTTGTGCCTCATCTCTCCAAAAGCGGTTTTTATGACCAGATCGCCGCCTTCAGCCACCTTCATGCTCTCTATGCCATCAAACGCCACGTCTATCTTCCCGACATCCGCCCCTGGATGAGCGATGAAATCGTATTCCAGTTCACCGTTCTTTGCGTAAAACCTGAGGTCTATACCGGCATACACATCCTTGTAATACACTTCGCCATAAGCGGGGACATTGCTGCGCCATTTGCTTTTGTCGTTGCCTTTGAAGTAATTGTAGGTCTCAGCCCTTTTGCTTGACCCGGTTATCGGGGGAGCCATATTCGAGCCCTTCAGCTTCATCCTCACTACCTGACGCTCGTATTCCCTATTGGCCCTTTTCCCTTCTGCAAATCTGGAGAGTCTGTCTCTTTCTTTCCCCGCCGCCTTCTTCTCCTTCTCCCTTATGAAGTCAAAGACTATTTCGCCGGCAGTGAAATATACGGTCACCCCATGCTGCCTGGCGTAATATTTCACCTTTTCGCTGACCTGCCCCCTGTTTTCTACGAAACTGAGCGGCATCCCCGAAAGCCTTTTCAGCATATTCTTTTTTTGATGACTGCTTATCGCCCCGTCCTGCCCTGTTTCATTACACGCCGTTACGGAGACGTCTTTGGAATAACACTTCTTATGGATCAGGTCGGGCGGCGTCTGAAGGGCCGCGACCCCTCCGGCGAACAACATCGAAAACATGAACATTACTGCAACTACAAGCAGACTGCCCTTCGACAACCCTCTTTTTACATACATCTCTCATTCCCTCCCCAGGAGCTTTATAAGGCGCAATTCAATCACAACACTGACAGATATACCGCGACACTTTCAGCGATCTGCAATGCAGGCTCCGTTCCCGGAAAAAGCTGCGCTAATATTGCAGATATGCAAAATAACATAGCAGTGGAAGGCGGCTGATGTCAATTATTATTGTAATGTTGTGTAAGGTTATTAACCAGATATAGGCAGGCAGTATGAGGGATCAGGCGCATATAGAAAGAGGACTGATGTTCTTGTCGATATTTTCATGAAAGGGCACGCCGTCTTCATGGTTCTGAATGCAACCTGATTTTGCGCCTGAATTGGTTTGCATGTTTAAAATAACAGATGTCTTATAAATGAACAGGGCCTTTTCGCTGATACTTCAAGGTGTCGCTCAGAACCATATCGCCCGGCACACCCTTTCATGTTATCCCAATTATCTGTACTTTTCTGTCCTCAATCCGGCATGCTCCGCATTTCCATCGCCCTGAATTTCAGAAAAGCATCTTCTGGCCCTTGACCTGTTTGCGAGCGACTTTTTCGAATATCTTTATCTTGCCGAATTCGCCGTCGTAACCGGGCTCGATATTAACATTACCGGATCTCATCAGCGAGACGGCTTCTCTCAATTTGGGTGAAGAAGCTTGTTCGATATCCGGGAGGGGAGAATCCAACAGTATTGAAAACTCGTTGCCGAGTCCTTCAAGCAGTTTCTGGTAAACCGCATCGACTGCCTTGCTGTTTACGCCGACCTGAATGGTTTCGGATATGATTTCAGGCAGGGGTATTATCGATTTAAACGGAGGCGAGCCCGCCGGTCTGAACCCTTCGCTCCTGTCTGCCAGAAGATCGACACGATGCATAACTCCTACCGTTACCTTCTTGCCGCATACCGGGCATAGATAGTCATGTTGTTTGGTCTCGGAAGGTGTCAGGCTGACGCCGCAGTCCCTGTGGCCGTCAAGGTGGTATTTACCTTCTTCAGGGAAAAATTCGATGGTGCCCGCAAACCCGTTCCGTGTTTTAAGGGCTTCAAGTAGAGCCGTGTAAGACATTTCAGTGTCGAAGATATTTGCCTCGCGTCCCATCTTTGCCGCCGAGTGCGCGTCGGAGTTCGATATCAAGGTAATCTTGTCCAGGGCGGACAACCGCCAGTTCATTGCAGGGTCGGATGAAAGGCCGGTCTCTATCGCATAGATATTCGGAGTCAGCTCTTCAAAGCATTCTTCCATTGAGCCGAATCCGGAAGCAGCTCCAAATACAGAGAAATGAGGCGTCCATGCATGCGCAGGAATCAGCATTGCGTCAGGGGTCGTGTCCAGCATGATTCTGAGAAGCTCTTTTGCGTCGAGGCCGAGAATCGGTCTGCCGTCTGAATTGAGGTTCCCGATCTTAGCAAGCTCCAGGCTCAGCCTTGCGGCTGACTGGAAATCGGACTCAAGTATAAGACAATGGACCTTGCGTGTCCTGCCGTTCTTTGAGTAGATGCAGCTTATTTCGGTGGAAAGAATAAAAGAGATATCGTTTTGACATGACGGAGGGATATAAGCTCCGCGATAATGCTTCTTCAGTCTGAACAGCCCATTGCCGAGCGGTTCGAGTTTTTCATTAAGCTCCCTGAACCATTTAGGATGGGTGAAATCACCTGTGGCGACAACCGAGATGCCCTTGAGCTGCGCCCATTTCCAGATGGCCTCGGGGTCCATGTCGCGGCTTGTGGCCCTTGAATACTTTGAATGTATGTGCAGATCGGCAATAAACCGCATCGGAAATTATACCATGTATGCCGGAATTAGCATTTACTGAATTGTCCGTGGTAAACGAAAAGTCTGTTCTATTATTAACAGACATCATCAATAGCAACATCCCGCCTTCCCAAATTTGACTCGACACTCAGACAAACGCTGACAGGGACAAGACGCTTAACCTGAATTGGCAAATATCTGAGTCACCAGTTATAATAAAAAAATGTCAAATTGGTTTATTCACTGCATAAATTCAATTAATTTAACTTTGTGATACCAATTATGTTACTGAATCGGCAATAAAATCACGGTGAAATTCTGTTTGTCGGGAGAATGATATATTTCCATATAGGAGGGGGATAAATATAATGAAGGACATGAAAATCGGGACAAAACTTGTAGTCGGATTCGGGATTGTCATTATTTTGCTTGTTTTGATGGGCACGATCGCGGCGTTGTCTCTCACTTCAACAAGTAAGGCGGTCAATGATATTAATGCGGTGACTATTCCGCAGAAAGACAGTCTGGCCACGATAACAAGGGGCATTCTGAGCACGGCATGGCATATGAGAGACGCCATGGTTGCAGACGGGCAGCAGAATATCAACAGATATCTTACCCTGATGCAGGCAAATCCAAAGTTGGTGACGGACGCATATGAGCATTTAAAGCTCTCCCTGACTACTGAAAAAGGCAAAAAGCTTTATGAGAATGTGCTTGAAAAAAGGAAGGCCTACAATGCGGTGCGCGGCCCGATAGTGCAGGCGCTCAAGGAAGGGAAACAAAAAGAGGCGATTGCCCTCAAGGATAAACTTGATCCTTTGCTTGTGGCCTATGTGGACGCAGTGGCTGACCTTGACAGGGCTGTCAATGTGGTAGCTGCTGAAAAGGCCGGGGAGACCGGCAATGATATCAATAACGCGTTTATTGTAATTGTGGTATTGGCTATCGCCGCTTTTATTCTGGCTATAATAGTAACTCTTGCAATAATCCGGAGTATTACAAGTCCTATAAGAGAGGCCGTAGATACTGCGCAAAGGATAGCGGGCGGCGATCTCACAGTCCGCATAGAAAATGCCGGAAAAAATGAGACGGGCCAGCTGCTTGTGGCAATGAAAGAAATGGCGGACAAGCTTAAGAGTGTGATAGTCGATATCAAGCAGGCTTCGTCAAGTGTCGCGTCCGGCAGCGGACAGCTGAGAGCGAGTTCCGAAGAGATAACAAGGACGATGAACGATCAGTCGAACCGTTCATCTCAGATAGCGACTGCAGCCGAGGAGATGGCTCAGACTGTAATCGATATAGCAAAGAATGCCTCGACTATTTCCAAGTCCTCGTCGGATACAGCGGCTAAAGCCAGAAAAGGCGCGGATGTGGTTAGAAAATCAGTTGCCGAATCCAGGAGCATTGTGGAAACGGTAAACGCATCAACGAATGTAGTGCAATCTCTCGGCGACAAATCAAAACAGATCGGCGAGATAGTGGATGTTATAAATGATATAGCGGACCAGACAAATCTTCTTGCGCTGAATGCGGCCATCGAGGCTGCAAGGGCGGGAGAGCAGGGCCGCGGATTTGCAGTGGTTGCTGATGAAGTAAGGAAGCTGGCGGAACGCACTGCCAAGGCAACAACTGAGATTACCCAGATGATTGGGGCCATTCAGGGCGAGGTTGCGATCGCGGTTGATGCGATGGGGAATACCAATGAAAAGGTAAATGTTGGGCTGAAGTATTCACTTGAGGCGGGTGAAGAGCTTAAGCAGATTGTTGTGAGCGCTGTACATCTGCAGAAGCTGGTGGAGCAGATAGCTGCAGCGACAGAGGAAATGTCGACCACATCGGAATCCATCAGCGGGGATATTCAGGCTGTTGCAGGCGGGGCAAGGGATATTTCGGGCGATTCGGACCAGATTGCCCAATCATCCGCAGAGCTTGCGAGACTGGCCGGCCAGCTAAAGACGATAGTGGATCAGTTCAGCGTATAGATAAGAGGCATACCACCTAAAGAAAAAGCCTCTTTCCCCGTTATTCGGTGAAAGAGGCTTTTTTACGCTATATATGCCGGCGCTTAAAACGCGAATCCGATGCCTGCCTTAATACCAACCGTATAATCCCTGAATTGACATCTGTATTTTTCGACATGTTCAATATCAGCCTTCTGCGAGTCCAAGTAGTGAAAATAAGGAGTAGCAAAAAGCATTATATCGACACCGGACGGTTTGTTTTTTGATATCGTATAGGTAACCGGGGTTTGGATCTTGAATCCATAACTTAACTCGGCGTCAATACTGCGATTGCTTCTGCTATATTCTCCGGCAAAAGCTACAAGTCCGGCGGCGTCAAGACCTATGGACCATCTGGATGCATCATACTTGACCAAACCGCCGACAGCGGCATATGGGGCAGAAAATTTGGACCAGGCCCAATTGGCTGAAGCGGAATCGCGGGTGTATTTATTCTCCATATAACCTATTCCGACATATGGATATATGCTGACATTGCCTCCGTGATATACTCTGTATCCCAAATCGCCTTCGCCTGCCAAAGAATGATATTTAACATTGGCAGAATAATTTGTGCCGTGATACGTCACCTTTTGCGATTCTCCCATCAAATAGTCAAAGGTTCCGCGCACCAAAAAGGCGCCTTCATATCTTATGTCCACACTGGGACCGTGCAGAAATCCATCGATCTTTCCGTTATACCTGTCGCGGAATGAATAATCGTTTGTCGAGTGTTGGCCGTCGTGGTATCCTGCGAAATATCCGACATAGGCCTTGAATCCGTCCTCCGCAAACGCCGTGCCGGAAAGAATAATAATAAACCCCAGCAGCACTAAAAGAACTTTTTTCATAAACTCCCCCCCTGGATATGCCTGTTAAAGGCATTGTTATACATATATAATCAGTTTAAGAACTTAATCATTTTTTTACTGCTTTGTCAATGAACGTGTAAAGAGCCGGATATGCGCTATCCCCGGAATATTTATATTCGGAATAATAAAATGAAACCTATACGAGTAACTGTTTTTCAGCGGCGGGCAAGAACCGAGCGGAAAATGGATATAGGCCGGTCAATATCCGACATAGTATAACCACAAGGTCCCGACAACCAATGTGGCAATAGTCAGGGGGACTCCGATCATCATATATTCGGCAAACCCGATCTTTACCTTCTGGCGACAGCCTTCTATAACAATGATATTTGCAATCGAACCGAGTATGGTCAGATTGCCTGCGAGTGTGCTGCTCATTGCGAGCAGCAGCCAGGCGGTCTCGGGATCAGGCATCGAGGCCATGATGGGTTTCATCAGCAAAACCGCCGGCACATTGCTGACAAGGTTTGACAGCGCGGCGGCTGCGGCGACCATTACAAACGGATGGCCCGCGGTCTCCCGGCCGACTGCTTCCAGGGCCTTCATTGTGAGCCCTGATTTCTCCACCCCTTCTACCACGATAAAAAGTCCTATAAAAAGGATCAGCAGTCTAAGATCCACCGAGGCATAGATCTTTTCGGGCTTTATTCTTCGGGTGATCAGCAGATATGCCGCTGCGCCGATGGCCACCGGCGTCATGGGCAGTCCCAGGAGGAAAAGAGCCATCATTATTATCGAAGTCAGTGTGGATTTAATGAGGAGCGGCCTGTGTATCCGGGCATGCGCAGGCGATATGGATATTGCGGACTGTCGAAAGACATCCCTGTACATAACCCGGATGATTACGCAACATATGACGAGACCTGCAAGGGCAACAGGCAGAAGCTTTGCCGTGAACCTCGCATAGCTGATGCCCGAGAAACTGCCGATCATAATGTTCTGGGGATTCCCTGTTATGGTTGCGACACTTCCGATGTTTGCGGCCATGCACAACGCAAGCAGGAACGGCATCGGGTTCAGCCCCGAACGTATGGTTATTGCAAGCACAAGCGGGGTGAAGGCAAGGCAGACAGTGTCATTGATAAAGAGCGCGGATAGTCCGCCGGAGAGGAATATGATTGCGTAGAGCAACATTGACGGGCGGGCGATATGGGACATTACATATGTGGATGCGAGCCTGAAAAAGCCGGAAAGGCGGAGATTTGCGACTACTATCATAAGGCTGAACAGGAGTATGATGGTATTGTAGTCAATTGAGCGATAAGCGGAGTCGACATCCAGCACATTGAAAACGATCATAAGCGAGGCGCCTATAAGGGCTGCGCCTGCGCGATCGATACGGAATATGGGCGGCTGGCCGACGGCAATCAGGGCATAAGTGAATATAAAAATAATCAGCGCAGCGTCAATCTGCATAGATCCTCGTTTACAGCTCTACATAGCTCCTGATCTTCTCAAGTCTTTTCCCCTTGATCCCCAGATCTTCGATCCTGCCTATCCTGCCCCCGCTGCGGATTGATAAAATCCTCTTCACTGATTCCGGACCAAGACCGGGAGCCCTCAGGAGCTCTTCCCTGTCGGCCTTATTGATACTTATCGGGAAAAAGTCGGGATGTCTCTCGGCCCAAACCTCTTTTGGGTCTTTATCGAGACTCAGATTCCCCTGCTCATCCAGCAGGATATCCTCTCCGGTAAAGCCGTATTTTCTGATCAGGAAATCGGTCTGATAAAGGCGATGCTCTCGCATGAACGGTTTTTCAGGATTCGCAAGCGTGTATTTTTCTCCCGGGATGTCTGGCTTGCCGAGGCCCTTCTGGTAAGATGAGAAATAGACCCTGCGGAATTTAAGCCGGTTGTAAAAGCCGAACATATATTTCACGATCTCGGAATCGGTTTCGTCCGACGCTCCGACGATGAACTGGGTCGT
>JGI20214J51650_10000400_pt1 | contig 27282 bp, 20 predicted proteins | sample WetSurMetagenome_FD_51650 | JGI IMG/M metagenome (IMG submission 51650) | reverse complement strand
CTGTATTGTCATGCGGATATTCAGTCGATGTTTCCAAGAAAAGAGAAGTCATACAGAATAATAGATGTGAAGAGCGAGTGCATGATGAACCAGAATGACAACAGTCACCGGCATCTGTTAATAAGGTCACCTATCCTTAATGAAAAATCGTGTTATACAAGTGCTTGCCATGCACATCAGGAGAGTGATGAGATATTGGGTTCTTTAATAATTAAAATGCCATTGTATGACCTGGACAATGCTGTTGAAAAATCATCAACAAAGTTTTATCTTCTGGCGACTATTTCAACTTTGCTTCTTGTTTCAGCTTTAATATTTTTTACAAGGAAGCGAATAAAGGATCCGTTGAATGATCTTATTAAGGCAAGTATTGCTGTTGCCAATGGCAATAAAAATACGCGGCTTGAGATGAAGCCTGATCAGCTCGACGACATGAGGATGGTCTCCCAGGCATTCAATGATATGCTTGATAATCTGCAGACTGCAACTGAAGAGTTGCAAAACTGGTCACAACAGCTTGAATACAAGGTTCAGAAAAAGTCGGAAGAGCTTGGAGCAGCTCAGAACGAGCTGATTCATATTGAGCGTATTGCATCTCTCGGTAAATTATCTTCTTCTGTGGCGCATGAAATAAACAATCCATTGTCAGGGATACTGGTTTATACTAAATTAATATATAAACAGTTGAGCAATCCTGAGTTGGATTCTGCCAAGAAAGAGACAATCCTCAAGCATCTTAAGCTGATTGAAAATGAAACAAAGCGTTGTGGTGAGATAGTTAAGGGGTTGCTTGATTTTTCAAGAAAGGATCAGGAGGATTTTGAATCAAAGCATCTTCATAAGATCCTTCAGGAAACTTATGAGTTAATGACGCATCCGATTAAGATTGCCAATATCAGTTTTGTAACTGATTTTACTGCCAGGTCTGATCTGATTTTTTGCAGTCCAAACCAGATCAAGCAGGCTTGTGTGGCGCTTATTGTTAATGCCACTGAAGCTGTTCTTGAAAATGGTGAAATTACAGTTTCGACCACAAATCCTGATCAGGATTCTGTAAGATTTGATGTGACGGATAATGGAATAGGAATACCTGAGGACGATATTCCGCATATTTTTGAACCTTTCTTCTCGACAAAGCATGATACAAGCGGAATTGGTCTGGGTCTGGCAATTGTGCATGGGATAATAAAAAGCCATAGCGGGAGAATCGAAGTAAAATCGGAACTTGGAAAAGGAACGACAATATCTGTAACTTTACCATTAATAAGGATTTAGGAGAATAATCAATGACCAAAAAGATATCAATACTGATAGTTGACGATGAGGAATCGGTAAGAGACTCGCTGTACAACTGGTTCATCGAAGACGGATATCGTGTCGAATGTGCCGAGAATGCCAGGATAGCATTATCGATGCTTGAAAATGAAAGCTTTGACATAATTCTGGCCGATATTAAAATGCCGGGGATGGATGGACTGGAGATGTTGCGCAGGATTAAGCTTCTGAAGTCAGATTCAATTGTGATTGTCATGACTGCCTTTGCTACTGTTGATACTGCTGTGCAGGCACTGAAAAATGGTGCATTTGATTATGTGACAAAACCTTTTGATCCGGATGATCTTTCCCATCTTATCAGAAATGCATCAACGCAGATAGCTCTGACCGAAGAAAATGAAAACCTGAAGAAGAAAGTAGTATCACTTGAAAATGTTGAAGATCTTATTGGTAAAAGTGAACCTATAAAAAAAGTCCTGAAAGATATTGAAAGTGTTGCCCAGTCAAATTCCTCAGTTGTTATCACTGGTGAAAGCGGAACCGGAAAAGAGCTGGTTGCGAGGGCAATTCATTCAAATTCCCCGCGTAAGTTTTTCCCACTTGTAAGCGTGCATTGCGGTGCACTTACCGAGAGTCTTCTTGAAAGTGAATTATTCGGTCACGAAAAAGGAGCATTCACAGGAGCCATGTATAACCGGAAAGGTCGTTTTGAGATGGCTGATAACGGCACTATCTTTCTAGATGAGATAGCAACAATCTCTTCCAAGATGCAGATTGATCTTCTTCGTGTTCTCGAGTCAAAGACATTTGTGAGAGTAGGAGGAAATAAGGAGATTTCATCAGATTTCAGGGTAATATGTGCAACAAACAGAGATCTGAAAAGTATGGTCGAGAAGGGGACTTTCCGCGAGGATCTTTTTTACCGGCTTAATGTTGTGAATATATATGTTCCGCCTTTACGGGAAAGGAAAGAAGATATTCCATTTCTTGTGGAGTACTTTATTAAAAAGTATTGCACCTCAATGAACAGGCCTCCGGAAACAATTGATTCTGCTGCATTAACCCGTCTTGAAGAGTTTGACTATCCCGGAAATGTACGGGAACTTGAGAATATGATTGAGCGGGCAATAGTTATTGGCAACGGGAAGAAGATCACACTAAAGGATCTTCCGCTTGAGAAGACAGTATATAGTAATTCTATTGAGAGTCTTGACGATCTGGAAAAAACGCATATCCTTCAGATTCTTAACAAATACGGATGGAATATTTCCCGTGCTGCAAAAGCCTTAAAGGTCGACAGGGTAACTCTATACAATAAAATTTCAAAGTACGGTTTGAAACCATCAGTTTAAAATATCCTTTCTGATTAGCTTAAATTTTCAATAATGGAGACTTTTAGCTTTCTGAAGCAGGTATATAATTAATCTGATATTTAATATATTAATGGATCTCCAAAACATCACATTGATCCCGTTCGGGTATTTCGAGGACGATTTTCTTAAGGATATCGCCGAAGCTGTAAATCATGAATTCCTTTTTTCTGTAAATATCAGGGAGGGACATCTTGATTTAAGCGAGTTCTATGATCCCGGGCGCAGACAATATAATGGAACAAAACTTCTTAAGGAGGTTGATTCGATGTACTCTTCAGATTCAAATAAGACAATGGGATTATTCAGTGTCGATCTTTTTATTCCTATTCTGACTTATATCTTCGGGCAGGCATTTTTAAACGGACGTTCAGGAATTGCATCTCATTACCGTTTAAGTAATGAAAGGTATGGAATAGTCAGTGATAATAAATTTGTATCTGATCGGTTTAAAAAGGAGGTGATACATGAACTTGGTCATACCTTCGGATTAGTACATTGCCATATATCAACCTGTGTTATGAGGGCCAGCACCTATGTAGAAGACATTGATCAGAAAAGTGCAAATCTTTGTATCAGTTGCCGAAAGGAGTTTAATTCAAAATTATAATGAGACTCATATGAGATAACTGAGTGCAAAAAAACTGAGCCAGATACTTCTAAGTTTATTTGGATTAATTATCCTTTCTTCAGAAATTTGTTGTTGAAATAATCAAATTATACTATTTTTATATTCTTATTAACCCACCTGATCTTCTTTGCATGGATCTCACGCGCCGGATTCGCGATAAAATGATGAAAGAACGCCTGATGTTTGTTTACAGGGGCGTGGTTACAAACGAAAATTCAGTTCCTCTTCTTATGCTTCTTGAAAAAGAGATGGAGAATTCTGAATTTGGATTTGTAGGAAGGAAAAGACTTTTTATGTTCGTTCTCGAGAGTCTTCAGAACGTGTCCCGACACAGTGGCAAAAGTGAACATGCAGATATGTCACTGGTTGTATACTCTAAAACTGATGAAGGATATACTGTAACGACAGGTAATGTTTTGCCGGTTTCAAGTATCAATGAGCTCAAGATAAAACTTGAAGAAATAAATAATCTTGATACCAAAGAGATAAGAAATGTTTACAGGCAGATGCTGAGTACAGCTGAGTTCAGTAATAAGGGAGGTGCCGGGCTTGGTCTTATTGAAATGGCAAAAAAGACCGGGAATAAGCTTGATTATGACTTTGTTCCACTTGATAATGAATTCGCATATTTTATTCTTAGTAAGACTGTTGATTCTGGAGGTGTTGGGATGCATTTTGGTGAGAAAGAGAAGCCTTTTCAGGGGAAAGATATATCACTACTGGAAAGACTGATGGCTGAAAATAATGTTTATCTTATCTGGTCAGGTCATATTTCACCTGATGTTAGCAAGGAGGTTCTCTCCTTTACGGAAACAAAACTATCCGAAGAAGACATTGAATCCAGTCTGAGACGAAGAGTATTCAGTATTCTGGTTGAGATACTCGAAAATGTTGCAAAATACAGTCCGGGAAGAGAGCCTGAAGAACAGTTCGGAATGCCGGTTGCGATGATCAGGATGATGGATAAAGAGTATTCCCTTACAACAGGGAACCTGATACTAAACTCGAATGTTGAGCACCTGAAAGGGAAACTGGAAATAATTAATACTTATGATAAGGTCGGATTAAAGGAATTATTCAGAAAGTCGCTTTCCGGTCAGACAATAAGTTCGGATAGCACAGGTAATATGGGTCTTATTGATATGGCCCGGAAATCGGGGAGCAAGCTTGAATATAAATTTGAGAAGATAAATGACCTTTATTCCTATTATACTCTTACTGTAAAGGTTGAAGACAGGGCTGTTTAACTCAATATTTTAAATAAAAGATTATTTCCATCCCACTCTGCATAACTGCCATTTTTAATCCAGTCACCAAGAAAAACTATCTCAGTTTCCTGATTAATTTTATATGTCATTGCCAGATGCCTGTGGCCAAAAATGAAATAATCAATTTTTCGGGTTTCAAGAACTGACTTCGCATATCTTACAAGATCCTCCTTTTCTTCACCAAGAAATTCTTTTGTTATCCCTTTTCCCAGACGTGAATTTAATGACCATCTGTGACCTATTCCAACTCCGATTGAAGGATGCAGAGCAGAATACATTGCACGTAAAGGCCTGTTTCTGAATATTGAAAGCAGAATTTTATAGCCTGCATCTTTTGTTCCAAGACCCTCCCCATGAGCTAAATGAAAAGTTCTTCCATTGAAATCAGTTGTTATGGGGATTGCATGAATAGTCATACCACATTCACCTGAAAGATAATCACCAACCCACATATCGTGGTTGCCGGTAAAAAAATGAACCGGAATGCCTGAATCGGTTATAGAAGCAACAGTTCCCAGGAACCGGGTAAATCCACGAGGTACAACGAGTTTGTACTCCCACCAGAAGTCGAAAATATCACCAAGAAGGTAGATCTCTTTCGCTTCTGTGGCAACTGAGTTCAGCCATTTTACAACTTTTCTTTCCCTGTCAACGGGGGGCGACCCGGCAGGTAATCCGAGGTGAAAATCAGAAGCAAAATATATTTTTGTCTTTTCAGCCAAAATGTTTATCTAATTATTAAACAGTTGCTCAAGTTTAAGTTGAAGTGACCTTCCGTGAAGGTCTACAGCAATTATCTTGCTCTCCTTGTCAAACAAATAGTTGGCAGGAAGGTTTTTAACATTGAAGAGAATAGCATTTTTGGGATTAAGCGGGTCGTCTTCCCTTGTGCTGATCCATGGCAGTTCATCGAATTTAACTGCTGATTTCCAGTTAGTTTCACTCTGGTCGAGGTTTATCTGATAAATCTCAAATCCTTTTTTGTTATAGCTCTTATAGAATTCCTTAAGTTGAAGGTTTTCCTGCACACAGGTTGTCGACCGGACTGACCAGAATGTCAAAAGAACATATTTTCCTTTGAGCGAAGAGAGGGCAATTCTCTTTCCTGAAATATCTTTCAGTACAGGATCAAGTTTAGTTACAGGTAAATCTNTGGCAATTTTCTCAAGCTGATTGGTATACAACTGGTTCATCTCTTTTTCAAAATCGTGTGCAAGAGCCTTTACATTTTTTGAATTAGGATAATGATGAGTGAGAGAATCAGTTACAATTTTAAGATACTGAAGGTCCTTAGGGTCATACAGTACATATGTATCAGGATTGATTTTCTGATATAGTGCTTTAATTGAAGCCAGAGAATTTATATTATTAATGATAAATTCAATATTCTTTTTACGCTGCGCTTTAATCAGGTTTGCATATTCAGTCTCAAGTAATGGTCCTTTAACATCAAATCCGGGCTCCTTTGATGCTTTATTATAAATAACAGTCAGAGAATCAAGTTTGCTTTTTGTCTCATTAAGCGCTTTATCAATGGTTCGCAGCTTCTCAGATCCTTCTGATCCGCTGACGGAGTAGTTCTCAAAAAGATTATTTCCTTTAAATTCGATTTTAATTTTTTCTCCCGGTTCCGCCAGAAGAGTTATGAAATCCTTTGTTGAGAAGCCAACCTGGTAAAAATCAGCATCGGAAGCTTTTACCTTAAACCGGAACCTGCCTTTTTTGCTCACATTTGAAGAATCAATAAACACAGGGGTATTTACGTCTATCCTGTTCATATATATATATTTAGCATGTTTCCCGGCAATACTTCCATTTACAGAAAATGTGCCTTTTTCCTTGCATCCATAAACAGCTAAAACAACAATCAGTAAGAATATAATTCGTTTCATTAATCTCGGATTTCCAGTTTTTGAATTCAGTTTATTATTTATTTGTAAACAGCTCAGCCAGTTTAGTTTGCAGTTTTTCACCACGCAGGTTGGAAGCTATAATCCTGCCTTCTTTATCAAGCAGGAAATTNCAGGGGATTGACTCGATCTTATAAAGAGGAACAACAACGGAATTCCAGTACTGTATGTCACTAACATGGATCCATTTATCGAGATGATCATCTTCAATGCCTTTTATCCACGCTTCTTTTGTTTTATCGAGTGATACCTGGAAGATTTTAAACCCTTTTCTGTTGTAGAGGTTGTATGCTTTAACAAGATTCGGATTTTCCTGTCTGCATGGTGAACACCACGATGCCCAGAAGTCGAGTAAAACTACCGAACCCCTTGTAGAGGATAGTTTAATTGTATCACCTTCAGGTGATGGCAGAGAAATTTCAGGGGCCTCATTTCCAAATCCGGCAGCAGGTGTTACTCCTGATTCGCCTTTTACACTTGCAAGTAATTCCTGAACCTGTCCATGTAAAGAAGTAACAGGCTCATATTCAGGGTATAAAATAGATAAAGCAGAGTCGACCTTAACGAAATACTTAAAGTCCTTTGCCGGGTTTAAAACATATGCACTGGGAGCAACCTGTTGATACAAAGCAACAAGACTGACAAGTGAAGTGATGTTTTTGTCAATATAATCCTTTGTGTACAGGTTAATTTCATTAAGGTATATATTTGCCAGGCTGTCAAGCGATTCCATAATCTTTGGCAAATCGGGGCTGCCAGAATTCTCATCATAGATTTTACTTAAGCCCGATAGTTTATTGATTGTTTTTCTTAATGTTCTGTTATATTCAGCCATCGATTCTGTTCCTTTCGATCCGATAACTTTAATCGGGTAATTTAAAGAATCATAATATGAGTTTAAAATAATCCTTTCCCCTGGAGTCACAAGCATTGTCAGGAAGTTATTATCATTGATTTTAAGAAGGTAGAATGCCGGAGTTCTAATTTCTCTTTTAAAATTGAATTGTCCATCATTACCTATCCTGGCAGAATCAACTGTTTTCAGGTTATTAGACTTCAGTTCATCAAGAAAAATGTATCCGCCACTGGCTGAATTAACAAGAGTACCTGAAATCCGTATATCATTATTTTTACAACTACCAAGTACGATTGCAGCAAATAAAAAGAGAAAATATTTTTTGCTCATGAATTAAAATGTTAATGGATAAAAATTTAATTTATAGAATGGCAAAGTTATTCTTTTTTTAATCCGACACTACTTTTGATCTTTTTTAATAATTCTTTGTTACCATATATGTGCGGTTTGCTAGGTTCCTTTTTTTTGTTTACCTTAGATAGAATTTTTTACCCCAGAAATTTAGTAATTATATGAGCTACATTAAGTTCGAAAAGAGTCAGGTAGTGAACCTTGAATATTCCCTTGCCAGGGAAATAATCAGAACAAACAGGGCAGGATCTTACTCTTCCACAACTCTAGTTGGATGCAACACCCGAAAATACCACGGAGTACTCGTTTGTCCGGTTGATGAGCTGGGTGGCGAGAGATTTGTTCTTCTCTCTTCACTTGATGTTACGGTTGTTAACAATGACAAGAGTTTCAACATAGGCATAAGGAAGTTTAAAGGAGATTATTTCAGTCCCAAAGGGCATAAATATATTGAAGATTTCGATGCCGATAATATTCCTTCGAGGATATACAGGGTTGGTGGAGTTATTCTTAAACAGGAGAGACTTCTTGTTCATTATGAAGAGCAACACCTCACAAGGTTTACAATACTTGAAGCATCTGAACCAATGAAACTTCAGTTCAAACCATTTCTTGCGTTCAGGAATATACATCAGCTAACACATGCCAACCTGGCTGCGAATACTAAAGTTGATTTTATTGAAAACGGGATTAAATCCAAAATGTATGAAGGATTTCCCTCGTTGCATATGCAGTTTTCATCCAAAGTTGAATTTATACCTGTACCTGACTGGTATCTTGGAGTAGAATACCCTGAAGAACAAAAACGTGGTTATGATTATTCAGAAGATCTCTTTACTCCCGGATTTTTTGAAATGGAGGCAAAACAGGGAGATACATTTGTATTTTCTGCTTCCACTAAAGAGGAAAAGACTTCCGGACTCAAAGCTAAGTTCACCAAGACTGTTACAGGTAAAATTCCGAGAGATAATTTTATCAATTGTCTGAGAAATGCAGCTCAGCAATTTGTCGAAAAACGGGCTGGAAAAACTCTGATTATCGCCGGTTACCCGTGGTTTGGTGCCTGGGGAAGGGATACTTTTATTTCACTACCGGGTATAGCATCAGCAAGGCACAGGCTGGGTCTGTACAAAGAGGTTCTTGATACCCAGATAAACAGGATGAAGGACGGTTTGTTCCCGAATATGGGCGATTCAGGCAATCCGGCATTTAATTCTGTTGATGCACCCTTATGGTTTTTCTGGGCAGTTCAACAGTATGTTTCTCATGGAGGTACTGATGGATGGGAGCGATACGGAGCTGCTGCAAAATCTGTTCTTAATGCTTATAAAAACGGGACGACATTTAATATTCATATGAGGGATAACGGACTTATTTATGCTGATGCCCCGGGAAAATCGCTGACCTGGATGGATGCTGTTGTACATGGTGTTCCGGTAACTCCCCGGAGAGGGTATGCTGTCGAAATAAATGCTCTCTGGTATAATGCTGTTAGTTTTTCTCTCGAAATGGCAGAGATTGAAAAGGATAAAAAATTTATTAAGGAATATGAAAAACTACCTGTACTGATCAGAAAATCATTTCTTGAATTATTCTGGGATGAAAAGTTAGGTTATCTTGCTGATTATGTAAATGATGATGAAGGAATTAATACTTTTGTAAGGCCTAATATGGTTATTGCAGTGTCGCTGCCATATTCTATGCTGGAAAAAGAACAGATGAAAAAAGTCCTGGATGTTGCAGACAGGGAGCTTGTTACCAGCAGGGGTCTCAGAACTCTTTCGCCCGGGAATAAATTTTACAAAGGTATTTACAAGGGAAGTCAGGAAGAGAGGGATAATGCTTATCATCAGGGGACTGTCTGGCCATGGTTATTTGGCCCGTTCTGTGAAGGCTGGTTAAGAGTATACGGGCAACAAGGGGTGCAGAAGGTCAGGAAACTGATCTATGGTCTGGAAGCAGTGATGAGTGAACATGGAATCAGTACACTTTCAGAGATCCACGACGGAGATCCACCTCATGCACCACAGGGTGCTATTTCTCAGGCATGGAGTGTTGGTGAAGTATTACGGGTTATCGATCTTCTTGAAAAGATATGCAAATAAATAATAGCTGATAAGATATGCGTGTGTTAATGTTCGGATGGGAATTTCCGCCTCACATTTCAGGCGGACTGGGTACAGCCAGCTATGGTCTGACAAAAGGCATGGCAACACTTGATGACCTCGAAGTAATATTTGTTGTTCCCAAGGCCTGGGGAGATGAGGACCAGACTATGGTAAGAGTGGTTGGTGCCAACAAAATACCTGTTGCATACCGGCAGGTTTTTTATAAAGGATTCAGAAGGCCGCTCGAAAAAATTGAAATTTGCTCAAAAATTGTTCCATATACTGATCCTGAAGATTTCTGGAAAATGACAAGGTCAGAAGTATCAGGATATAATATGTTTGTTAAGACAAACAATAAGGGAATGGTGGATTTTTCGGGCCGGTATGATGGCAGCCTGATGGACGAAATATACAAGTATTCAGTTGTAGCTTCAGTAATTGCTGAAGAGAATGAGTTTGATATAATTCATGCACATGACTGGCTTGCTTATCCTGCTGGGATTGCAGCTATGGAAGTGTCGGGAAAACCTCTGGTGATACATGTTCATGCAACCGATTTTGACAGGAGCGGAGGAAATGTGAATCCTGATGTATACCGGATCGAAAAGAGTGGGATGGATGCCGCATCCAAAATAATTACCGTGAGTAATCTTACCCGGGATATTGTTATAAACAAATACAACATAAATCCTGATAAAGTTGAAACTGTTTATAACGCTGTTGAACCGGTAAATATTTGTGAAAACGTCGGCATCAGAAAAGGATTTGATGAAAAGGTGGTCACATTTCTTGGAAGGATAACTCTGCAGAAAGGTCCTGAATATTTTATTGAAGCTGCGTATAAGGTTTTACAGGTGATGGACAATGTAAGATTTGTTATGGCAGGTTCGGGAGATATGATGGAAAGAATGATCAGAAGAGCGGCAGCATTGAAAATTACCGACCGTTTCCATTTTACAGGATTCCTTAAAGGTGCAGATGTCTTTACTATGCTCGATATGAGCGATGTTTATATTATGCCTTCAGTTTCAGAACCATTTGGAATATCTCCGCTTGAAGCAATGCAATCGAATGTTCCAGTAATTATCAGCAAACAATCGGGAGTTGCGGAAATACTGACACATGCAGTGAAAACCGATTTCTGGGATATTGATGCAATGGCTGATGCAATATATGGTATTCTTAACTATCCTGCCCTGGCAAATATGTTTATTAAAAAGGGCAAAGAGGAGGTCATCCGGCTTAAATGGGATAATTCAGCCCGGCATGTTCGGGATATTTATTACAGAGTTATTGAAAACAAAACGGTTTAAGATATGAGTGCAGCTAACAAAAAAGCAATTTGCTTCTATTTCCAGGTACATCAGCCATTCAGGCTTAAGAGATACAGGTTCTTTGACCTTGGTCGTGATCATTATTATTATGATGATTATTCGAACGAGTCCATTATGAGGAAAGTAGCTGATAAATGTTACATTCCTGCAAACAAGATAATACTGGAGCTTATACAGAAGCATAAAGGAAAATTTAAAGTCACTTTCTCTCTTTCAGGTCTCGCAATTAATCAATTCAGACTTTATGCCCCGGAGGTGCTTGACTCATTCAGGGAGCTTGCTGAAACAGGGATGGTGGAGTTTCTGGCTGAAACGAATTCTCATTCGCTTGTCTCATTGAAGAGCCGCAGTGAGTTTGAACGTCAGGTAAATAACCATAAAGAAATGCTGAAAGAATTTCTCGGGGTTGTGCCAACATCATTCCGGAATACTGAATTAATTTACTCTGATGTGATCGGATCGTGGGTTGCTGATATGGGATTTAAGTCAATCCTCACTGAAGGTGCAAAACATGTCCTGGGATGGAAGAGTCCGAACTTCCTTTATTGCAATTCAATTAATCCGAGGCTTAAAGTTCTTCTGAGAAATTTTGTACTCAGCGATGATATAGCTTTCAGGTTCTCAAACAGAGACTGGAATTCATGGCCATTAACAGCGGATAAATATGCATCGTGGATAAGTAAACTTGCTCCCAAAAGCGAACTTCTGAACATCTTCCTTGACTATGAAACATTTGGTGAACACAACTGGAAGGAAACCGGAATATTTGATTTCCTGTCTCATATGCCAGGAGCAATCCTTAAAAAAACTCCTTTCAGATTTATGACACCAACCGAGATTGCTGATACTCTGCAACCGGTTTCTGCAATAAGCATTCCTTCTGCTATTTCATGGGCTGACGAAGAGCGTGATATAACAGCATGGCTTGGTAATGAGCTTCAGGTCGCGGCTCTTGATAAATTATATAGTTTGTCTGCTAAGGTGAATAAATGCGAAGATGGTCAGATTAAAAGAGACTGGGAGTATCTTCAGTCGAGCGACCATTTTTATTATATGGCAACAAAATTCTTTTCCGACGGAGCTGTTCATGCCTATTTCAATCCTTATGAAACACCATATGATGCATTTATGAATTATATGAATGTTCTGAGTGATTTTGAACTAAGACTAAAACAATATTTTCCTGATACTGCAGAACAGGAACAAATCTTTAAACTTGAATCACAGATTATTGAAAAGGATATGCTTATTGAAAAACAGGAATTTGAGATTAATAAGCTGTCAAAAAAGGTTGCTAAAATAAAACCTGTGGTTAAATCAAAACCAAAAAAAGAGTTAGTACCCCTCGTTACTGAACCTTTAAAAAAAGAAGCTCTTATTGAACTGATAACCACAGTGAAAAAACCTGCCGGAACAATAACTAAAAAACCGGTTAAGAAAAGTGCCACAAAACCGGCAAAAAAGAAAACAACTAAAAAGGAAACCCCTTTGAAAAAGGTTAAGACAGTTAAAAAGAAGTAAGAAGGCTCAGTTGAGCTTAATCCAAATACATTAAATATTATAATGATGGTTGAATTTATCTTTGAAACCAGTTGGGAAGTATGCAACAAAGTGGGAGGCATACATACAGTGATCTCAACAAAAGCTCTTAACATTATTAATGAAGTCGGAGACAATTATGTACTTATCGGCCCGGATGTTTGGAGAGAGGATGTCACAAATCCGGAGTTTATTCCTGATGAATCACTGTTTGCTGACTGGAAAGGAAGAGCAGTTTCTGATGGGTTAAGAGTAAAGACAGGAAGATGGAATATTGCCGGGAAACCAATAGTAATGCTAATCGATTTTACACCATATTTCGGTCAGCAAAATGAGATATTCGCCGGTTTCTGGGAGACATATAAGCTTGACAGCCTGACAGGTCAGTGGGATTACGTTGAGCCTGCCCTGTTCGGATATGCAGCCGGAAAACTGATTGAAAGTTTCACTTCTTTCTACCATGAGCATCATAATATAATTGCTCAGTTTCATGAGTGGATGACTGGTACAGGAATACTATATCTGAAAAAACATACACCGTGGGTCGCAACTTCATTTACAACTCATGCAACTGTTCTTGGCAGGTGTGTCGCCGGGAATAATCGTCCCCTCTATGGTAAAATGAAAGATTATAATCCTATTCAGGTTGCCCGTGAGTTTAATGTTGTGGCAAAACAGTCACTTGAAAAAATNTCAGCAGCCGAAGCGGATGTNTTTACAACCGTCAGTGAAATAACATCAAAAGAATGCAGCCATTTTCTGGGTAAAGAGGTAGATATTGTCACTCCCAATGGGTTTGAGGATTCATTTGTTCCCGCCAAGGATAAATTTGATGGGATCAGGAATACTGCCAGAACAAAACTGAAAAGAGTAGCAGAAGCCGTACTCGGATATTCACTTTCCGAAAACTGCGTATTCATTGTAAACAGCGGGAGATATGAATTCAGAAATAAGGGAGTTGATATTTTCATTGACTCACTCGGGGAGATGAACAGGAAGGATAATATTGCAAAAGAATGTGTGGCATTTATCCTTATGCCGGCATATCATAAAGGACCACGACAGGATATTATTGATATCCTTTATGATAACGGACAGGTAAATGGTGGCGATAAATATCTTACTCATAATTTGCATTATCCTACGACCGATCCGATCCTTCTCAGGGCTCATGCCAATGATCTGAATAATGACAGAAAATCAAAAGTAAAACTCATTTTTGTCCCCTCATATCTTAATGGTAATGATGGCATCTTTAATATTCCATATTTTGATCTTCTGATTGGATTTGATCTTTCTGTTTTCCCGTCATATTATGAACCGTGGGGTTATACCCCGCTTGAAAGTCTGATGTTTTCAATACCAACAGTTACTACATCACTTTCAGGGTTCGGTCTGTGGGTCAGAAACTATTTTGAAAATCCTGGTAACGGAATATCAGTTGTTGAAAGAACCGATGACAATGCCGACCAGGTAATTGCTGATATCAGAAAGTTCATGACCATGTTTATCTCATTGAATGATAATGATATAAAAGAGGCCAGGGAGAAAGCTCATGCTGTTTCAAGAATTGCCATGTGGGATAGTCTTGTAAAACATTATTTTACAGCTTATGACCATGCACTCGGGCATAGTGCTGAAAGGAGAGAAGAACCAAGGGAATTTATAACTTTTATTGAATCTCCGGGGATGCATGTTCGCAAGCCTCACCAGGTGCCGGTCTGGAAAGATATTTATGTGCAGAGCGATGTNCCTGATAAATTGTCTCACCTGAAAGATCTGGCCAATAACCTCTGGTGGTCCTGGAACTCGGAAGCGGAACTATTGTTTAAAAGAATGGACCCCTCTCTTTGGGATGAGGTTCATCACAATCCGAAACTCCTGCTTGAAAAAATAGACTATAAGAGACTACTTGTTCTTGAGGATGACGATGATTTTGTTGCAGATCTCCAGAAGGTTAATGATCTGTTCAGAGATTATATGAACCGTCCTGATAATACTGAGATACCTTCAATAGGGTATTTCAGTATGGAATTTGGAATTCATCCCTGCCTGAAGATATATTCCGGTGGACTTGGGATCCTTGCAGGTGATTATCTTAAAGAAGCCAGTGATTCAAATTTCAATATAACCGGGGTAGGTTTGCTTTACCGCTATGGCTATTTTAAGCAGAAACTTGGATTGAAAGGAGAGCAGCTTTCTGTTTATGAAGCTGAAGAATTTTCACGTCTTCCCATCCACCCTGTAAAGAATTCTGACGGAAGCCAGCTTTGTGTAAGTCTTGTCTGGCCGGGTCGTCCGGTAAAGATACGCGTTTGGGAAGCAATGGTAGGAAAAGTCCGGTTGGTTCTTCTTGATACCGATTCTGAAGATAATTTGCCAGAAGACAGGACTGTTACTCACTATCTTTATGGTGGTGATAATGAGAACAGGTTACGGCAGGAGCTGATTCTTGGAATTGGCGGTATAAGAGCTCTTGTTGCAATGGGAATAAAACCAGATATCTATCACAGTAACGAAGGTCATTCAGCATTTATAAGTCTTGAAAGGCTTAGAAGTCTTATTGCAGATTATCACCTTACATTTAACCAGGCTCTTGAAGCTGTGAGATCCTCAACACTTTTTACAACGCATACTCCTGTGCCAGCAGGCCATGATGCCTTTGAAGAAGATCTGTTACGTAAATATATTTCTCATTATCATAGTCGTCTTTCAATCAGCTGGGAAGAGCTTATGGCTCTTGGCCGGTGCGAGGGTGATTCTGATAAAAAATTCAATATGAGTTACCTTGCAACACGTATGTCGCAGGAAGTAAACGGTGTAAGTAAACTGCATGGTGAGGTGAGCCAGAAGATGTTCAATAAACTATGGCCAGGGTATCTTAAAGAGGAACTTTTCATCGGATATGTCACAAATGGAGTCCATCATCCTACCTGGACAGCTTCTGAATGGAGAGAGGTTTACAGAGAATTGACAGGGACTAAGAATTTCGACCAGACTGACAGAAGTTTGTGGGAAAAACTATATACTGTTGATGACAAGAAGGTTTATGAAGTTAAGAAAGGACTGAAGAAAAAGCTTTTTACAAATATAAGAAAACGTCTTCAGGCAAGCATGATGGAGAAGCATGTCAGTCCCCGTACTCTGTTGAATATCAGCAATCACCTTGATGAGGAAGCGCTTACAATTGGGTTTGCGCGACGTTTTGCAACATATAAAAGAGCTTCATTGCTCTTCAGAGATCTTGACAGGCTTGAGCGTATTGTAAATAATCCGGGGAAACCCGTTCAGTTTATATATGCGGGGAAAGCACATCCAAACGATGGAGGAGGTCAGGACCTTATAAAGAGAATCTTTGAAATATCTCAGATGCCACAGTTTACAGGAAAGGTAATCTTCCTTGAAAATTATGACATTGAGCTGGCGAAATATCTTGTATCGGGGGTTGATATCTGGCTTAACACACCTACCAGACCTCTTGAAGCTTCCGGTACGAGTGGTGAAAAGGCGGTAATGAACGGAACAATACATTTCAGTGTTCTTGACGGATGGTGGGTTGAGGGCTATCGCGCTTTTGCAGGCTGGGCTTTGCCTAAGAAAGCTACCTATGAAAATCAGGATCTTCAGGATGATATTGATGCCGAAACAATTTACAACATGCTTGAATATGAAATTGTCCCGGCCTATTACGCTTTCAATGATCAGGGAACTCCGGTTGAATGGATGAGTCTGGTTAAAAATACCATGGTCAAGATCGCTCCCGAGTTTACAATGAAAAGAATGATTGATGACTATTTTGAAAAGTATTATACTAAGCTTTCCATTCGCAACAGGTATCTGATTGATAATAATTTTGAGAAGTCAAAAGAACTTGCTGCCTGGAAACAAACTATGAGAGAAGAGTGGGATAATATTGAAGTCCTCAATTATAGTTTTGAACGTGCCGGTGAAAATGTTTATCGTTCAGGCCACGATTACACTGCAGAAATTGCCCTGAATGTGAAAAAGATACCGACAGGAAATGTCGGGGTTGAATTCATTATAACCCATATGAGTAAAAAAGGGGAACATGAATTTGTTGCAAGTGAAGAGTTTAAGCTGATAAGTTGCAAAAACGGGAAATGTCTTTACAGGGCTAACCTGGTTCCTGAAAAGGCTGGTTCGTTCTTCTATGGGATACGTATTTATCCCAAACACAAAGATCTTCCCCATAAACAGGATTTTTACCTTCTGCGCTGGATTGATTAGATATCAGTTGCTTTACGGACAGCTTCTTTTCTGAATACCATGGCTGTCCTGGACGGAAGATAAAGATAAAGGTATAAAGGAGCATTTATAATGTTCCTTTCTGCTTTTTTAATAGACATATAAACTGCACTTCTGTCTATCCTGTTAAATCCACCATAAAGAGGATCATCAGAGTCGAGGACTATCCTGAATTTCCCTTTGACCGGAATCCCATAGTCGGTAAATGAGACAGACGGATTAAAATTGAAAACAAACAGTAGATCGCNTCTCATATATGCAACAACTTTATCAGAATTATTCTCGTATATTCTGTTTACAGACATGTCATTAAGAATCTTAAAATCATGGTGAAGTTTCACCATTTTTCTATCGAATTTTGCGAGGTAATAATACTTAAGATCCTTGTTCTCTGAAAGTTGCCATTGCCTTCTGGCATATTTGTAACTCCAGTTATTTCCTTCCCTGGGGAAATCAATCCATTCAGGGTGTCCGAATTCATTTCCCATAAAATTGAGGTAACCTCCGCCGGAGGTACTGAAGGTGATAAGCCTGATCATCTTATGCAGAGCAATTCCCCTGTCAACAGTAATACTATGGAATGATTTTTCCATGCCAGTGTACATTTCAGCGTCTATCATTCTGAAAATAAGAGTCTTGTCACCAACAAGAGCCTGGTCATGCGATTCACAGTATGATATTATTTTTTCTTCAGGACGATGCTGTGTCAGTTCATACATCAGCTTTCCCATATCCCAGTTTTCATCAAAAGTCTCTTTTACCAGTTTGATCCAGAAGTCGGGAACCCCCATCGATAATCTGAAATCGAATCCGTAACCATTCTTGTTTATTTCTGAAGCTATCCCTGGCATACCGCTCATCTCTTCAGCTATGGTCATAGCTCCGGGTTTATAAGCGTGAATCATTTTATTGGCAAGATAAAGATATACAAGGGCATCTTCATCCTGGTTACCATCGAAGTATTCTGCGTATGAAGTAAAGTTCTTTTCAAGACCGTGATCATAGTAGATCATACTTGTTATACCATCAAATCTGAAACCATCAAACTTATATTCTTCAAGCCAGTATCTGCAGTTAGAAAGTAAAAAGTGGATCACATTATCCTTTCCGTAGTCAAAACATAGTGAATCCCACGCCCGGTGATTTCTCCTTTCATTAGAATGAAAATACTGGCCAAGCGATCCGTCAAACAGGCCCAAACCTTCATTTATATTTTTAACTGAGTGTGAATGAACAAGATCCATGATAATTCTTAATCCTGCCGAATGAGCACTGTCAATCAATTCCTTAAGCTCTTCAGGAGTGCCGAATCGTGAAGACGCGGCAAAAAAACTTGAAACATGATATCCGAATGAGCCGTAAAACGGATGCTCCTGGATAGCCATAAGCTGAATTGTATTATACCCTGCTTTAACTATTCCCGGAAGGACGTTTTCTCTGAATTCACGATAGGTTCCTGTTTTTTCTGACGAAGTGGCCATTCCTATATGCGCTTCATAAATCACCGGTGCTGTAACAGGAATCTTAAATTCTTTGATATTCCATTGATATTCTTCCGGCGGGGACCAGGCCTGAGCACTGAATATTTTTGTTTTGTCATCCTGAACAACCCTGTTGGCATAAGATGGAATCCGTTCTCCTGAACCTCCGTCCCAGTAAACTGAAAGTTTGTAAAGATCTCCATGTTTGATGGCATCATTGGGTAGAGTTATCTCCCAGTCGCCCATTGAATTAATTCTCTTAAGCAAAAATTCCTGCTTCTCTTTCCAACCTGTAAATACCCCTGTCAGAAAGATGCGGGTAGCATTAGGAGCCCATTCCCTGAAAATCCAGTTCTCTTTGGTTTTATGAAGGCCATAGTAATAATGGCCCATTGCGAATTCTATGAGAGAACCATTTCCGGTTAATTGTTTTTCCTTAGTAATGCATTTTGCAGCCCGGTTATCTATGACACCGGTAAAAGGTGCTAACCATGGATCAGAAATATAGAAGCTTTGCATTTCCATTTTAACTTATCTGGAAAATCTTTCTATAAAAGTACTAAAACTAAATCATTATTTCGTTTCATTTCCAGAGGCTTTGCTAATTTTGCACCGTTAGTATACAGTTATGATTATACATAAAGGATATAATAACCTGCAACTGCGAGGTCCTGTTGTAACTCTGGGCATTTTTGACGGAGTTCATCGTGGTCACAGNTCCCTTCTCGATATGCTTGTTTTAAGGGCGAATGAGTCGGATGGAGAATCNGTTGTGATCACATTTCATCCTCATCCCAGGATTGTTCTTGATAAGAACAAGACTNATCTTTCTTTTCTGACTACTATGCAGGAAAAAGTTTCATTGCTTGAAAATGCCGGTATAGATCATCTCATTATTATCGAATTCACAAGGGAGTTCAGCAGAATAGAGGCTTGTGAATTTATAAAAGAAATACTGGTAAATAAAATAGGGACAAAACATCTTATTTTAGGATATAATCACCATTTTGGAAGGAGCGGAGAGGGTGATTTCAATACAATAAAACAATGTACCGAATCGGGTGATTTCACTTTTGAGCAGGTGCAGGGTTTGCATACCGAGGAGGGAGCAATAAGCTCTTCCACAATAAGGGAGGCATTATTGACAGGAAGGATTGATGATGCAAACAAATGTCTGGGATATTTCTATTCTCTGAGTGGAACAATTGTTAAAGGGCGGCAGATTGGCAGGTCGATTGGGTTCCCTACTGCTAATATCAAACCTGATGATCCCTATAAGCTGATACCTGAAAATGGTGTATATGCAGTGGAAGTCAGGCTGGAGAGAAATATATACCCGGGAATGATGAGTATCGGAACAAATCCGACTGTCAATACTGACCTGAAAATCAGGAGCCTTGAAGTAAATATCCTGAATTTTGACGAGGATATTTACGGAAGAAATATCACTGTAATTTTCAGGAAACGGTTGAGAGATGAAATGACATTTGAAAACACCGATAAACTGGCTGAGCAGATTAATCTCGACAGGCAGCAGGTTCTGACGATACTGACCTGAAATAATATAAAAATATTTGTTAACTTCGCACTCTGAAAAAATATTTATCATGAATGTAAAAATTGACACAATGCAGTACCAGGTAAAGGACATTTCACTGGCAGATTTTGGAAGGAAAGAGATTGAAATTGCGGAAAAAGAAATGCCGGGCTTACTTGCTATCAGAAGAAAATATTCATCCGAAAAACCATTAAAAGGCGCCAGGATCACAGGGTCACTTCATATGACAATTCAAACAGCTGTGCTTATTGAAACACTTGCTGAACTTGGTGCTTCGGTACGCTGGGCCAGTTGTAATATTTTCTCAACTCAGGATCATGCTGCCGCTGCAATAGCTGCAAGCGGAATTCCTGTTTTTGCATGGAAAGGTGAAACTCTCGAAGAATACTGGTGGTGTACAGCTCAGGCTCTCTCCTTCGCTGATGGAAAAGGGCCGAATCTCATTGTAGACGATGGAGGTGATGCATCACTTATGGTGCACCTTGGGTATAAGGCAGAAAAAACTCCTGCACTACTCGATAAAAAACCTTCAAACAGGGAGGAGGCGATCATTCTGGCAACTCTTAAAGATCTGCTCGTCAAAGAACCGGGGAAATGGCAAAGGACTGTAAGTGAACTTAAAGGGATTTCCGAAGAGACAACAACCGGTGTTCACAGGTTGTACCAGATGATGGAAAACGGTGAATTGCTTGTTCCNGCTATTAATGTGAATGATTCCGTTACAAAATCAAAATTCGACAATCTGTACGGTTGCCGTGAATCACTTGCAGATGGCATTAAAAGAGCTACCGATGTTATGCTGGCAGGTAAAGTTGTTGTTGTTTGCGGTTATGGTGATGTTGGCAAGGGATGTGCTAAATCCATGAAATCATATGGTGCAAGAGTAATCGTTACAGAGATAGATCCTATCTGCGCACTTCAGGCATCGATGGAAGGCTTTGAAGTTAAGACTGTTGAAGATACGCTTGGAGAAGGAAATATTTATGTAACAGCCACGGGGAACAGGGACATTATTACACTTGATCACATGATGAAAATGAAAGATCAGGCTATTGTTTGCAATATCGGTCATTTCGATAATGAGATCCAGGTTGATAATCTCAACGACAGTAAGGATATAAAGAAGATAAATATAAAACCTCAGGTAGACAAATATCTTTTCCCCGATGGTCATGCAATTTTCATGCTCGCTGAAGGAAGGCTTGTGAATCTGGGTTGTGCAACAGGACATCCTTCATTTGTTATGAGTAACTCTTTCAGCAACCAGACACTGGCACAGATAGACCTCTGGAAAAACAATTATAAAATCGGTGTTTACAGGCTTCCAAAAAACCTCGACGAGGAGGTAGCACGTCTTCACCTTGATCAGCTCGGAGTTAAGCTTACAAAGCTGACAAAAGAGCAATCTGATTATATTGGGGTTAGTGAATCAGGTCCTTACAAACCCGATCATTACAGGTACTAAATCTTTTACTTTCTCACAGGACCTCTTTATATAATTTTCTGAACTCATCCCCCCACCCCCCATAGCCGTCAACCTAAGGAGTTTAGTCTGTTTAGATTTATTGGCCTCTCCCCCTCGTTCCCCCTCTCCCGATGTGAGAGGGGGAAGATCATCCAGGATGTTGTAGGATTTAGTCCTGTTTTAAGTTAAAATTATTTAGTATTTTTTGTCAACCTATCTCAGGACAAGACACAAACAATTTTCCTGAATTAAAGCCCCTTCCGCCAGCTGGCGGAGGAGGGGCAACCCCTGGCGAAGCCAAGGGNTGGGGAGAGGCCGGATGACACAAAGTACCGCGAAAGTTTGTTGAATAAACATATTTAATTGATTTTCAGTATTCTTAAAATTTATTGACTTATAAGTTGACGGCTATGCCCTTTTCCCCCTCCCTTAAGACTAATGGAGTGGCAGTAATTCGTTATATGTGAATTAGTTTGTACCTTCCCTTAAATTTAAGGGAGGTGGTCAGGGATGGATTCAAAGACAGATATGAGATATATTTGGATCAATTAAGATTCCGAAATGTCAGTTATTCCACACTCTTACATATCTTCCATCGAAACTTGTCCTGTAGTTTTTCAATGGATATCTTCCGATACCGCTTGCAGGAGTTCCGTTAGCTGATAATGAGTAAATTGTGCCACATTTCGGGCATACAGCTTCAATTGACGAAGTAGGATTGATATTTACTTTTACACTTAATCCGTTAACTTCATAGTCGTGCGGACAGGTACGGTCATAAGCTAAATATTCATAATCTCCGTTGTAAATAATAATACCGTTTCCATTAAAACCTGCAGCAAAACGTCCCCAGTTGTTGGTGCTGGCATCAACGGTTATTGATCCGCCAAGACCGATCAGATTCACAAACTGAGGATCATTGATATCAAGGGTAAAATCTATTATTACATCGGGGATGACGTCATTTTTTTTATTGCATGAGTTTAGTACAAACAGGAGAGTTAACGTAATAAAAAAAAATCTTATTTTTGAAAATAAAGTCACCGGATAAAATTTAGTACTTCAAAATTAGTATTACCTCCGGAAATTTAACGGCTGCATGAAATAATTATTGTAATTACTGAAAATGAATAGTTTAAATTTATGAAAAAACTCTTTCTTGTTGTTTTCATTTTATCACTGGCTCTTGGTTCATCCAATGCTCAGCTATTTCATAAAAATGCCTCCCGGAAAGCCGAAAAGGGCTTGTTCGGAAAGACTGTTGGCAATAAGAAAGATGTAAAAGTAAAGGAGCCAAAGAAGGTTCTTAAAGCTAAAAAGAAGCAGGAAGCAAAGCAAAAAAAGCTGGATAAAGACTATGATAAATCAATAAAACAATCACAGAAAAGAACAATTGAGATTCAAACGCCTGAGGTTAAGGCACGTATGAGACAAAATCAGAAAGACACTGCAGCAAGGGAAAAATATAAAAAGAAGAAAGTCAAATCAAGCACAAAAAAGGCGGGTAAGAAATACAAATGATGTTTTCTGAATATTGATAAATACTTGTAAAACACCTGTTCACAGGATTTTTATTTGTANTTTATTAAAAATANTTATATATTTGTTTTCGAAGAGTTCCGGCAAACCCGGAATTCTTCTTATTTTTTAAATATAAGAGAGAAATGTCAGAGGTTATATATGTGACAGTGGAAGGTCTCCAGAAACTTAAGGAGGAACTCAATCAGTTGAGAAATGTTGAAAGGCCTTCGATATCGAGACAGATTGCTGATGCCAGGGATAAAGGTGACCTTTCTGAAAATGCTGAATATGCTGCTGCCAAAGAAGCACAGGGTATGCTTGAAATGAAAATTTCAAAGTTGGAGGATATTGTTGCCAGATCAAGGATCCTGGACGAAAGCAAACTTGATACAGGATCAGTCCGCATACTTCACAGGGTAAAGATCAGGAACCAGACTAACAATTCAGTTATGGAATACCAGCTTGTTCCTGAAAGTGAAGCAAATTTCAAAATAGGGAAAATCGCAGTCAGTTCACCTATAGCCCAGGGTCTTATCGGCAAAAAGGTAGGCGATATTGTACATATCAAGGTACCATCCGGAGTAATTCCTTTTGAAATCATTTCTATTTCACTCTGATATATTTATTGAATTAGTCATGGCAACAATTTTCACAAAAATCATAAATGGGGAAATTCCTTGCTATAAGATTGCAGAGGACGAGAATTATTTTGCATTTCTCGACATAAATCCCTTAAAAGAAGGTCATACCCTGATTGTTCCTAAAATAGAAACAGATTACATTTTCGATCTGGAAGATAAACAGCTTGCAGGTATCATTCTTTTTTCAAAAAAGATTGCCCGGGCAATAAAAAGCGCTATTCCCTGCAAACGGATAGGAGTAGCTATTCTTGGACTTGAGGTCCCCCACGCTCATATTCATTTAGTCCCGATGGATAACATGGAGGACGTAAATTTTAAAAATCCGAAACTTAAATTCTCACCTGAGCAATTTAAAGAAACTGCTGCTAAAATCAGCCGTAAGGTTATTCTTTAAGTGAAAAGCCTTTTACCGTACTAAATGTGAAAGTGATATTATCATCGTGTTGTGAGTCACTGGTGTAGTATTTTATTTTTAAATAGAATTGAATACCGGTTAGCCGGATTTTCATAATTTTATGGTAACCTTCTGCATCGCTGCATGAAATACGTATTTGATTTATGGGACGATTTTATATCACTTTTGTTTCCACGGCTTTGCTATGGATGCGGCGATCATTTGTTAAGAAACGAGGTTCTTATATGTACTGAATGTTTTGTGGTAATTCCGAGAACAAATTATCATCTCGAAAAGGGGAATCAGTTAGAGAAGATATTCTGGGGAAGATGCATGATTGAGAAAGCTGCCGCATTCTCATTTTATAATAAAGGAAGCAGGATCAGAAGATTAATTCACAACCTTAAGTATAAAGGGATAAGGGAGATAGGGAATGAACTTGGGAAAATATATGGTCGTACTCTTAAATCATCAGGGTATACAGATGATATTGATGTGATTATTCCTGTACCTCTTCATTCCTCTAAAAAACGTATACGTGGGTTTAATCAGAGTGATATTATCTCACAGGGATTGTCAGAGGCTACGGGATTACCTGTTGATATAGATTCTCTTTTCAGGAAAAAAGGAACCTCTACCCAGACAAGACGTTCACGCTATGACAGATGGACAAATGTTGAAGGAATTTTTGAGATAAGATATCCGGAAAAGATCTGCGGAAAACATATTCTGCTTGTAGATGATGTTATAACTACCGGATCAACTATAGAATCATGTGCAACGGAACTGCTGAAGATTGAAGGAGTTAAAGTGAGTGTTGTTGCCCTGGCCTTTGCCGTAGTATAAATTTCCTTTGCTTACTTTATTCTTTTGGGATTCTTATTCATAAAATCCTTCCAGCTGTTATATGCTTTTTCCTGGACAGGATTATTTGTCTGATAAAAATGACATAAAGCTGCAGCAAGTCCGTCTGTAGCATCCAGCTTAATTTCCGAAAGATTGAATTTCAGGATATTCATCAGCATAGCTGCCACCTGTTCCTTTGATGCAGCCCCCTGTCCGGTTATTGACATTTTAATTTTTCTCGGTGCGTATTCAAAAATAGGCAGGGAGCGGGTCAGCGCAGCGGCAATTGCTGCTCCCTGTGCCCTGCCGAGTTTAAGCATCGACTGAACATTCTTGCCATAAAAAGGAGCTTCGATTGCCAGTTCATCGGGATGATACTCATCAATAATCCCAATTGTCCTGTCGAATATATGCTTAAGCTTGACGTAGTGATCTTCAAATTTCGAAAGGTCGATTGATCCGATAGTAATCAGTTCAGGTACCGTGCCAACAGTTTTTATTACACCGTATCCTGTTATACTTGTACCGGGGTCTATTCCCAGAATTATTCTCTCTTGTAGTTTGACTTTCAAATGCCCGGGATTATTTATGTATACTATTTTCTAAAACAAATGCATTATTCATCCATTTTGGTTTTTCAGATAACTGAGGCGACCTTTTAAAAGGTTGCATATCGCTCATATTGAATGATCTTGAAGATACTGAACCGGTTTCAAGGTAATGAATAGCCTCATTCAGACAGGTTTCCCTCCTGTCACTGAAATCATGTGTAATGTCATCAGTCAAAACTTTTGCCGGGAAAATACCATCAAAATATTCNCCCTGATCCAAAGAGTTTACAGTTTTAAATGTGACGGGCCACATAAAGTACTTTTTCCCGATATCCCATCCATTCATCCCGGTGGGTTTTCCATCTGTTGTATCACCAATACATACAACATTAGCAAGTACCGGTTTAAGTCCGTTTATTACTGTTTCACTTGCAGATGCAGTTGACCGGGTAGTAATAACTACAAGACGTGTGAGGCTCAAGGGGGAAGTAGTGGTCCTGAAAGGGTAAGAAAAGTTCTGCTCAGGATGTTTAGTATTATACTGGAATTTTAAAAATGTTTCTCCCACATGAGCATTTCCGGCAATATAGCTTGCAAGTGATTGAGCTCCGGAAAGAAGTCCNCCGGAATTATATCTGAGGTCAAGGATAAGGTCATTAACATTATTGGCTTTAAAATATGCAAATGCTGTTGCAAGCTCACCTTCAGAAGGTTGAATAAATGACTCAAGAACCAGGTGTCCTGCAATGCCGGATGAAATGTGAAGTGTATCATAGACCAATACAGAATTTACCGTGAATGAGGCTTTTGTGGAAGAGATTGTTAACTCATTTCCGGTTGGAGGCTGGAAAACAAAAATATTTGTAACTCCGGCCTCGCTTTTTCCTATCAGTGAAGAGTAGGCTGCTGCGTCCCCACTCTGAAGAATGGGTGCGATATCAGTATTATTGATTTTCTTTACGATCCATCCCCTGCGAACACCAGTGGAATACAAGGGTGAGTTGGAGTATACCATTGCTATACGGGCATTACCTGCTGCATCGAGTCCTATCCTGAATCCATGACCTACAAATGTACCCTGCATCTGTGCCATAAACTGGTCATAATCAGCGACAAAGCTCCATCGGTCAAGAGCCTGATACCTCATGGCATCCAACAGAAGATATGGGTCACTATAATTTCCTTTATTAGTTGTTGTGACACTCTGTGCTTCAGGCATGTTGTACCAGTAATACCATTCTTTCAATATATAGTACAAACTGTCCCTGGCCATAGCAGGTGTTACCAAAGTAGTATCAGGTGCTACGTTGTCCTTTTTGCATGATACTGTTAAGACAAGGAGAAATATGGGTAAGAAAATCAGTTTTTTCATTTTATATTCTTATAAATTGTTGTAATCAAGTTGACAAAGATAATTATTTATCCCCCCGCAGTTCTACGGTTTTGAATCAATATTCCGGTAACGATCAGCAGCAATCCTGCAGGTGTGGTATAATAAACGGGTTCGTGCAGAATAAAGTGTACAAAAACAAGGGAAAAAAACGGAGCAAGATAAACAAGGTTGCTTACCTTGTCTGTCGATTTTGCCATCTGGAGTGCTTTCAGCCAGAAGAGAAATGTAATTCCCATTTCAAACAGTCCTACATAAATTGAGGAAAGAGCTCCTTTAAATCCGATTTCCAAATGCCATTTTCCTGTAATTACCATAGCAATAATAAGATAAACTGANCCAAACAAGAAATTCAGAAACAGCTTCACCGCTTCATCCCTTTTATCTCTGACATTCAGAATGAAATAGAATGCCCAGAAAACAGAACTTCCGGTGGCAAGAACAACACCTGTGAGGTTAGAATTGTTCGAATTAAAAAGCCGGCCCTGCGATGAAATAATATATACACCTATGAAGCTGATAAACAA
>JGI20214J51650_10000399_pt1 | contig 27298 bp, 25 predicted proteins | sample WetSurMetagenome_FD_51650 | JGI IMG/M metagenome (IMG submission 51650) | reverse complement strand
CCTTTATCACAAAAAACATCTATAAAATCTGCAAGGTCTTCAGAGGCTATAACCGGAATCATTTCGTTGATAATAAGGTCAATATATTTCTTCCTGTAGTTTTTGTACTCATCAGGAAAAGCATGTGCCCCGAGAAAAGTAGCTCTGACTTCGACCGGGCTTGTCTCTTTGATTCTCCGGATAACCCTGAGCATTTTTAATTCATCTTCAAGATTGAGACCATAGCCACTCTTGATCTCAACTGCTCCGGTACCCATACTTATTATTTCGGCTACCCTTGTCATCGATTGCGTGAACAGATCCTCCTCTGATGTGGTGTGAAGTTTTTTAGCTGAATTGAGGATTCCCCCTCCTCTTCTGGCTATCTCTTCATAAGATAATCCACGGATTTTGTCGATATATTCTATTTCCCGGCTTCCGGCATATACCAGGTGGGTATGCGAATCGCAAAAAGAAGGAAAAACAAACCGTCCGGTTGCATCTATTGTATCAAACCTATCGTTCTTATGCATAAATTTACCTCCCTGAAGATCTTTCATCTCACCGAATTCAGAGATCAAACCATCTTTCAGGAAAAGCCAGGCATCATTAAGTAATGAAATATGAGACATTTCTGAACCGCAAATCTTCAGCGCTGATATATCTTCTTTCTGGATAAGACTCTTTATATTTTTTATAAGTAAGCCCGTAAGCATTAAGTCGTATTATTTAGCTCCTAAGGTAGCAATTATTAAAAAAAGTGATCGTTATTTCCATTTTTCTTTATCTTTATCACTATGAACCAAAACTATAACTTATGAAAAAGACCTTTTCAGTTTTTCTTATATCTCTTCTGGTATTATCTGTATCAGCCCAGGAAAAAAAGGTAAAGACCGGTTGGAAATTCGGTGGAGCGCTGCCTGCCGTTACCTTTGATTCCGACCTGGGCTTTCAGTATGGAGCTCTTGCTGAGTTTTTTAACTATGGAGATGGCAGCACCTATCCTGATTATCTTGATCACACATATACTGAGATATCGCGGTTTACAAAAGGAAGCGGGATCTACAGGTTTATGTACGAATCGAATCATCTTATACCAGGTGTGCATATGACAAGTGATCTCAGCTACCTTCCTGATAAAGCCAGTAATTTCTTTGGATTTAACGGTTATGAATCAGTATATAACAAGGACTGGATGGATGACAAATTAACAACGGACTACAGGACGAGGATGTTTTACAGGTTTGAAAGGAATCAGTTCAGGTTTAAGAACGATTTCCAGGGAAAATTGTCTGGTGAGCATATCAAATGGAGTGCAGGATTTGCTTTTCAGCACTTTGCAAACAGCTCTGTAGATATTGACAAACTGAATAAAGGGAAAAAGGTAAAACTCCCTTCTGTTGAATCAATGCCTGGTCTTTTTGAAAGATATCAGAGCCTTGGTATTATTTCAGCCGATGAGGCCAAGGGGGGTTGGGTCAATACTCTCAAAGCGGGTCTTATGTGGGACAGCCGCGATAACAGGCCTAACCCTATGAAAGGTATCTGGACAGAGTTAGGAATTGAAGCTGCACCTAAGTTCATGGGAAATGACTGGGGGTTTTCAAAGTTATATATAATACATCGTCAATACTTCACATTAATTGAGAAAGACCTTGCCCTTGTTTATCGTTTAGGGTATCAGGGTACTATCTCGGGTAATGTTCCATTCTTCTACCAGTCGCAGGTAATTACTTCAATGTTAACCGGTGCCACAAACGAGGGTCTGGGAGGTTCGAGTACTTTACGAGGAGTTCAGAGGAACAGGGTCCTGGGTGATGCCTTCTTTATGGGTAACATTGAACTTCGCTGGAAACCATTGTATTTCAGGTTTCTGAAACAGGATTGTTATCTTGGCCTTAACACGTTTTATGATTTCGGAAGGGTTACAAAAAAGATCGGGCTTCCCAATAATCTTGAAACTACATTTAATGATCTTTATAATTCGGATGGTCAGACTGAGAATTATTCTGATTACTTTAATCCGGGTTCAGAGAAGTTTCACCAGAGTGCTGGTATCAGCATCATGTTTGTTATGAATCAGAATTTTGTTGTAGCAATCGATCTTGGGAAAGCATTTAATGAACAGGATGGAAATATAGGATTCTCTTTCGGACTTAATTACCTGTTTTAGTCATCAGATAAACAGCAAATATTTCAGATTCAGCATTATCGTTGCAGATCAGCGAAAATCAGCGTGATCTGCGGGAGACAAAAATTATTTCCCGCGGATCCCGCAGATTGACGCTGATTAAAATCCTTTAAGAAAGTATCCAAGTCCGACTCCGAGGTAATTTCCTATCACATAGCCAATTATCCCAACCGTAATTCCTGTAATGATAACATCCTTATTTTTAAGTGCACCTGCAACAACCGGAACAAACGGAGGAGAGAAGACAAAAGCAGTAGTTGTTATAAGGAAGTCGTCGGCATTAACTTTGAAAATTCTGGAAAGTATTATATGCAGAATGAGGGTACCGAAATATGCATATGAAATATAGGCAAAAAGACCAAGAAATCCGATGCTGAATATAACACCCAGGTCAGCCATAGATGCTACTGTAAATGAAAATACAAGTATAAAATACATTCCAAGCTGAAAAGTCTTTTCAATCTTATTTATCCAGTTTATTAATGACCCAAGAATAGCAAGAGTTGTTATTGAAAGGATCACTACTACCATCTGTGAAACTTTTGGAAGCAAAAGACTTATCCCAAAGGAGGCTATAAAAATAAGAAGGGCAAGAGCAAAAGCCTTCAGAAGGGGTAATATTCTTCCTCTTTTGAACATTCCGGAGAAATCTTCGAAACTTTCTGCCTCTTTAATCATTTCATCAGTTACTTCAGTGTCTCCATGGTGTTTGAACGGAGGCAGGATTCCCCTGAATATTCTCGGACCAATTGTTATGAAGAAAATAATTGTAATTGCACCAACTATCATATCGTAAGTACTTGTCATAACGAAAAGGTTAGGATCTACTCCCAGGGCTACCTTAAGTGAAACGAGATTTGGTGTCCCCCCGGTGTACACTCCCACAAGCATGCCTGCAACCTTCCAGGAGTCGGGGACAACATTTTTGAAAATAAAATAGCCAGAGGATACTATCGCCACAACAGAAATTAATGCAAGAATCATGGAAATAAAGCCTTCTTTGGCATAACGAAGCCACCTTTTTATATTAAGTGAAAATAGAAGCAGAGGAAAAGAGAGGGGAACAATGATGGAAACAAGCATATCCTGCGATGAAGCCACAGAGTTCACGTAGCTGTCTTCCTGTGTGATAGTTCCTGAAGCCAGAAGCGCTTCAATTTCAGGTTTAGGAAGTGCAGCTTTTCCCTGAAGAGCCAGCCGGTAAGCATCACTACCCTGGGGCAAAATGCCTATACTACCTAAAACAATTCCAAATCCATAAGCGAGAACAATTGATCCTAATTTTTTCAGGACTGACCATCTCTTACACATGTAGATGATTACAAGAGGAAACGTAAAGTAAAAGAGGATAAGGAGTAATATTTTTATCATAGGTAGCAGGTTTATGTGCAGATCAAATATAAAAAAAGCGACTCACTGAATAGCAAGTCGCTTGAAAAATAGGTGTTTATACTTATTTACTTCGGTATCGTCATCTGCTTCTGTTTCTTCTTAACTTCCTCATCGCAATCGCACTCCTCGAAGCTCTTCTGATACTGTTCAATAGCCTTCAGGCTCATACCCATGCTTGAAAATCCTCCATCATGATAGAGATTCTGCATGGTAACCTTCCTGGTAAGGTCAGAGAAGAGAGCTACACAGTAATCGGCACACTCAGCGGCAGTAGCATTTCCAAGTGGAGACATCCTTTCAGAGAAATCCAATAATGAGTCCATACCATGAACACCACTTCCTGCTGTAGTAGGTGTAGGTGACTGGGAAACTGTGTTGATTCTCACCCTTCTGTCCCGGCCATAAATATAGCCGAAGCTCCGTGCGATAGACTCAAGAAGTGCTTTTGCATCGCCCATATCATTATACCCGGTCAGGGTCCTCTGAGCTGCTACATATGATAAAGCAACAACAGATCCCCACTCTTTTATTGCATCTAACTTATAAGCTGTCTGAAGCACCCTGTGAAAGCTCAGAGCAGAAATATCAAACGTCTTGAGCATATTTTCATAACTGGTATGCTCATAAGGTATGTCCTTTCTCACATTCGGCGACATACCTATAGAGTGGAGCATAAAATCGAATTTGCCGCCAAAAATTTTCATACTTTCCGACAGAAGGTTCTCAATATCATCCATTTTTGTAGCATCAGCAGGAATAACCTGGCTTCCTGTTATTTTTGCCAGTTCACTGATTGTCCCAAGCCGCATTGCAACGGGCGAGTTTGTAAGAACAAGCTCAGCACCCTGTTCCCATGCTTTCAGCGCAACCTGCCACGCAATGGATTTTTCATTGAGGGCACCAAAAATAATTCCTTTCTTACCTTTTAATAAACCTTCTTTCATCTTATTCAATTATTAATTAACTGCTGCTTTCAGAAGTTCCCTGGCATTTTTCATCGCCGTCTCTGTAACTTCACTGCCACTCAATAATCTGGCAACTTCCACTATTCTTTCTTCAGGTGATAACAATTTAACCTTGGTAAATGTTGAGTCGTCTATATCATCTTTATAGACATGATAGTGTTTATTACCCCGTGATGCGACCTGCGGAAGGTGAGTAATGTTTATCACCTGCATATATTTGCCCATCTCTGATAATATCTGTCCGACTTTGTCTGCAACCTCTCCGGAGACACCGGAGTCTATCTCATCAAATATTATTGTAGGCAAATTATTATTCCTTGTCAGCAATGATTTAAGGCTCAGCATAACCCTTGATAATTCTCCTCCGGAGGCTATTTTTGCAAGATTTTCAGGGGCAATCTGCTTATTGGCGGAGAATAAAAAGTCAGCCTGATCAATTCCCGTAGGATAGAATTCCTCAGATTGTGTAAGTGAAATTCTGAATTTTGCATTCGGCATACCAAGCTGTTTAAGCAACTCTGTAATTCTGGTTTCGATCTCCGGAAGTTTGCCCCTTCTCATTATCGACATCCCCTCCGAAATCTTCTTCAAAGAGCCTGCCTCTTTTTCAAGAAGTGATTCCAGCTCAACCATACGCTCATCACTGGTGACAATGGATACTATCAGATCTTTTATTTCGTTCTTTTTATTGATAAGTTCATTAAGGTTATTGACCCTGTGCTTTTGAATAAGAGAATAGATGGTATCAAGACGATTATTCACGTGAGCCAGTCGTTGCGGATCCGCTTCAACGGATATTGCTATTTTTTCTATTTCACCTGCCAGGTCATCAAGCTCAATAAGCGATGATTCTGTTCTTGAGTGGATGCTCTCTCCGTCAGGTAAAAAGGTTCTAATTTTTCCCAAATTAACTTTGACTTCCCTAAGCATGGTGAGTATCGATATTCCGTCGGAAGAAAACAGATTAAAGGATGTATTTAATGCCTGTTTTATCTCCTCAGTGTGTCCGAGAAGCTCCTGCTCTGCTTCCAGCTCTTCCTGCTCTCCCATTGTAAGTTTAGCCTCTTCAAGCTGGTTTAGCTGAAACTGATAATATTCCAGATCGGCCTTATTTTTATCAGCTTTTTCTTTTACTGCCGTATACTCTTTTTTTAATCTCCTGTAATTTGAATAGCTAACCCTGTATTCACTTTTTAATTTAGTTGTTCCTGCAAATGAGTCAATTACATTAAGCTGGAATGAATTATCGTTTAGCATCAGTGTTTGATGCTGTGAGTGGATATCTATCAGTCTGTCTCCAAGCTCCTTTAGCAAATTAATAGTAACGGGAGTATCATTTATAAAAGCACGTGATTTGCCGGCCGGATTTATTTCCCTTCTTAAAATTGAAACAGGTTCATAGTCGAGGTCATTTGAAAGAAAATATTCTTTTAGATCATATTCTTCAATTCTGAAAGTACCCTCCACGACACATTTTTCATTTTTATCAAGAAGTACGGTTGTGTCTGCGCGGGTACCTAGGATAAGTGACAGTGCTCCGAGTAAAATTGATTTTCCGGCTCCGGTTTCACCGGTGATTATGGTAAGGCCGTTTTCAAGTTCTACGTCCAGTTCCTTTATCAGAGCATAGTTTTGAACAAATAGTTTTACGAGCATAACCGGTTATTATGGAATATTGGATGAACTGATCTTTTCATATTTTGCCTTATTGGCAGGGTCAATTTCTGTAAGTATCTGAACAACACGGCTTTTCTCTTCAGGGAATGCTTCAGAAAATATATTTATTAGTTCGTCTGACTTTGCTTCCATAATAACCTGCAAAAAGTACATAAACGGATCAGGCTTTCTTCTGTAAACTTCCTGTACACGTCTGAGACTCTCAACCATGCTGGTCCTGGCTTCGGAAGTTTTCGATTCCATTTTGTCAAGACCATTAACATCATATTCATATATGAACTCTCTCACTCCCTCATATTCCTTGTCAAGAATATTTTTTACCAGCCAGTAACGGTTCCTGTTCCTGGAAGCATCATATGGTTTCCATCCGGCTTCAGGAGCATTTTGAGCATTTGTAACTATTTTTTCTGCCATCTGGAAGAATTCAGTACCTCCTAAGGGGGCAAAGGAGTCTCCATCAATTCCAAGAATTATATAGGTATAATAAGCCAGGACAGAAACCAGGTTGGACCTGTGAGTTCCTGGATCAAATTCAAGGGGTTGGAATTCCACGTATCTGAACTGAAAACTATTGTCAATAAAATTAAGAACAGTGGTTTTATAAGTCGTATTAAAAACAGGTCTGCTAAGCTGTATTTGTATTGTACCCCTGAATTCATCAGCCGATAACTGATCATTCAGATTAATAAGAATACTGCAATCGATCCGTTCTGCATAACTGTAAACCTGATTTGTCCATACTGTATTGTTCATGAACTCGTAGAGATCGCGTTGCATGGATTCGAAGACCTGCCGGTTAGAGCCCTGGATTCTCTGTGCCGAGATCTGAATGTTACAATTCAGTTCCTGAGAAAAGATTATTTCAGGTACAAGAACCATGAAAATGAAAAGGCAATATCTGGGAAAGCGCGATAGTTTCATTCTGATAAATTATTGAATCAAAGTAATAATTTTATTTAGAATATCCTTTGCAGCTTCTTCTTTAGATTTCAACTCAAATTTATCAATATTATTGTTTCTGTCGATTATCGTGATCATGTTTGTATCATATCCAAAACCTGCTCCGGCATCCTGAAGTGAATTCAGAACAATGATATCAAGATTTTTTCTGAAAAGCTTTTCCCTGGCATTTTCCAGTTCATTATTTGTTTCAAGGGCAAAACCCGCCAGAATCTGAGATGGTCGTTTTATTCTGCCAAGAGTTTCAGCAATGTCAGTAGTTGCTTTGAGCCTGATAACCAATTCATTATTCCCTTTTTTAATCTTATTCCGCTCCACCTCTACAGGAGTGAAATCAGCTACTGCAGCCGATAAAATTGCTATGTCGCAACCCGGAAATCCTGTGATGCATTCAGCAGCCATTGATTCGGCGGTTGTGACATTGATTACTCTTACAGAGGTATTTACCGGGGTTATACTGACAGGCCCAAGAACAAGGACAACATCTGCACCATAGTCTGCGGCGGCGTCTGCCAGGGCAATTCCCATTTTTCCCGATGAAAAATTACTTATGAAACGAACCGGATCAAGAGGTTCCCTTGTAGGTCCGGCATTGATCAGAAGGCGTTTGCCTTTCAGGAGTTCAGAGTTTTGTTTTTTTTTTTCGAGAAGAAGGATTCGATCTCCTTCATAATATCTTCTGGTTCTGCCATCCGGCCCTTGCCTGTCAGTCCGCTTGCAAGTTCTCCGCTTGCGGGCTCCAGAATTGAATTTCCAAAAGCTTTCAGAGTTTCAATATTAATTATAGTTGCCGGATGATTTAACATATCGAGGTCCATCGATGGGGCGATAAAAACCGGGCAACGGGCTGACAAGTAAGTTGTAAGAAGGAGATTATCGGCAATTCCGGCCGCCATTTTTGCAATTGAATTAGCGGTTGCAGGAGCTATTATGAACAGATCAGCCCACAGACCAAGATCCACATGACTATTCCAGTCACCATTCCCGGCATCATAAAACTCTGTAAGCACCGGATTTTTCGACAATGTTGCCAGGGTAAGAGGTGTTATAAAATCTTTGGCATGGTTTGTCATCAGGACTTTCACTTCAGCACCATCCTTAACAAGCAACCTTATTAAAGTTGCAGTTTTGTAAGCTGCAATACCTCCGGTTACACCGACAAGTATGTGTTTGCCTTTCAGCATATTTATGCTAAATATTACTTCTGTTTGGCAGTATTATCGGTGTTTCTGTAGAAAATTTTTCCTTCTTCAAGTTCCTGAAGGGCAATAAGACTTGGTTTGGGAAGTCTTTCGTAGAATTTAGAAATCTCAATCTGTTCACGATTTTCAAACACCTCTTCCAGGTTATCGCTGTAGGATGCAAACTCCTCAAGCTTTTTATTAAGCTCCTGTTTCATTTCAACCGAGATTTGGTTAGATCTTCTTGAAACAACGATTACCGTCTCATAAATATTTCCTGTTCCCTGCGTCATCATGTCCAGGTTTCGCGTCACTGTTGTGACTGGTGCTACTGATTTTCTGTAATCCATATATTTATAAATTATTTTACTCCGCTGTCAGGCATTCCTGCTTTAAGATACTTGTTTGTTTTCTGGAAGATCCCGTCAACCTCTTTTGAATACTGGCTTTGCGGAAACTCCTCCATAAATGAAAAGTAGTCATCAAGGGTGGATTGGTATCTCTCCTTTTGTTTCGATGCCAGACTTTTCTCGGCATAAAGGAAGAGAGAATTCAATTTAAGATACATCATCTCTTCCCTGAATTTGGTATCGGCATACTCCTTTAGGCTGTTATTAAGAGCAACAACTGCAGCCTTATATTGTTTCATATCGTAGTAGAGTTTAGCACTCAGGTAGGACTTTTCAACAAGTTTTTCCTGTAGTTCCTTAACCAGCTTCTTAGCCTCTTCAATTCTTGGACTTGAAGGATACCTTGTCATAAAAATATTAAAACCTTCAATTGAATTCCGGCTATTCTCCTGATCAAGTTCTGAACGGGGAGCAATATTATAATCGCACTTTGCTGCCAGAAAATTAGCCTCTTCAGCATGTTTACCGAACGGGAACTGATCTATAAAAGATTTGAAATAAGTACCGGCCATAAAATAATCTTTCATCCCATAAAAGCTCTGCGCATTCATCCAGCTTATCTCCTCCGCTTCGTCAGTTGCACGGTATCGTGGAATTATCTGGGCTAAAAGTTCGGATGATTTAACATACTTACCAGCCTCATAATACTCTTTAGCCTTGGTTTTTTTCAGTTCATAATCTGTACTCTTCAGGAGTTTTTCGTACTCGCCGCAAGAGCTTACCAATACCAGAACCAGGATAACAATGTATAATCTGAACTTCATAAAAAAAATTGTTGCGCAAAATTAAGGAATATTTTTCATTTCAGGTATAAAAACGTAATTATTATGCAATTATTACTCCCTCCTGCTGCTGAATATTCAAGTATTTATTAATAACCTCATGAAGGAAGACATACCGCGTAAGTAGTGAAATCGTCTATATCCGGTTTTCTTTGAGATACATGGCGGATATCTTATCTGAACCTTAGTGATAAAATGATTTTGTTTTATCACTAAGGAACACAATGTACAATTCGAAGGCTCTCAAAGGGTTCTCAGACATATCAGGTCTGTTAATCTTCATTTGACAACTCCGATTATTTACCACAGGAGATGTATAAGGGTAAATTAGGTATAAATAGGTATTACGATATACCCGTTTATATTTAATTTTGTGAAAAATTTTAGAAAGGCACTCATCATGGACATATTTGAAAAGATTAAGAGAAACAGAGGAGCACTAGGACAATATCAGGATTTCGGACATGGATATTTTGCTTTCCCAAAACTGGAGGGTGAAATAGCTCCACGTATGAAATTCAGAGGGAAAGAGGTACTGACGTGGAGTCTTAATAATTATCTCGGACTGGCAAATCTTCCGGAGATAAGAAAATGTGATGCAGAGGCAACTGCAAAATATGGTCTTGGATATCCTATGGGTGCCAGAATGATGTCGGGACACAGCACAAATCATGAAAAGTTTGAGGAGCTGGCTGCAAAGTTCAGCCAGAAAGAAGATGCCTATCTCTTAAATTTCGGGTACCAGGGAATGGTATCAATAATTGATGCACTTGTTGACCGGCATGATGTTATAGTGTATGATTCTGAATCTCATGCATGTATAATGGATGGCTTGAGACTGCACATGGGCAAGAGATTCGTCTTCCCTCATAATGATATTGAAAGCTGTGAAAAGCAATTACAGAGGGCCTCAAAAATGGTTGAGGATACCAACGGAGGCATACTTGTGATTACTGAAGGGGTATTTGGAATGGCCGGCGACCTGGGGAAACTTGATAAGATTGCAGCCCTGAAGAAGAAGTATAAGTTCCGTTTTCTTGTTGATGACGCTCATGGATTTGGAACAATGGGATCTGATGGAAGCGGTACCGGGAAACATTTTGGGGTACAGAATGACATTGATATCTATTTCGCAACATTTGCCAAATCGATGGCAGGGATCGGGGGGTTCGTGGCGAGTACTAAAGATGTAATTAACTACCTCCGCTATAATCTACGGTCACAGATATATGCAAAATCGCTTCCTATGGCTATGACCCTTGGAGCAATTTACCGTCTTGAATATATTCAGAGTCATCCTGAATTGAAGGATAAACTCTGGACAATTGTCAGGGCTTTGCAGAAAGGTTTGCGGGAAGCCGGTCTGGATCTTGGGAAAACCGAATCACCTGTTACTCCGGTGTTTATGAAAAGCGGTGTTTCACAGGCTACACAGATGATCTACGACCTCAGAGAGAATTACGGAATTTTCTGTTCTGTAGTTATTTATCCTGTTGTTCCGAGAGATGTTGTGATGCTGCGCCTGATACCAACCGCTGCCCACACTCTTGAAGATGTGGCATATACAGTAAAAGCCTTCGCGGCTATTAAAAGAAAAGTTGATAATAATGAATACCCTGATAAGATGGCTGATTTTGGCCGGTAGAATATAAAATTTGATAATTCATTAGAGCTGTGTTTTAAGGACACAGCTTTTTTTTTTGACATTCCGAACAAAACCATCCCAAAATCGGTTATATTCAAATTAACTTCAACCTCTCCTGAGTTTTACAGCATGTTTATATTGATGATTTATTTTAACAATTCAGATTTGCAGTAATGGACAATAATAGCCAGCAACATAATATTTTAAAGGGCTACAATATGCTTCTCTATTTTGCGGGGAGCATGATAATGTATGAACCAAATGAAGAATGTATTGTCGATTTCTGGAAAAATGGCATTTTAAAAGCTCTGCCTGTTTCAAGTTCAAATCCTAGTTTTATCAAGGCAGCTTCCCAGTTAAGGGACTCATGTTCTGACAAATCTGTTTGCGGAAAAATGCTGCGTGAAGACTATATAAGGCTTTTTGGCAATAAGGAGCTATCCCTCGCCCCCGCTTATGAATCACTTTACCATAAAAGAAATCCGGATAATGCAAAAAATCATGTGAATGGAGCTTCTGAGTTTTATGGATCCTACGGTTGGGTATCCAAATATAAAAATAAGATCAATGATGATCACCTTGGAATTGAACTGCTATTCCTCACTGTTTTGATCGATAAGTATATAATTCTTGATGATGAAGCGTGCCGCGGCGAAATGAGACAAGAGATACGCAGGTTTATTGATTGCCATTTATTGTCATGGATTCCCAGCTGGAATGAAAAGATACAGGCTCATTCAACAACAATATCTTTCAAAGGTATTGGTACTTTAATTCTTGCATGTACTGAAGACATATTTTCTATGATGGATCAGAAATCCACACTTTCTGTCTCAACCGGCAATCTTAAAAATTAGGATTGAAGAAAACTATTATTGCCCCGATATAATATTCCCGCCAACCTTCAGCTATGTCGTCAAACTCACCATCCGGGATATTTGAATGTTCAACAGTTACAAGAGAGTTCTCCCTGTCAGGAGCTATAGTAATTGTTACAACTGATTTTTCAACCTGATCACCGAAGTACCACTCCTGAACTACTTTTTTATCCTGGATAAATTCGACATTCATGCCGGTAATATCTCCTTCCCAGAGTGAAAACTCACTGCCTGCTTCAGTACTCATCCGGGCAGGATAACCTGACCACAGTTCAATAGTATATGGATTTGTCAGTGCTGAATATACATCTGATGGCTCAGCGTTAATTTTAAAAGTTTTCTTAAATGTCTTCATTTTGAATTAATTAAATATCCCTGATTACTTTATCCCTGCTGGTTTCAATGCTCCCGACAGCTATTGGGACGGGACTCTGTATATCTACGTATAGTTTTAAGAACAACTAACACTGAGTTACACAGAGTCACACAGAGTAACACAGAGTAACACAGAGTTAAAACTATTTCAGCTCTGACAAATAACGTTCCGCATCGATGGCTGCCATACATCCTGAACCTGCTGCCGTAACAGCCTGGCGGTAATGAGGATCCTGAACATCACCGGCAGCAAACACTCCGGGAACATTTGTCTTTGAGGTGCCTGGAATAGTTTTTATATACCCCACCTGATCTGTTTCAATAAACTCTTTAAAAACTTCAGAGTTAGGAGTATGTCCTATTGCTAGAAAAAAACCATCAATTTTTATTTTAACAATCTCCTCAGAGCCTGTTCCTTTTTTCTTTACAAGTGTGGCACCTTCAACTCCATTCTCACCAAAAAGTTCGACAGTCTGATGTTCCCAGAGGACTTCAATATTTGCAGTATTCATAACCTTATCCTGCATTGCTTTGGATGCCCTGAGAACATCCCGGCGCACAATAAGGTAAACTTTATGGCATAATCCGGCAAGGTAAGTTGCCTCTTCTGCAGCGGTATCACCACCACCGACAACTGCAACGTCTTTACCCCTGTAGAAGAATCCATCGCATGTGGCACAGGCTGAGACACCCATCCCGGCATATTTTGTTTCTGATTCCAGTCCAAGGTATTTTGCAGTTGCACCGGTAGCAATTATTACCGCATCGGCCTCGATAATCTTGTTATCGTCAATTGTGACCTTATGCTTTTTCCCGGAAAAATCAACTGCAGTCGCTATCCCAAACCTTACGTCTGCGCCAAAACGCTCGGCCTGTTTCTTAAAATCTTCCATCATCACCGGGCCGGTTACGCCATCCGGATAACCGGGATAATTATCGACCTCGGTAGTTGTTGTCAGCTGCCCTCCCATCTGGAGACCGGTATAGATAACGGGTTTCAGGTTGGCTCTTGATGCATAAATTGCTGATGTATATCCTGCAGGGCCTGAACCGATTATCAGGCATTTAATTTTTTCAACATTCTCAATATTAGCGTTTTGAGTGTTTTTATCAATATTCAGAGGCTTAAATATTTCCATGTTTTTCAAGGTAAATTATTTTTGCAAATATAATCATCTTTGATCTTCATCCGATGCTAAAAGTTTCCGGCATAAATTCAGACTAATTAACTCAAGTTGCCAGTTTTAAGAAAAGGGAAGATTTAAGAACAAGGAACAAGGATTTTTGATTTAAGAAGAAAGGGCTCATTCTGTTATGCTATTAATAATCATTAATATATGTATTTTACTTCTTAATTTTAAATTCGTTTATCATCATTCGTTAATCAGACTATTATTAAAAATTTAAATAAGTGGCAACTAAGGTTATTTAAAAATTTCAATATAGAGATGGTGATCTGAAAGTTTTCTGACAGTTTCTCCGCCTGGGGATGTGAATTGGCCGGATGTGATATCCTGTATTTTCCAGTCGTGAATTAAAGCAAACTTTGCAACATCAGCCTCATCTTTGAATTTTACCGATAAGATTGTTCTGTCTTTACCTGGCAGAATTACAACACTGTAACCTGAGACATCGGTGAAATAATTTTCCCAGTCGGGAGCACCATTCATTAATCCCAGCTTACCTTTTGCCAGGATTACATTACTCTTAATGGTTTCAACCTTAATTTCGTGGAAATAAGCCGAGAGATCTATCGAAGGATCAACGATCTTCCGGACTATACTTTCTCCTATTCTTAAGGATGCAATACTATCGGTTTTATTTCCTGAGCTATTGATTATGCTTATATAATATGGTCCGGAACATATCTGCAACTGGTATTTAGTCTGGCAGGCAAAGGGAGTAAATGCCGGTATGCTTTTGCAGCGGTACCTTGATACTGAAAAGATGCCGAAAGCTTCTTCGGGTCCATTCATCCTGTAAATTTCAGTTTTATACTTTCCCCCCATAAAACTGATTTCCGTTACCCATGCGGCAGAAAAGCCATATTCAAGATACAACTCTGCTCCCCCATCGATATATCCGAAGAGAGAGGCCCCGCTGAAAGTTCTGGGTGCCTGAAACCGGGCATCAGGCAGGCCGGACTTATCCGGCGCAGGAAAGTTATTATCAGTCTGAGAGTAACATATTGAAGTTACATGAAACAATAAGAATAGCTGGATGTACAATTTATACATGAAAAGCAGGAATTTGAAAATTTCAGAAACAAATATGAGAAATTAATCCATTATGAGTTTTCAGCCCATATCAAATACTTTCAGATCTATGTTTTCCTTAATTGAGACCCCTAACCCAAGAGCAGAGGACATTTTAAGAAAAGCAAGATGATCGGATGTTGCCGTTTTCTGAAGTCCTTCAGCTATCCTCTTTTCGGCAATTATATCATAGCCTATTCTGTCTAAAGCAACAGGATCAGTAGCTATCAGAACAGAATTGTAATTACAGATAAACTGGGGATTAGCTCCGGGTCCACCGTTAAAACAGCCTCTTAACCCATCGCAGATATTAAGTACCACTTTGTCACGTAAAGGAGCAAAAGCACAAACTTCTGCACAGGTTGTGTCCCAGAATTTTCCATGAAGCCGTCCGGTATTTGAGACCGATCCGAAGGCGAGGTTCTTCATTGCATTTGTGATGGAACCACCTGCATTCTTCAAAATCGGTATGTTAATTATTTTATCCACCTCTTTTGTAACTATTTTTGAGAAATATGAATATTTGCCGCCATTGACCATGTAAGGCATTGTTTCACTGTCATATTCACCCTCTACATCTGCCCAGTAGAACAGCTCCTTATCTATATTACTCTCACCATAAAGCTTCCCATTCTTATCAAAAAATGATCCGTCCTTATCCTGCTGTTCAGTACCCATTATTTTTAATCCGGGGTAATTTTCAGAGGTAAATCCGGTTTCAGTGAGTTGCATTTCTCTCCTGTCCCATATAATAATATCCTTCCTGTCGATGCCACAATCTACAAGCTGTTTCACAACCGATTTAACCACTGCATGACTGGTGGTCAGTTCTTTCCCTGCAACAGGATTCACTTTGAGGCCTATTCTTTCACCAGGACTAACGAACATCCTCCATGCTTTGTTTAGGTTTTTTTGTCCTGTCAGTTCCAGCATGGCTTTTTCAATCATAAGACTTGCTTCCTGCTCAACAGGTTCATCATTAACAACGGCTCTTGAACATTTAATATGTACCACTTTGCCAGGGTATTTGCCTGGCATTGATGAAGCAGATCTTGGGATCCCGGATGCATCACTGATATTTGTGGATGGTTTATCCTGGTTTTGTTCCGGTTCAGATGCCAGTAACGATATGGGTTTAACTGCCAGTGCTGCACTTCCTGCTCCAATTATGGAAACGAATTTTCTGCGGTTGAGTGAATTTCCTTTCATAGGATAGTTGGTTTAAGAATAAAAACATTAGGAATATCAAATATAAAAAATTTATAGAGACCACAGGTAAATAATCAGCAGCCAGACTGATTGCTTTTTTGCATTATCCGAATAGTTGATTATTTTTGCATTGATTTTTCGGGGTGTGGCGCAGTTGGTCCCGTTCCGCCTGCGGAACGAGGATCCTCGAAAAATCTGATTCTGCCTTTTGCAGAATCGATTTTTCGGGACTAGCGTACTTGATGACAGATTATGTTCTATGTTTACATATTAGAAGCTATTGAAAGTAAAAGGTACTATGTTGGTCAGACAGAAAACCTTCAGGAAAGAGTAAAAAGACACAATGAAGGCAGAAATCTATCTACTAAAGCATTTATTCCATGGCAATTGAAGTGGTGGAAGGAATATAGTACCAGGTCTGAAGCTGTAAGAATAGAAAAAAAGCTTAAGAGTATAAAAAAAAGAGCTGGGATAGAAAAATTTGTTATAGAGAATTATTTTTCGGGGTGTGGCGCAGTTGGCTAGCGTACTTGCATGGGGTGCAAGTGGTCGTCCGTTCGAGTCGGATCACCCCGACAAGGTTTGCGAAAACCAAAAAATGTTAAGTGTACAGTTTTGTGAAAGGTCCTTATAAAGAAGGAACACAACTGTACACTTTTTTATTTATGCCATAATCCTGATTTATATTTACCTGCCATTACCAAAAAATATTTGTCCCGGCAGGATCTGTAAATCTGCAAATCTGTTTTCCCAAAACAGAACAGAATCTGTGTCTGAATAAAATTCTTTCCGTATAATAATTGCAATAATAAATCCATTATGTATTCCTGGTAACAAAATGGTTATGTCTGGTATTAAACTTTGAAGTCCGGACAGGAAAGAAATCAGCTAAAAAACCTGCTTTAATTTAACCGGTTGTGTAAATTTGATAAGGAAAATGCAATGAGGATAAATTACTAAAGGACATTGCATTTATGACTTTCACCTTCTTTGTTAGTCCTCCTATTATGTGACTGACGGGGCTCTGGCTTAAATTTTTCATGGCTGCTTTGGGAACCGGTCTTCGGATTGTTGCAGGACTAAATCGGGGACGGAAGAATCAGAAGAATGCTTCTTTTTGACTCTATGGCACTTTTACAGGAAGTTTTTATGCTTTTTAAAACGAGTTGGCAGTAAGTTTTACTAAAGACTTGACAATTGTTTCAGATACCTAGACCTTTTAAATGTACATTCATATGAACATTATTCAAAGACAAGCCGATGATTTCTTCCGAAGACAGGGAGCAGTTCGATTTAACAGAAAATGTAAAGAAATTATAGACGATGTTCGTCTAACTTTATATGATTATAATAAAGATTCCTATAAAATACAGTTTCTAGAAAGACTCAAATATCTTTATAAAGACTCCTATGATCAACACTTATCCGGGTGTACAGCTGTAATAAAATCAGACTGCCCTACAAATCAAATACATGAAGATATTTTATTTTTCCTTCAAGAAGAATTAGAAATATATGACAACTCACTTGATAATGCAGAATTTTCACTAAAGGATAAAGAGCAAGCTAATGAAGCATTTGAGAGATTGCTTTATGAAATTAATTTAATAAAATTAGGTCAGGAAATAACGTATGAAGACCTTAGTAATGAAATTGAAGATCTTAGAAATTTTTACTTTCTTAACAAAAAGAATTGGACTGAGATGTTCATAGGAAAGTTGAGCCAAATGGTTGCAAGTGGGATTATAGGAGAGACCGTTTCCAAAGAAATTGTAAATTTCATTCGAGATAATTACCCAAGATTAATAACATAACCTGCTGCCAACTCGGTCGGTTTAATTAATTGGCTTTGCCGAGCTCGTCGCACTAAAGTGCTCCTTGGTTGCCTTTTGCAACCCGGACTTTTCTAGATCAGCCCCCTAAAGTCTATGCGAGTAAATTCATTTCAACTTATCTAATTTAGTTGCACCCGTCCTGATAGCTCCCAATGCTATCGGGATGGGATTAATCAGCCTGAAAGATCGAAGTTCAAAACATATTTCAAAGACTCAGTTCTCGTTCGGTCGGGCAGGCAAAAAACGCGGCACTCCGACACACCGCCTCCGTCGGGGCAGGCTCCAAATAACTACTTGGAGTATGAAAGACGAAAGACCAATAAGGTCTATGCCCATATATCAACCAGGATTTTCGTCCTGATAAAGAGCCTATCTGACAAAATAGACATTTGACTAAGGTATTTGTTTATTAGAAAATTCATAAATTTACATTATACTATGGCCGGAAAAACTCAATCTGGATGCGGCGGAAACAGGAATCCTTTATTCTCAAATACAAACAGGTAATTTGGTTCAGACAATAAAAATGTCGCTGCTAAAATTTTGTAATCATTTATTAGGCGCTAACTAATAATAATCCAGTTCCAAAAATATTATTAACCAAATTAATGAAGACTAAAATGAAAATTAAGAATTTTTTAGTACTATGCATTTTGGCGTTTATATTAATGCCGGTAACTTCTTTTTCACAAGATGAAAAAAAAGTTGAGAAATCTGTTTACAATTTAGATGGCGTTTTCAGCGGTGCCGGAGGCAAATACTATCTAAGGCAGTTAGGCAATGAAATACTCTGGTATGGGGAAGAGGATGCTGTTTCACCAACATGGTCAAACGTTGCACACGGCGTTATTAAGGGGAATACTATTACCGTTAAGTGGGCTGATGTTCCTAAAGGAGAGATTTTGCAGAGCGGTAGTCTTGTTATCAGAATTAATTCAAACGATGAACTGGTATTAATTAAGCAGACCGGAGAGTTTTTCGCAACTGATTCATGGACAAGAATACCACCAAATTAAAATCAGTTGGCAATCTGGTTTACGGCTGTTCAAATTGGCGATTTTTTTGTTTATGATTTGTTACCGGGGTCTATATAACCAGTTTATTATTTAAAGTATATTCCATGGTTTAACCTTTATAAGACTTTCGTGTAAACTGACAGGAGACTGCCTTTAAAACGCAACTGGTCATATATACCAACTGTTATATTTCATCCTGACAGTTTTAAAATTAATCCTAAATCTGACATGTAGGGTGATACGAGTAATCGCATTCATCGGCCATGACAGACTGGTAATCAACTAAATAAGTCTTTACGACCAACATTAAATAAACTTATCAGACTTTCTGTAAAATGATTAGTCCTGCTGCCTGAACAAAGTTTTCAGGGCCGGCTGATCGGTCAGGGCAGATACAAAAAAAGCAGAGCACTGCAATCGTTCAATGGAGCATAAGGGCAACTCATTAAATCATCTGGCAGTTGTGCTTAATACTCAGAATAAACAGCAAAAGAAGATTATGGAAAAAGGTGGAGTGATTTTTGATTTTAACGGAACGTTATTTTGGGATTCTGAGTATCAAGAAACCTCTTGGGATAAGTATTTGGAAACACACAATATAAATCTTACCAAAGCTCAGAAAAAAGAATATATATATGGCAGAAACGGAAAAGATACTTTCGGGATTTTATTTAAACAAGAATTGAATGATTATGAAGTTCAGGAATATACTGAGGAAAAAGAAATTTTATATAGAAACGAATGCATCAAACACAAGATGGAACTTGCACCAGGAGCAAAACGGCTATTAGAATATTTAAAAAAACATAGAATTCCTATGGCAATAGCAACTGCTTCCGGAAAAACTAATGTAGACTTTTTCATTGATAAACTTAATTTACTTGACTATTTCACTGAAGAGCATATCATTTACGATGATGGCACAATAAGAGGAAAGCCTCACCCCGATTTATTTGAAAAAGCCATACAAAGATTAGGTGTTTCTAAGGCAGAATCAATCATTTTTGAGGATTCATTTTCAGGAATACAAGCTGCAATTAATTGTGAAGTAGCAACAATTATTATTGTGAATTCCACCGGGGAGAACTATTCAGATTTCCAATTGTCAACAATAGATCATTTTGACCAGTTCGACCGGAATCTTTTATGCAGGATTAAGAAGATAAAATACTAAACATTAAGCCGATAATAAAGCAAATAATTTTCAGCATTTGTATTTAACTTTGATTTGAATAACAATTAACTAAAAAGAAAATGAAACGAGTATTATTTATCCTGTTATCATCACTCTTATTTGGCTTTGTTTATCCGCAGGAATGGACATTGGGCCCGTTTGTTAAAACCAGAGAAAATCCGATAATAGGTGCCGATTCAACATTTAAATTCTATGACCCGATAAAAAAGGAAATTGTAAGTTGGCAAAAAGCCGATGTTTTTAATCCCGCAGCTATAGTAAAAGGAGACAAAGTGTATCTTTTTACCCGCTGCGAGGATAACTCAAAAGCTGGTATAGGAGGGAGAACTTCACGAATTGGGCTTTGTATCAGTGAGGATGGTATCCATTTTAAAAAACAACCTGAACCAGTCCTGTACCCTTCTGATGATAACTTCAAACAATACGATTATCCGGGAGGTTGCGAAGATCCTCGTGTTGTTGAATCCGAAGATGGGCTCTATATAATGACATATACCAGTTGGAACAATAAAATCGCCAGGTTATCAATTGCAGTGTCGAATGACCTGTTCAACTGGCAGAAAAAGGGACCTGCTTTTGCAAAAGCCTACGATGGAAAGTTCCTGAATATGTGGACCAAATCAGGGTCAATCATTACAAAAATGAAAAATAACAGGCCGGTTGTTGCAATAATTAAAGGTAAATACTGGATGTACTGGGGCGAGGCATTTGTAAATCTTGCCTGGTCAGATAACCTGTTTGATTGGCATCCCTTGCTGGATGAAAATGGCAATTTAAAACAATTAATTTCTTTCCGTTCCGGCAAATTCGACAGCAGCCTTACTGAATGCGGCCCTCCGGCTTTGATTACCGATAAAGGCATTTTGCTGCTTTATAATGGAAAGAATGCAACTAATCAGACTGCTGATCCTGATCTTCCCTATGGAACATATTCTGTCGGTCAGGTATTGTTCAGCACCAATGATCCTGAAAAAGTAATCGAACGTACCGATACCTGTGTTCTCAAACCTACTTTGCCCCATGAAATATCCGGGCAGTATTCATCAGGAACAACCTTCTCTGAAGGTCTGGTGTTTTTTAAAGGAAAATGGTTTTTATATTACGGAACTGCCGATTCGTTCGTAGGATTAGCCATTAAAGAGTAATTGAACTTAACATACTTAGGCTAATATGGACAACAAATGTATGTCGTCCGGTGAAACGGGAAGTCGTCACAATTTTTGCTTTTTCTATAGAGATTTATATCCGGACAAGTAACATTTTGTACATTTACAGTAACCGTGATTGCGGCTCAAACCAATTTAACATAATCGGGACAGGAAACAGGGACAATAATCAAAACAGAGTTAATTTCAAATCAACAGAGGAGGATAAATATGAACAATATAAAACTAATCATAAGCATTATACTCTTATCAGGCCCGGGATTAATGAGATTACAATCGCAAACCTCAACTGTAAAGGATTATGATGGTAACGTGTATAAAACTGTAACTATCAGTAAGCAGATCTGGATAGTCGAAAACCTGAAAACGACTCATTACAACGATGGCGAAATAATTCCTTTAGTGGAAGATAGTACCGCATGGAGTGACCAAAATTCCCCAGGCTATTGCTGGTATAAAAACGACCGGTCAACTTATGGGAATACCTACGGTGCATTATATAAATGGTACACTGTCGAAACCGGGAAGCTTTGTCCTTCCGGTTGGCGTGTACCAACAGAAGCTGATTGGACAGATTTAATCAATTTCGCAGGAGGGAATAAAGTTGCTGCAAGCAAACTGAAAGAAACCGGAAAAACACATTGGACCGATACAAGTCCAGTGACAACCAATCTGACCGGCTTTACCGCACTTCCGGGGGGCAATCGCCTTAGCTATGGAGCTTTCAACTTCATTGGAAGCCATGGTGCATGGTGGAGTGCTGAGGAAAACTCTCTGGGAAACGCATGGCTACATAGTATGATCTATGTCGGTAACGATGTCTACAAGGTGGAATACGATAAGACCTCCGGAGTTTCTGTCCGTTGCATCAAAAATTAATCTTACGGTTTTTTTGACAATTTCTGCATTGGCAGATAAATTGCAGATATATAAAATTCGAAATTATAAACCATATTCCATATAATAGACATTATTTCGAAAATCTATCTAATTTTAAACCTCCCGCTGATTTTGCCTGAAATGGTTCTGGCTATATGGTTTATAGACAAGGGATTTGATTCTAATGTAATGAGTTCCAATACTGAAAAGAATGAAAATAAATAACGAACCCTAACAGAAAAAGCAGAATTCCTTACCGGAACAACTTTTACCCATCTACCATAATTCAACACCCGGACAGCATTGTTTTTGATGAGAAGATTCGTGTCCATCAACTATGTTCAGGTAACTTGACAGATTTAGTATGACGAGATAACTTCTGCATATTTACCAAGATTTATTAACTTGACAAATTTCGTATTACAAGACAACTTAATTGGAAACCCGGTCGATTTTATTTAGCAACTGATCAAACTCTAAACAATCAGTACCTATTTACAAGACAACTTATTAGTTCCCTATTAAATACAAGAATATGAAAAAGACTTTAATGAATTTGTTCCTGCTAATTTTCCTTTCCATCTCATTAACTGCACAGAAAGAGCATAATATTGATACTGTTCTTTATAGCAATTATAAGATCTCCCCAATGAAAAGGTTTGTAAATGAAGACATCTATCCGGGCAATAAAAATTTTCATTGGAAAAGCTCATTTTATAACGTTATAAATATATCCCTTTACTCTAACCCGCAGAATTTCTACAAAACTGATTTTTTGACACTCGGCAACCAGTTTTTCAATGTAAACCTGCTCTCTTTTTATACATTCAAGTTTCCAATGAATGCAAGTAAATCGCACTTTTATTCAAATCTCTTTTATACGACTTCCCTGGGTCTTAAATTTCCAATTCTAAGCGGCAGGAACTACGATATGTCGATTGGTTTCGATTATTATTGGCCTATAAATTTTAAAAGAGAGAATAAGGATTCAACTTATTATGATAACACTACTTTATTGGAAGGAACTAAAACCACATATAAAAACACTCCTAATATTATTGACTCAAGATTGGATTTTAAACTAAACGTTCTAAAGTATGTAGGGATATCAATATTTTGTGGTTACCGTAATCAATTTACAAAATGGTACGCAACCGACCGTGGCAGAAAAATATATTCAAATAATATATCAGGTAGTTATTTTGGACTATCATTAAGTTATAATATATATATAAGAACTAATAAAGGTTTAGAACGATGGGAAAAAAGTAAAACTGAAAATACCTCTTCTGCATATGCCGGTTTTATTTCTGAATACCCCGGCAGCCATTATGAGAAAGAGGCCTTGCAAAGGAAGGAGGACGCAAGCTATCTGGCTGCAGTTAAGTACAATGTTGTGGAGTGTAATAATTATCTAAGTGAATATCCGAATGGCAGATACATTGAAAATGTAAAACAGAAGATCGTAAAGATTGAATACGATTCATATAATACTGCAGTTACCGGGAGTATCTCCGATTGTGAAAAATATCTCCAAATATACCGGAGCGGGAAATATACTGAGGAGGTTAAAAGATTGCTTATTGAAAAACAGGACAAATTAGAAGCTGATGACTATAGCAGAGCAATAAACGGATCGATAGCCGATTGTGATTACTATTTGAAGAATTATCAGGGTGGAAAGTTTGTAAAGGAGGTAATCTCAGCGAAGGAGAATAAAATTGAGACTGGTTATTATAACACTGCAAAAGATGGTAGTTATAATGAATGTGATATTTACATGAAGAAATATCCAGGGGGAAAATACTTTTCTGAAGTAACTCTTCTCAGGAAGGTAAAATATAATGAATCTGAAGAAGAGTCCTATAAATCAGCAGCATCGGGTAATTATAAAGAATGCGAAAATTATATGAGCAGTTTTCCAAATGGGAAGCACTACCGCGAAGTTGATATTATGCATCAGTTGATAAAATACAATACCAGTGTGTTTCCTTCTCCCCTTGAACTGGTAAATCCCGGATGCGATAAAATTGAAATCCTGAAAAACAGCTACACCGGACATACAGATTTTACATATGATGTTATTGTTATTTCACAAAAAGGGAATACAGTTTATGTGAATCCGGTTACTTCTCCGAATATTTCCGCTGAATTTATTGCAGTTCCGTTAATGGATAATATGAGTTCCTACTCCTCTTTTGGTAAACCAAATACAAGGATAGATATAACTCTTATGAAGGGTGGATTTGAATATGATAATAAGATCTGGTATCCGACATACCACAGAGATGCAATAATTATTTGCTTAAAAGATAAGATTTTAGGCTTTAATGTAAGGTTCGTAAATAAGAAAATTGCACATTAACTCATTTTGTGATCAGTTTACAAGGATAAATAATCGATATAACTCAACCAACCATAATACAGATGGAATAGGTAACTGGCCTCGCCGGGATCTCCTGCTTACTCGGGATCGGCTGCATGCCATCTTCTCAAGTTGGCCCATGATAAAGTCAATAGGGTTGGCAGATCGGTCAGGGCAGGTGCAAAAAACATGGCTCTATTTCGTAGAACCTGTCCTGAGCTAAGGAGCACCTAATTAAACCATGATTCCTTTCCAGATTACTAACTGAGGTCAAAATTACTCATGTTTATCTTCCCCGATATTCAAAAAATGCGGTATACCACTGATTATGATTGTCTTAAAATAAACTTGACTTTGATAAACCAATGATTTAATTTTGTTAAACAGACTCCTCAAACCACTATAAATGAGAACCATGAAAAAATATCTGGCAGTTATAATTTCAGCAGGCATGCCTTTATTTGGAATGTTATTAGAGGCACAGAATTCTATTTCAGCCTCAGGCGGTAATGCTTCAGGCAGCACAGGAACAGTAAGTTTTTCGGTCGGACAGGTTGTTTATACTGAATACACTGGAACAAATGGCAGTGTTGCTCAAGGTGTGCAACAACCTTATGAAATATCAGTAGTAACCGGTATTGAAGAAGCATCAGACATTTCACTTGAAATTGTGGTTTACCCGAATCCTGCAACAGACTTTATAATGTTGAAAATAGAAAACTATGAAGCAAAAAATCTCAGATATCAACTTTATGATCTTAATGGTAGCCTTTTACGGGAGAATAAAATTGTTGGCAATGAGACAAGTATTGTCATGAGTAATTATATGTCAGCAACTTACTTTCTGAAAGTGACTGACAATACTAAATTGATAAAATCATTTAAAATCATTAAACATTAAGCCGTATGAGAAAAATTTACACCTTTTTTCTGGTGGTTCTATTAACTGCAAGCATGTTAGCTCAATCACCTCAAAAGATGAGTTATCAGGCAGTGATCAGAAATAGCAGTGACCAGTTGGTAACTAATCATACTGTAGGAATGCGTATCAGCATTTTACAAGGGTCTGCAAATGGTACAGCCGTTTATGTTGAAACACAAACGCCAACAACTAATTCCAATGGTCTGGCTACTATTGAAATCGGTAGTAGTACACCTGTTACAGGAAGTTTTGCCGGAATTGATTGGTCAACCGGTACATATTTCATTAAAACTGAAACTGACCCTACAGGTGGAACAGCTTATACAATTACAGGGACAAGCCAATTATTAAGTGTGCCATATGCATTATATGCTAAAACTACAGCCGAAACCGATCCTGTTTTTGGAGCATGGAATAAAAGTTCAGGAATTAACATTACTGCTTCGCAGGTCAGTGACTTTCAAACAAATGTAACTAATAACACCTCGGTGTTATTAAATACGGCGAAGGTAACCAATGCCACACATACAGGAGATGCTACTGGTTCCACAGCACTGACAGTGGCAAGAATAAATGGTACTTCTCTGGCTGGTTTAACAACAGGAATCCTCAAGAACACGACAGGAACAGGCGTGCCTTCAATTGCTATAGCAGGAACAGACTATCTGACTCCATCCGGCAGTGCTGCATTATTAACGAACTTTCCTACATTAAATCAGAATACAACTGGTTCAGCAGCTTCTTTCACAGGTAGTCTGGTTGGCCAGGTTACAGGTACCCAGGGTGCAACAGTAGTAGCAAACTCTGCTGTAATAAGTAAAGTATTAACAGGATTTACGAGTGGAGCAGGAACAATAACCGCTGCCGACAATATCCTGCAAGCTATTCAAAAGCTGGATGGTAATAATTCTTCTCATTACATTGGTGAAAGTTATGGAGGCGGTATTGTGTTTTATGTATATGATAATGGACAGCATGGATTAATAGCAGCCACTTCAGATCAAAGTACAGGGGTACCCTGGACAAATACAGCTTTCCAAAATACAGTCTCCAATGTTGTGAGGGATGGAATTAATGGTGGACTTGCAAATACAGAACGTATCATTATACAAGCAGGTGCAGGGAATTATGCTGCACAGCTATGTGTTAACTATAATGGCGGTAATTATTCTGACTGGTATTTGCCCTCAAAATATGAATTGCATTTATTATACCTGCAAAAAGCAGAGGTTGGCGGTTTTGTCGATGATGTTTATTGGAGTTCTACTGAGAACAATAACAACTACGCATGGTATCAAGTTTTCGATTATGACAATCAGAGCTATGGCAATAAGTCCACTGTACATTATGTGCGTGCTATTCGGGCTTTTTAACAATTTATCATATTCCGGCACCTACCTTACCAGCCACCTAACTGGAGCTGTATTCGCACAGCTGTCATGCATTTGATTCAATGCCTTAAATAACAAAGGCATTTTTTCACACTATTATCAGAAATTGAAAAGAGAATGATTAAATTTCGGGTAACTATTTGTTACAGTACATTTATTGATTTAAGTAAAGATGAAACTCCTTCCCTTAACAGACGAAATCAGGGAAAACATAAACAATCCCGAAAAACTTGAAAAACTATATCGTTATGACAGAAAGTCTTTTGAATCAGGTTTCGAAAAAATCTATCCTGAGATTGAGAATTCTGAAATGTCAAAATTCTGGAAAAGCCGGTTAGATTTTGACAAAATACCTGACAAAATGAAAAGTTTTTCCGGATCTGAGATCTTCATAATGATTGCTGCATGTCTCTTAGCCGGGTTTTTTATCAAGATTCCGGATCTTTTTAATGTAAACTTAAAAACCTTCTTTTTTTATGAAAAGAATGCAGGAATAATTGTCTTCTTTGGACTTACATTTTATGCCATCTGTATCAATAAAAATATAAGCCTCAAAAGAATTGTTATAACCATTCTGATCTTTGTGGTTTCTATTGTTTACATCAACATGTTACCTTCTGTTAAAAATAG
>JGI20214J51650_10000398_pt1 | contig 27341 bp, 21 predicted proteins | sample WetSurMetagenome_FD_51650 | JGI IMG/M metagenome (IMG submission 51650) | reverse complement strand
TGTACGGCGTCAGCGCCGGCGGGCTCAGCGCGCTTGCCGCGCCACGCCTGTGGGAGCATGCCGAGGCGCTGGCGCGCCACACCGGCGTTGCCGCGCACGCCGCCGGGCTGTCGGTATTCGACGGCTACCTAGCCGGACTGCTGCACGACAGCGGCTGGACGATCGCGCTGCGCCTGCTCGACCGCCACGCCGCGCTGGCGCTGCCGCCGTCGGCAGCTTTCGCCGCCGCGCTCGAGGAGCGCGCGCATCGATTGTTCGGGCGTGCGGCCGAACGCTGGGCCATCACGCCCGGGTTCACCGAACTCGGCGCCGACGCTCGGACCTGCGCGCTGGCGCAGAGCCAACTCGCGCTGGCGGCCGCGCTGCGCGGCGCGCTCGCGCCCGGCCTGGCCGAACTGCGAGCCGGCTGAAGCCCGTGCCGCCGGGGCGGCGCCCGATCAGGCGGCTGCCTCCAGCCCGTTCTCGAAATGCGCCTTCATCAGCCGCGCCGCAGCTTCGGCGTCGTGCGCGGCGATCGCGGCCATCAGGCCCCGGTGCTCGGCCAGTGAATCGGCGAGCCGCCCCTTCTTGAACAGCGAGTGGTGGCGGTTGAGCTTCATCACCTTGCGCAGGTCGGTGACGACCTGCGTCGCCCAGCGGTTGCCGGCGATGCGCAGCAAGGCCATGTGGAACTGCTCGTTCGCGGCGAAGAACGCGTCGCGCTGGCGCGCCTGCTTCTCGAGCCGCTCGTGCAGCCGCGCGAGCTGGGCGCGCTCAGCGTCGCTGGCGCGCGCGGCGACGGCGCCGGCGGCGTCGCTCTCGAGCAGCGCGAGCAGGTGGTAGACCTGCGCGACGTCGTCCTTCGACATCTCGGTGACGTAGGCGCCGCGGCGCAGCTTCATCGTCACCAGCCCCTCCACGGCCAGCACCTTGAGCGCCTCGCGCAGCGGCGTGCGGCTGATGCCGAACTCGGCAGCGAGCTTGAGCTCGTCGATCCAGCTGCCGGGCTCGAGCTCGCGCGCGAAGATCTGCTGGCGCAGCCGTTCGGCGACCTCCTGATAGAGGGCGCGCGGCGAGAGCGGGCGCGCGTTCGAGTCGGTGGCCAAGGGGCGGGATCGCTTCGGGGTTGGTTTTGAATTTATAATTATGCATAATCGAGAGCCGTCGGCAAGCCGCGCTGCCGCGGCCGCACACCGGCCCGGCGCGCAACAATGCCATCAGGCCGTGGCGCCGCCGGCGCCAGCCTTTCATCCTGACCGTTCGACCCCCAATGAGCACCGATCGCAGACTGCCCGCCTTCCAACCGGCCACGCTGGCGCAATGGGACGCGGCGGCCGCGAAGTCGGCGCCGGGCGGAGACCCGAAGGCGCTGAGCTGGCACACCCCGGAGGGTATCGTCGTCAAGCCGCTGTACACCGCGGCCGACACCGCCGCGCTGCCGCACGCTGACACGCTGCCCGGCTTCGAGCCGTTCGTGCGCGGCCCGCAGGCGACGATGTACGCGGTGCGGCCGTGGACGATCCGCCAGTACGCGGGCTTTTCGACTGCCGAGGACAGTAACGCGTTCTACCGCCAGGCGCTGGCCGGCGGAGGGCAGGGTGTCAGCGTCGCGTTCGACCTCGCGACCCACCGCGGTTACGACAGCGACCACCCGCGCGTCACCGGCGACGTCGGCAAGGCCGGCGTCGCGATCGACTCGGTCGAGGACATGAAGATCCTGTTCGACGGCATCCCGCTCGACCGCGTCAGCGTGAGCATGACGATGAACGGCGCGGTGCTGCCGGTGCTCGCCGGCTACATCGTCGCGGCCGAGGAGCAGGGCGTGAAGCCCGAACAGCTGAGCGGGACCATCCAGAACGACATCCTCAAGGAGTTCATGGTCCGCAACACCTACATCTACCCGCCCGCGCCCAGCATGCGCATCGTCGGCGACATCATCGAGTACACGGCGCAGAAGATGCCGAAGTTCAACTCGATCAGCATCTCCGGCTACCACATGCAGGAGGCGGGCGCGAACCAGGCGCTTGAGCTCGCGTTCACGCTCGCCGACGGGATGGAGTACGTGAAGACCGCGGTCGCGAAGGGGCTGGACGTCGACGAGTTCGCCGGCCGGCTGAGCTTCTTTTGGGCAATCGGGATGAACTTCTATCTCGAGATCGCGAAGATGCGTGCCGCGCGCCTGCTCTGGACCCGCATCATGAAGGACTTCGGCGCGAAGAAGCCCAAGAGCCTGATGCTGCGCACGCATTGCCAGACCTCGGGCTGGAGCCTGACTGAGCAGGACCCATACAACAACGTCGTGCGCACGACGATCGAGGCGATGGCCGCGGTCTTCGGCGGCACGCAGAGCCTGCACACCAACAGCTTCGACGAGGCGATCGCGCTGCCCACCGAGTTCAGCGCCCGCATCGCGCGCAATACCCAGCTGATCCTGCAGGAGGAGACGCACATCTCNAACGTCGTCGACCCCTGGGCCGGCAGCTACATGATGGAGACGCTGACCCAGCAGATGGCCGACACGGCTTGGGCCATCGTCGAGGAAGTGCAGGCGATGGGCGGCATGACCAAGGCCGTCGACAGCGGCTGGGCGAAGCTGAAGATCGAGGCCAGCGCGGCCGAGAAGCAGGCGCGCATCGACTCGGGCCAGGACGTGATCGTCGGCGTCAACAAGTACCGGTCGGTCGCCCGGGACAGGGTCGAGGTGCGCGAGGTCGACAACGTCAAGGTGCGCGAGGGGCAGATCGCGCGCCTGAAGCAGTTGCGCGCGACGCGCGATGCGACACGCGTGCAGGCCGCGCTTGCGGCGCTTACCGAATGCGCGCACAGCGCCCAGGGCAACCTGCTCGCGCTGGCGATCGATGCGATCCGCGCCCGCGCCACTGTGGGCGAAGTCAGCGACGCACTGGAACAGGTCTTCGGGCGCCACCGCGCCGACATCCAGAAGGTGACCGGGGTGTATGCAGCGTCTTTTGGTGACGGACCCGACAGCGCCGCGGCCTGGGAGCGGCTCAAGATCGAGATCGCCGAATTCGGTGCGGCCCACGGCCGCCGGCCGCGCGTGATGATCGCCAAGCTCGGCCAGGACGGACACGACCGTGGCGCGAAGGTCGTTGCGACCGCGTTCGCCGACCTCGGCTTCGACGTCGACATCGGTGCGCTCTTCCAGACTCCCGAGGAATGCGCGCGTCAGGCAATCGAGAACGATGTCCATGCGGTCGGCGTCAGCACGCTCGCCGCCGGCCACAAGACCCTGGTGCCGGCGATCATCGCCGAGCTTCAACGCCAGGGCGGCGACGACATCGTCGTCTTTGTCGGCGGCGTCGTTCCGGCGCAGGACTACGAATTCCTCCACGCCGCCGGCGTGAAGGGCATCTACGGCCCGGGCACGCCGATCCTGGTGAGCGCGAAGGACGTGCTCGAGCAGATCAAGCTCGCCTCCGCCTGAGCGCCCGTGAAGCATCCGCCATCGCGCGTTGTCGCCCGTCTCGCCAGGCCGGTGGCGTCTTGCGGCCCGTTGCGGCCGCTGGCGGCCCGCTCTGATGTGCGAGCAACGGCGCGAGCAAAGGCCCGCCCGGGCAGGTTGCAGCGCTTGGCCCGGTTGGTCGATGCCTTCGGCGCCGATTCCCCTGCGCTTCTCGGTCTCCTGGCCCGTCGCCGACCTCGCTTCGTTCGCCGCGCTTTGTGCGATCGCACAGCGGCAACGAGCCCGGCGACGCTCGGCGTCTGGGACGCGCGCTGCGGCCTGCCCGGGCGAGCCCTTGCCGATGCGCACGCTGTCTTCGCAACGAACACCCCGGTCGGTGGCACTCGCACCGGGGGGACCCCGCCAGGGGTGAATTCGGAGGCGGCGCGCAGCCCGGTCGCCGCGCAGCGGCGACTGCCGAGGCATGAGCCCCTTGCGGGGTCCCCCCGGTGCGACACGCTGAGCGCACGAACGCCCAGGTGCGGGCTCAGGCCGCCGGAGCCGCCGAGATGCATCCCGACAACCAGGCGCTGATTGATGCGCTGCTCGGCGCGCCGGGCGCGGGCCAGCGGCGCGCACTCGCGAAGGCGATCACGCTGCTCGAGTCGACGCGCAGCGATCACCGCGCGCGCGCCGACGAGTTGCTGAACGCGCTGTTGCCTAAGGCCGGCGGCGCGCTGCGCCTGGGCATCAGCGGGGTGCCGGGCGTGGGCAAGAGCAGCTTCATCGAGGCGCTGGGGCTGTTTCTCATCGAGCGCGGGCATCGGGTCGCGGTGCTCGCGGTCGACCCTTCGTCCAGCCGCGGCGGTGGTTCGATCCTTGGCGACAAGACGCGCATGGAGCGCCTCGCGGCCGACGAGCGTGCCTTCATCCGGCCGAGCCCGGCCAGCGGTACGCTCGGTGGCGTGGCCGAGCGAACGCGCGAGGCGTTGCTCGTCTGCGAAGCCGCCGGGCACGACGTCGTCATCGTCGAGACCGTCGGCGTGGGCCAGAGCGAGACCGCCGTCGCCGGGATGACCGACTGTTTTGTGCTGATGCAGTTGCCGAACGCCGGAGACGACCTGCAGGCGATCAAGAAGGGCGTGATGGAGCTCGCCGACCTGGTAGTCGTCAACAAGGCCGATCTCGACGAGGCGGCCGCGACGCGCGCGCGCGTACAGATCGCGAGCGCGCTGCGGCTGATCGGCGTGCACGATCCCGCCCGTGCCGAGGTGCTGCAGCTGAGCGCGCTGAAGGGCAGCGGCCTGGCCGAGTTCTGGGATGCGGTGGGTCGCTTCCGCGCGCGCCAGCATTCCGGTGGCCGGACCGCGGCGCGCCGCCGCGCCCAGGACGAGGCCTGGATGTGGGAACGCATCGACGCCGGGCTGCGCCAGCGCTTCCGCCAGCACCCGGCCGTGCGCGAGGCGTTGCCGCGCATCGCCGACGAGGTGCGGCGCGGCGTGCTCGCGGCTTCGGTCGCGGCGCGCCGCCTGCTCGACCTGACGAATTGAACGAGGACGAACCTGCCATGCACGACATCATCGAACAGCTGGAAACGAAACGCGCCGCGGCGCGGCTGGGTGGCGGCGCGAAGCGCATCGCGGCGCAGCACTCGAAGGGCAAGCTGAGCGCACGCGAGCGGCTCGAGCTGCTGCTTGACGAAGGCAGCTTCGAGGAATGGGACATGTTTGTCGAGCACCGCTGTGCCGACTTCGGCATGGCCGACAACAAGGTTCCCGGCGACGGTGTCGTCACCGGCTACGGCATGATCAACGGCCGGCTCGTCTTCGTCTTCAGTCAGGACTTCACCGTCTTCGGCGGCGCGCTCAGCGAGGCACATGCCGAGAAGATCTGCAAGGTGATGGACCAGGCGATGAAGGTCGGCGCGCCGGTGATCGGCATCAACGACTCGGGCGGCGCCCGCATCCAGGAGGGCGTCGCGTCGCTAGGGGGGTATGCCGATGTCTTCCAGCGCAATGTGATGGCCAGCGGCGTCGTGCCGCAGCTCAGCCTGATCATGGGGCCCTGCGCCGGTGGCGCCGTCTACTCACCAGCGATGACCGACTTCATCTTCATGGTGAAGGACAGCTCGTACATGTTCGTCACCGGCCCCGAGGTCGTGAAGACCGTGACGCACGAGGAAGTCTCGGCCGAGGAACTGGGTGGCGCGGCGACGCACACGACGAAGAGCGGCGTCGCGGACCTCGCGTTCGACAACGATGTCGAAGCGATCGTGATGCTGCGCCGCTTCTTCAACTACCTGCCGCTGAACAACCGCGAGAAGCCGCCGCAGCGGCCCAGCGGCGACCCGGCCGACCGGCTGGATCTGTCGCTCGACACGCTGGTGCCCGACAACCCGAACAAGCCCTACGACATCAAGGAGCTGATCCTGAAGGTCGCCGACGACGGCGAGTTCTTCGAGCTGCAGAGTGAGCACGCCAAGAACATCGTGATCGGCTTCGCGCGCCTCGACGGCCAGAGCGTGGGTATCGTCGCGAACAACCCGCTCGTGCTCGCCGGCTGCCTGGATATCAAGAGCAGCATCAAGGCGGCGCGCTTCGTGCGCTTCTGCGATGCATTCAACATCCCGGTCGTGACCTTCGTCGACGTGCCGGGCTTCATGCCCGGCACGAGCCAGGAGTANGGCGGCATCATCAAGCACGGCGCAAAGCTGCTCTACGCCTATGCCGAATGCACGGTGCCCAAGGTGACCGTGATCACGCGCAAGGCCTACGGCGGCGCCTACGACGTGATGAGCTCCAAGCACCTCAGAGGCGACGTCAACTTCGCCTGGCCGAACGCCGAGATCGCGGTGATGGGCGCAAAGGGCGCGGTCGAGATAATCTTCCGCGAGGACAAGGGCGATCCGGCCAAGCTCGCGGCCCGCGAGGCCGAATACAAGGCGCGCTTCGCAAACCCCTTCGTCGCCGGCGCGCGTGGCTACATCGACGACGTGATTCAGCCGCACGAGACGCGCAAGCGCCTGTGCCGCTCCCTCGCGATGCTGCGCGACAAAAGACTGGAAAACCCGTGGCGCAAGCACGGCAACATACCGCTGTAAAGGACGCGCCATGTTCAACAAGATCCTGATCGCCAACCGCGGTGAGATCGCCTGCCGCGTCATCAAGACGGCCAGGAAGATGGGCATCAAGACCGTCGCCGTCTATTCCGACGCCGACCGCGACGCGCTGCACGTCGAACTCGCCGACGAGGCGGTGCGGCTGGGCCCGGCGCCCAGCCGCGAGAGCTACCTCGTCGCCGACAAGATCATCGAAGCCTGCAAGGCCACCGGCGCCGAGGCTGTGCACCCGGGCTACGGCTTCCTGTCCGAGAACGAGGACTTCGCGCGCCGCGTCGAGGCCGAGGGCGTCGTCTTTATCGGCCCCAAGCACGCCAGCATCGCGGCGATGGGCGACAAGATCGCGTCGAAGAAGCTCGCCCGAGCGGCTAAGGTCAACACGATTCCGGGCTGGAACGAGGCCATCGAATCGGCCGAGCAGGCGGTGCGGATCGCGCGCGACATCGGCTACCCAGTGATGATCAAGGCCAGCGCTGGCGGCGGCGGCAAGGGGCTGCGCGTGGCCTTCGACGACAAGGAGGCCTTCGACGGTTTCGCGTCGTGCCGCAACGAGGCCAAGGCGAGCTTCGGCGACGACCGCGTCTTCATCGAAAAGTTCGTCGAGAGTCCGCGCCACATCGAGATCCAGGTCCTCGGCGATGCGCACGGCCACGTGGTTTACCTGCACGAGCGCGAATGCTCGATCCAGCGCCGCCACCAGAAGGTGATCGAGGAGGCACCGTCGCCCTTCATCAGCGAGGCCACGCGCGCCGCGATGGGCGCGCAGGCGGTCGCGCTGGCGAAGGCGGTGAATTACCAGAGTGCAGGCACAGTCGAGTTCGTCGTCGGCCGCGACCAGACCTTCTACTTCCTCGAGATGAACACGCGGCTGCAGGTCGAGCACCCGGTGACCGAGAGCATCACCGGCATCGACCTCGTCGAGCAGATGATCCGCGTCGCCGCCGGCGAGAGGCTGCCGTTCACGCAGGACCAGATCCCACGCCGCGGCTGGGCGATCGAGTGCCGCATCAACGCCGAGGACCCGTTCCGCGGCTTCCTGCCGTCGACCGGCCGGCTCGTGCGCTATCAGCCACCGCCGACGTCGATGCAGGCGGCCGTGCCGGTGCCCGAAGGCGGTGGCGTTCGCGTCGACACCGGCGTCGCCGAGGGCGGCGAGATCCCGATGTACTACGACTCGATGATCGCCAAGCTCATCGTCCACGGCCTTGACCGCGACGATGCAATCGCGAAGATGCGCTCGGCGCTGAACGGCTTCGTGATCCGCGGTGTGGCGAGCAATATCCCCTTCCAGGCCGCGCTGCTGGCGCACCCGGAATTCGTCGCCGGCGACTTCAACACCGGCTTCATCGCGGAGCATTACCCGAAGGGCTTTGACGCCGAGGACGTGGCACACGCGGACCCGGACTTCCTGGTCGCGCTCGCCGCCGCCGCGCACCGCCGCTACCGCGACCGCGCTGCCGGTATCAGTGGCCAGTTGCCGGGACACGCCGTCACGATCGGCCGCGACTTCGTCGTCGTCGTCAAGGGGCCGCGTGGTGCGCACCGCCATGTGCCGGTGACAGTGAACGCGGTCGACGACACGCGTGTCGGCGTCGGCGCCCGGGAATACGTGTTCGACAAGGGCTGGCAGCTCGGCGGCATCCGCGTCGGCGGGCGCTGCGACGGCCGGCCGTTCACCGCGCAGCTCGAGCGCCTGGGCGTCTGGCTGCGCGTCGAGCACGACGGTGGCCGCATCGACGCGATGGTGCTCGCGCCGCGCGCCGCCGAGCTGCTGCGCCTGATGCCCTACAAGGCGCCGGCGGACATGAGCAAGTTCCTGCTCTCGCCGATGCCGGGGCTGCTCGTCGACATCGCGGTGCAGCCGGGTCAGCCGGTGCAGGCCGGCGAGCGGCTCGCGGTGATCGAGGCGATGAAGATGGAGAACATCCTCACCGCGACGCAGGACGGCGTGGTCGGCGAACTGCTGGCGCGCAAGGGCGAGAGCCTGGCCGTGGACCAGCCGATCCTGGCCTTCCGCTGAAGCCAAGGCGGCGGTGAACGCGCTTTGGCGCCGGCTTCGGGCGAACATGCGCCAGCTGCGCTCCGCGTTCGCGCCGATGCGTCAGCGCGGCCACGGGACCGCACACGCGCTGTTGCTGCAGATGCCCGCTGCGCTGCTGGTGCGGGCCTGGCGCGTCGTCGCGCAGCCGATCAATGCGCGGCTGCTGAACCGGCCGATGAACGGCGCGCGCTTCGCACGCTTCCAGGACTCCCTCGGAGCGCCTGAACTGCCTCGCCTGTACGTCATCGTGATGCCGCACACGCTGCACTTCTTGCTGCCCTGCCTGGCGTTGCTGCACGGCCAGGCGTCGCTGGTCTTGGTGGCCAACGGCGCGCGCCGCTGGGAGCGCAGGCTGCTGCGCGAGCGGCTGCCGGCGCTGCCGATGTTCACGCTGCGCAACCTGCCGTGGTCCAGCCTGCCGCACGGCGACGTGATCGACCTGCTGATCGAACACCATCGCGGCGACTTCGCGCTCATCGACCACGATGCCTACCTCTTCGACGGCACGCTGCTGCCGCGCCTGCAGCCGGCGGCCGACGAGTGCCTGGTCGGCGTGTTCTCGCAGGTCAGCCGCCGCACTGGGCTTGTATACCCGCTGACGCATCTGCTCGGCTTCAACGCCCAGGCGCTGCGCCGGCTGGCGCATCGCCATCGGGTCGATGCGCGGCAAACCAGGCGGGCGCCGGCCCGCGTCGCGGGGCTGCTGGCGCGCGTCGGCCTCGGACCGCGCAGCTACCTGAAGGACTACCAGACCTTCCACGACACGCTGCACGTGCTGCTCGCGGTGGCGCTGGCCGAGGGCCTGCGGCTGCGCTTCGAGGCGCCGAACGAGGCCGCGCCGGTGATGCATGTCGGTGGTACCAGCGTTGGCAGCCATCACACCAAGAGCTTGTTGGCGCTGTACACCCACCTGCGCTTCATCGAGTTGCTCGACGACCCCCTGGTGCAAGAGCGCTATGCCTTCATGACGCGACCGCTGCGCAACGCGGACGATGCGCTGCGTCGACGCTCGCCGGAGGATGCCGTCTGGCAGACGCTGCCGGTGGTCGACACTTTGATCGCGCGACTGCAAGCCGCAGGCGCGGCTCGGGCGTTCGTGCCCGCAGGTGCCGCCACGACGCGGCCCGATTTCGGAGAACCCTGAATGAACGACAAGCCCTTTCGCATCCTCGGCGTCCAGCAGATCGCCATCGGCGGCCCCGACAAGCAGCGGCTCAGGTCGCTGTGGGTCGACATCTTCGGCCTGGCCGTGAAGAGCAGCTTCCTCAGCGAACGCGAGAACGTCGACGAGGACATCTGCGAGCTCGGCCGCGGCCTGCACGCGGTCGAGGTCGACCTGATGCAGCCGCTCGACCCCGACAGGAAGCCGGCCGTGCACGCCACGCCGCTGAACCATGTCGGGCTGTGGGTCGACGATCTGGCGAAGGCCGTCGATTGGATGAGCGCGCAAGGGGTTCGCTTCGCTCCGGGTGGCATCCGCAAAGGCGCGGCCGGACACGACATCTGCTTCATCCACCCCAAGGGCAGCGAGGCGTTCCCGATCGGTGGTGAAGGCGTGCTGATCGAGCTCGTGCAGGCCCCGCCCGAGCTGATCGCAGCAGTGTCCGCGGCCTGAAGCGACAGCCCGCCCGGCCACCGGCCCGCGTCGAAATTCCCGACCCGCGAACTGCGCCTTGTACCGCCGCCGCGTGCGAGCACTCGCGCTTTGCTGCTACGGTCAGTCATGAACTCCGACAAGCTGAACGACTTTTCCCGCTGGTATCACGACGCCACGATCTTCGGCCTTGCGCTGGGCGACGCTCTCGTCGCCGCCGTGGTGGCGCTGGTCGCCTATCTGTTGATGCGGGGCGCGCTGCGGCTGCTGCTGCGCCGCCTGTCTGCGATCGCGGCGCGCACACCCAACCGCACCGACGACATGCTCGTCGAGGTGCTGGGCGGCACCCACCGCGGCCTCATCGCACTGGCCGCATTGCTGATCGGTGTCGGGCTGCTCGATCTGCAAGGCCGCTGGGGCTCGCGCGTCGACCAGCTCTGGTTCGTGGTGTTGGTGCTGCAACTGGCCCTGTGGTGCAACCGGATGATCGGCATCGGTCTGCGCCGCCATGCCGAACGTCAGGCCGCGGAAGGTGGCGGCACGGCCCAGGTCGGGGCCGCGGCGACCTTGGTTTCGTGGGGCCTGCGCACCATGCTGTGGTCCATCGTGCTGCTGGCGATGCTCTCGAACATCGGCGTCAACATCACTGCCTTCGTCGCCAGCCTGGGCGTCGGCGGCATCGCCGTCGCGCTCGCGGCGCAGAACATCCTGGGGGATCTCTTCGCGTCGGTGGCGATCGCGCTCGACAAGCCCTTCGAGGTGGGCGATTTCATCGTCTTCGGCGCGGTCGCGGGCACGGTCGAGACCGTTGGTGTCAAGACCACGCGCATCCGCAGTCTCGGGGGCGAGCAGATCATCATGGCGAACACCGAATTGCTGAAGCAGACGGTGAGCAACTACAAGCGCCTGCGCGAACGGCGCATCGTCTTTGGATTCGGCGTCACCTACGACACCACGACCGACCAGGCTGCAGCGATCCCGGACATTGTCAAACGCGTCGTCCAGGCGGCAGAAGGCGTGCGCTTCGATCGTGCGCACTTCAAGGCCTTCGGTGGCGACTCGCTCGACTACGAGGTCGTCTACATCGTGCTCGACCCCGATTACGCCGTGTACATGAATCACCAGCAGCGCATCAATCTAGGCCTGATGCGCGAGCTGGCCGCGATCGGCGTCGGCTTCGCGTTCCCGACCCGCACGCTGCACATCGCGACGATGCCGCCGGCGGCCACCGTGCTGCCCGGCGCCGGCGCGATGCCGTCGGCTGCGGGCTGAGAGGACTTCGCGCCTTCGGGTCCGGACGCCGGCGTAAAGCCGCACCTCGAGGGTGCGACTCTCGAGTGCCGGTGTGCCATCCTTCGGCAACGGGTTTAAGGTGGCGCCATGCTCCAGCCTGGAATGCCCGACCGTGCGTGCGCGGTCTTTCTCGACTTCGACGGGACCCTCGTCGACCTGGCGGCGCAGCCCGATGCGGTGAGCGTGCACCCCGCGCTGACGGGCCTGCTGGCGCGCCTTCGCGGAGAGCTGGACGGTGCGCTGGCCATCGTCTCCGGCCGCCCGGTGGCCGAGATCGATGCGCAGCTGCATCCGCTGGTGCTTTGCGCGGCCGGCGTACACGGCGTCGAACGCCGCGGCGCGGACGGCTACATCCGGCGCATCGCGACCGGCGAGATGCGCGACGCGGCGGCGCTGGTCGAGTCGATGTGCCTGCGCCATCCCGAGTTGCGCATGGAGGTCAAGCGTGGCGCGATCGCGCTGCACTACCGGCAGGCGCCCGAGCTGGAGGAAGAATGCCTGGCGACTATGGCGCAGGCCATCCAGTGCACCAACGGCATGACGCTGCTGCGCGGCAAGAAGGTCGTCGAGATGAAGCCCAAGCGCGCCGGCAAGGGACTGGCTGTGCGCGCCTTCATGGACGAGCGCGGCTTCAGGATGCGCCGCCCCTGGTACTTCGGCGACGACGTCACGGACGAGAGCGCGTTCGAGCTCGTCCAGGCCATGGGCGGTGTGGCCGTCAAGGTCGGCGACGGCGAGACGCTGGCTGCACACCGCCTGCCCGACCCGGCCGCGGTGCGTGTCTGGCTCGAGCAGGCCGTGGCGGAATTCCAGGCCCAAGGGGCTGCTGCAAGGCATGCCGTGACAGCGGCGCCAGCGGGCAACGGGCCGGCGCGGCCCTGGAGCGGCGAATGAGCCGCCTGGTCGTCGTCTCGAACCGGGTCGCGGATCCGCGCAAGGCCGCCGCGGGCGGGTTGGCCGTGGCGCTGGGCGAGGCCTTGTCGGCATCGGGAGGGCTGTGGTTCGGCTGGAGTGGCAATGTCGTCGAGCCCGGCGGCGCCGAGGGCCAGCTCCACACGCAGCGCGCGGGCAACGTCACGCTCGCCACCGTGGACCTGGGACGCGACGATCACGCCGCGTACTACCGCGGCTATGCGAACGGGGTGCTGTGGCCCGTCTTTCATTACCGGCTCGATCTGGCGAACTTCGACCCCAGCCATATCGACGGTTACAGGCGCGTGAACCGCATGTTCGCGCACAAGCTGATGCCCTTGCTTCGGTCGGACGACGTGATCTGGGTCCACGACTACCACCTGATCCCGCTCGCCGCCGAACTGCGCGCCATGGGCTGCCAGCAGCGCATCGGTTTCTTTCTGCATACGCCGCTGCCGCCGCCGCTGATCCTCGCGGCGATCCCCGGCCACGAATGGCTGATGCGCGCGCTGTTCGCCTACGATCTAGTCGGCCTGCAGAGCCAGGCGGACATGAACCATCTGTCGCGCTATCTCGTCACCGAGGCCGGTGCCGAGCAGGTGAGCGAAGGCCTGTTCGGGGCCTTCAATCGCCAGTTGCGTGCCGCCGCCTTCCCGATCGGGATCGACGTCGACAGCTTCATCGAACTTGGCCGCGGAAAGGAAGCCGCTGACACCCAAGCCGACCTGCGCGAGCAGTACGCGCGCCGCCAGTTGCTCGTCGGCGTCGACCGGCTCGACTACTCGAAGGGCCTGCCGCAGCGCTTGCGCGCCTTCCGTACGCTGCTCGAGCGCTACCCCGAGAACCGCCACAGTGCCACGCTGATCCAGGTGGCGGCGCCATCGCGCGAGGACGTCGATGCCTACGGCGACATCCGGCGCGAGCTCGAAGGCCTGTGCGGCGCAATCAATGGCGACTTCGGCGATCTCGACTGGATGCCCATCCGCTACATCCACCGGACCGTGGCGCGCAAGCGCGTGCCGGGCCTGTTCGCCGCCAGCCGCGTCGCGCTGGTGACGCCCCTGCGCGACGGAATGAACCTGGTGGCCAAGGAGTACATCGCCGCGCAGGACCCGGCCGACCCGGGCGTGTTGGTGCTGTCGCGCTTCGCCGGCGCAGCCGAACAGCTGACCGAGGCGTTGCTCGTCAACCCCTACGACACGCAGGCCACCGCCGACGCCATTGAGCGCGCGCTGCGCATGCCGCTGGAGGAACGCCGGCTGCGCCACGGCCGCCTGATGGCGGAAATCCGCCGCCATGACGTGCATTGGTGGCGCGAGCGGTTCCTGAATGCGCTGACCGAGGACGGGCCGGGCTGATCGAGCTCCGGGTCGACCTTCGGCCTATATCCACGGCTTCGTCTGTCGAGAAGCTTGTGTTGAATAATCGAGCAAGACGACGTCTTGAACGAAGGCTATCGTCCGAATCTTGCCGTCGCGTCCCGTGCCGCGCGCGGCGACGCCGATGCGCTTCGACCTCGTCACCCTCAACCTCGTGCTTGCAATCGCCGACATGCGCAGCATTACGCGCGGGGCCGAGCGCGAGCATCTCGCGCTGGCGGCGGCGAGCAAGCGCCTTTCGGACCTGGAGGCGCGCTTCGGCGTGCCGCTGTTCGAGCGCCATGCGCGCGGCGTCGAGCCGACCGAGGCCGGGCGCGCGCTGGTGCGCCATATCCGTAGCCTACACACCAGCCTGCACGCGCTCGAGAGCGAGGTCGTCGAGTTTTCGCGCGGCATCAAGGGCCACCTTCGCATCGCGGCCAACGCCGGCGCGATCAGCGAATGCCTGCCGCCGGATCTGGCGGCGTTCTCGCAGGCGCATCCGCAGATCCGCATCAGCCTGGAAGACCAGACCAGTGCCGAGGTCCAGGCGGCGGTGGCCGAGGGCCGCGCCGATGTCGGCATTTTCGTGACGCCACTACTGGACAACCGGCTCACGACGCGGCGCTACCGCCGCGGCACGCTGGCGGCGATGGTGCCGGCCGGCCATGTGCTGGCCGAACAGACCCGCGTGCGCTTCGAGCAGATGCTGGACCACGACATCGTCGGCCTGCACGCCGGTGCCGCAGCGCACGAGCTGATGCGCGCTGAGGCCGAGGGCNANGGCCGCACGCTGAAGGCGCGGCTGCAGGTGCGCGGCTTCGACGCGATTGCGCAGCTCGTCGAGGCCGGCCTGGGCGTGGCCGTGCTGCCGGCCGCGGTGGCGCAGCGCTTCGCGCAGCTCTTCCGCGTCAAGGTACTGGCGCTGGACGAGCCCTGGGCCGAGCGCGACTACCTGCTCGCCGTGCGCACGCAGGAGATGCTGCCGGCCGTGCTGCAGCGCTTCGTGCTGGCGCTGTGTGGACAATCGACCCCCGGAGGTTCAAACCCATGACCGCAAGAACGCTCTACGACAAGCTCTGGGACGAGCACGTCGTCCACACCGAGGAAGACGGCACGGCCGTGCTTTACATCGACCGCCACCTGGTGCATGAGGTCACCAGTCCGCAGGCCTTCGAAGGGCTGCGCCTGGCCGGACGCAAGGTCTGGCGCGTGAGCTCGATCGTCGCCACCGCCGACCACAACACGCCGACAACCGGCTGGGCCGAAGGTTACGACGGCATCCGTGATCCGATCAGCAGGCTGCAGATCACGACGCTGGACGCGAACATCAAGGCCAGCGGCTCGGCGGCCTACTTCCCGTTCCTCGACCGCCGCCAGGGCATCGTGCACGTGATCGGCCCGGAGAACGGCGCCACGCTGCCGGGGATGACGGTGGTCTGCGGCGACAGCCACACCAGCACCCACGGCGCCTTCGGCGCGCTCGCGCACGGCATCGGCACGAGCGAGGTCGAGCACGTGATGGCGACGCAGACGCTGCTGGCGAAGAAGGCGAAGAACATGCTCGTCAAGGTCGACGGCCGGCTCGGTGCCGGCGTCACCGCCAAGGACGTGGTGCTGGCAATCATTGGCCGCATCGGTACCGCCGGTGGCACCGGCTACACGATCGAGTTCGGGGGCAGCGCGATCCGCGCGCTCAGCATGGAAGGCCGGATGACGGTCTGCAACATGGCGATCGAGGCCGGCGCGCGCGCAGGGCTGGTGGCGGTGGACGAGACCACGATCACCTACGTGAAGGGTCGGGTCTTCGCGCCCACCGGTGTCGAATGGGACCACGCCGTCGCGCATTGGCGCACGTTGCAGTCGGACCCCGGCGCGGCCTTCGACGCCGTCGTCGAGTTCGACGCGGCGCAGATCCGGCCGCAGGTGACCTGGGGCACGAGTCCGGAGATGGTGCTGCCGATCGACGGCCGCGTGCCCGACCCGGACAAGGAGAAGGACGCCGTGAAGCGCGGCGCGATCGAGCGCGCGCTTGCCTACATGGGGCTCGAGCCGAACAAGGCGATCACCGACATCCGCATCGACAAGGTCTTCATCGGCTCGTGCACGAACAGCCGCATCGAGGACCTGCGCGCGGCCGCAGCGGTGGTCAGGCGCGCCGGCAGCCGCGTCGCCGCCAACGTCAAAGTGGCGATGGTCGTGCCTGGCTCAGGTCAGGTGAAGGCGCAGGCTGAGGCCGAGGGCCTGCACGAGATCTTCAGGGCCGCCGGCTTCGAGTGGCGCGAGCCCGGATGCAGCATGTGCCTGGCAATGAACGCCGACCGGCTGGAGCCTGGCGAGCGCTGCGCCAGCACCAGTAACCGCAACTTCGAGGGCCGCCAGGGCGCCGGCGGACGCACCCACCTGGTGAGCCCGGCGATGGCCGCCGCNGCGGCGCTGAACGGCCACTTCGTCGATGTCCGGCGGATGGCCTGACGAACGTCGGCGCCGCACCGTCCGAAAGGAAACTCCTCATGCAAGCCTTCACCGTGCACAAGGGTCTGGTCGCCCCGATGGACCGCGAGAACGTCGACACCGACGCGATCATCCCGAAGCAGTTCCTGAAGTCGATTGCACGTTCGGGCTTCGGCCCGAACCTGTTCGATGCCTGGCGATACCTGGACCCGGGCGAGCCCGGCCAGGACCCGGCCAGCCGCAAGCCCAACCCCGACTTCGTGCTGAACCAGCCGCGGTATCGACCAGGGCCCTCCGGCAGCCCGGGCGCGAGCATCCTGTTGGCGCGCAGCAACTTCGGCTGCGGCTCGAGCCGCGAGCACGCGCCCTGGGCGCTGGAACAGTACGGATTCCGCGCGCTGATCGCGCCAAGCTTCGCTGACATCTTCTTCAACAACTGCTTCAAGAACGGGTTGCTGCCCATCGTGCTGCCGGAGTCCCAGGTCGCGAAGCTGTTCGACGAGGTGTTCGCGTTCCCGGGCTATGCGCTGACCGTCGACCTGCCGCGCCAGGTGGTGATCAAGCCCGACGGCAGCGAACTGCGCTTCGATGTGCAGCCGTTCCGCAAGTACTGCCTGGTCAACGGCTTCGACGACATCGGCTTGACACTGCGCCATGCCGAAAAGATCAAGGCCTTCGAGGCCGAACGCCTGGCCAGGATGCCCTGGCTTGCTCGAACCCTGGTGGGCTGAACACAACATGAAGATCGCGATCCTCCCCGGTGACGGCATCGGCACCGAAATCGTCGCCGAAGCCGTCAAGGTTCTCGGCGTGCTCGACCTGAAGTTCGAAACCGAAACCGCGCTCGTCGGCGGCGCGGCCTACGAGGCCCACGGGCACCCGCTGCCCGAGTCGACGCTGCAGCTGGCCCGGGCCGCTGACGCCATCCTGTTCGGCGCGGTCGGCGACTGGAAGTACGACAAGCTCGAGCGCGCCTTGCGCCCGGAGCAGGCGATCCTGGGCTTGCGCAAGCAGCTCGGCCTGTTCGCGAACTTCCGCCCCGCGCTGTGCTACGAGCAGCTCACGCATGCGTCGAGCCTGAAGCCCGAGCTGGTGGCGGGGCTGGACATCCTGATCATCCGCGAGCTCACCGGCGACATCTACTTCGGCCAGCCGCGCGGGCGCCGCGTCGCCGTCGACGGCCATTTCCCCGGCGCCGAGGAAGCCTTCGACACGATGCGCTACTCGAGGCCGGAGATCGAGCGCATCGCCCACGTGGCCTTTCAGGCGGCGAGGAAGCGCAGCAAGAAGGTCACCAGCGTCGACAAGGCCAACGTGCTCGAGACCTTCCAGTTCTGGAAGGACGTGGTCACCGAGGTGCATGCGCAGTACCCTGACGTCGAGTTGCAGCATATGTACGTGGACAACGCCGCGATGCAACTCGTGAAGGCGCCCAAGGCCTTCGACGTCGTCGTCACCGGCAACATGTTCGGCGACATCCTTTCCGACGAGGCGGCGATGCTCACAGGCTCGATCGGCATGCTGCCCAGCGCGTCGCTGGACAAGGCCAACAAGGGGCTGTACGAACCCAGCCACGGCAGCGCGCCCGACATCGCCGGCCAGGGTGTGGCCAACCCGCTGGCTACAATCTTGTCAGCCGCCATGATGCTTCGCTTCACCCTCGACCAGCCGCAGGCCGCCGACCGCATCGAGTCGGCCGTGAAGGCCGTGCTGTCCACCGGGTTGCGCACGGCCGACATCTGGAGCGAAGGCACGAAGAAGGTCGGCACGCGCGAGATGGGCGATGCGGTCGTCGCGGCGATCCTTGGCAAGTTCGCCGGCAAAACCATTACCAACCAGAGCTAGCGGCTCGCGCATCGTCTCGCCCCCACTCTGGACCCCGGCGAAGCGAGCCCGGGGGCACCAGGGGTCCGGACCACGGAAAGGCAAGGCTGAAATGGCACTCGTAGGATTGGTCGGCTGGCGCGGCATGGTCGGCTCCGTGCTGATGGAGCGCATGCAGGCCGAGGGAGACTTCGCGCACATCGAGCCGATGTTCTTCAGCACCAGCAACGCCGGCGGCAGCGCGCCGCCGATGGCGAAGAACGAGACTCGGCTGTACGACGCGCACGACATCGCCGCGCTCGCGCGCTGCGACATCGTCGTCACATGCCAGGGCGGCGACTACACGACCGAGATCTTCCCGAAGCTGCGCGCTGTGGGCTGGAGCGGCCACTGGATCGACGCGGCGAGCACGCTGCGCATGAACAGCGACGCGGTCATCGTCCTCGACCCGGTCAACCGACCGGTGATCGAGGACGCGCTCGCCAAGGGCGGCCGCAACTGGATCGGCGGCAACTGCACCGTCAGCTGCATGCTGATGGGCGTGGGCGCGCTGTTCAAGGCCGGACTCGTCGAGTGGATGAGCACGCAGACCTACCAGGCCGCCAGCGGCGGCGGCGCACAGCACATGCGCGAACTGCTCTCGCAGTACGGCACGCTCAACGCGGAGGTGAAGGCGCTGCTGGCCGACCCGAAGAGCGCGATCCTCGAGATCGACCGCAGGGTCATCGCAAAGCAGCGCGCACTCACGGCTGACGAGACCGTGAACTTCGGCGTGCCGCTGGGGGGCTCGCTGATCCCGTGGATAGACAAGGATCTCGGGGTCGGGAAGAGCCGGGACGACCCGGGCTGGGGCATGTCCAAGGAAGAGTGGAAGGGCATGGCCGAGACGAACAAGATCCTCGGCCGGGGTGAAGGTTTCGGCAGCGCGCCGGTGCCGGTGGACGGCTTTTGCGTGCGCGTCGGTGCAATGCGCTGCCATAGCCAGGCGCTGACCTTCAAGCTGAAGAAGGACGTGCCGCTGGCCGACGTCGAGGCCATGATTGGCGCCGACAACGCCTGGGCGAAGGTGGTGCCCAACACGCGCGAGGACACGCTGCGCGAGCTGACGCCGGTGGCCGTGACGGGCACGATGACGATCCCCGTCGGCCGCCTGCGCAAGCTCGCGATGGGACCCGAGTACCTGGGCGCCTTCACGATCGGCGATCAGCTGCTCTGGGGCGCGGCCGAGCCGCTGCGCCGCATGCTGCGCATCCTGCTGGAGCAGTGATGCGCGGCCCGGCGGCGTTGTCCGTCGGCAACAGGGCCGGTTCAAGCGCAGAAACAAAGCATTTCTGCCCCGAACATCAGCCTTTGGGTGAGCTTGTATGCCTATATGCTTGATGCTATTGTGATTTCCACCGTTACCCCCTGATACCAAGGGGGGCCGGTGGGGGCACCGAACGCAAGGGGCGGCGGGGAATGTTTCGATCGTCCCCGCCGAACGTTTTGGGAGACGCCTTGAAGAACCGCTCGACGAATGCCGCGCGCTTTGCGCTGACCGGGGTCGCAGTCGCCGCCGCCTGCCTGTGGGGAGCACCCGCCTGGGCCTTGGGCCTGGGTCGCCTGACGGTGCAATCGGCGCTGGGCGAGCCGCTGAAGGCGGAGATCGACGTCACCAGCATCACGCCCGAAGAGCTGGGCACGCTGCGCTTGCGCGTCGCGTCGCCGGACGCCTATCGGGCAGCCGGCGTCGACTACAACGCGGCGCTGAGCGTCGCCAAGCTTGTGCTGCAAAAGCGCCCCGACGGTCGCCAGGTGCTGCACCTCAGCAGTGACCGCGTCGTGCTCGAACCCTTCGTCGACGTGATGGTCGAGGCCACCTGGGCCACGGGCCGCCTGGTGCGCGACTACACGCTGTTGTTCGATCCGCCCCTGCTGGGCGCCGCCAAGCCCGCGCCGACGACAGTTCCGGCGATTGCGCCCGCGCCGGTACCTGCGGCCGCCACCACGCGACCCGTGGCGCCACCGGCACCGCAAGCGATGACGGCCGCGCCTGCGGTGGCCGCGGCGCCGGCCCCGCGTCCGGCACCCGCTGCCCCGCGCGCGGGCGCCCCGGCGGAAGTCCGCGTCCGCCCGGGCGATTCGCTGAGCCTGATTGCGACTCGCCACCAGCCTGCCGGTGTCTCGCTCGACCAGATGCTGGTCTCGCTGTTCCGCGGCAATCCTTCAGCCTTTGTCGCCGACAACATGAACCGGCTGCGCGCCGGTGTCGTGCTGTCGGTGCCTTCTGCCGATGAGGCGGCCAAGGTCGATGGCGCCGAGGCGCGCGAAGTCATCCGCGCCCAGGCCGCTGACTTCAACGCCTATCGCCAGCGTCTCGCCGCCGGTACCACGACGACCGCCGAGCCGGGCTCGGCGCGCCAGGCCCAGGGCCGGGTTCAGGCCAGCGTCGAGGACCGCAAGCAAGCGGCCAGCCCGACGCCGGACAAGCTGACCCTGTCGCAAGGGGGCGTCAAGGCTTCGGCGCCCGAGGCCAAGCTTTCCAAGGACACCGAGCGCAAGGACGCCGCCGCGCGCCTGGCCGAGCTTGCGCGAAACGTCGACGAGTTGAAGAAGCTGCAGGGTGCTGCCGCACCTGCGGCGGCCCCGGTGGTTGCCGCAGCGCCGACAACCGCCCCGGCGGCGGCACCGCCGACGCCTGCGCCGGTCGCGGCTCCGGCACCGACACCAGCCCTGGCCCCGGCCACCGCCCCAGCCCCCGCCCCGCTGACCGTCAAGGCGCCGGCGCCGCAGCCCGAGCCCAGCTTCGTGTCGTCGCTTCTCGAGAGCCCGCTCGTGCTGCCGCTCGCCGCAGTGCTCGTCGCGCTGATCGGCGGGCTGGGCATCTACCGACTGCGCGGACGGATGCGCAAGCCCGCCGGCGAGACCTCGTTCCTCGAAAGCCGCCTCCAGCCCGATTCGTTCTTCGGCGCCAGCGGCGGCCAGCGCATCGACACCCACGAAGCATCGAGTTCGGCTGGCGGCTCGATGTCGTCGATGAACTATTCGCTGAGCCAACTCGACGCGATCGGCGACGTCGACCCGGTCGCCGAGGCCGATGTCTACCTCGCCTACGGGCGCGACCTGCAGGCCGAGGAGATACTGAAGGAGGCGATGCGCGCGACTCCGGACCGCATGGCGATCCGCACCAAGCTGCTCGAGGTCTACGCGAAGCGGCGCGACGCGAAGGGCTTCGAATTGCTCGCGACACAGGTCTTCTCGCTCACGCACGGCAGCGGCGAAGACTGGGCGCGAGCGCAGGAGCTGGGGCGTCAGTTCGACCCCGAGAATCCGATGTACCAGCCCGGCGCCGCCCCGGCGCTGGCCGTCGCGGCCAGCGGCAAGGTGATCGAGCCACTCGGCGCGACGACGATGCCGCACACTGCCAAGACGGTGCTGCCGACCTTCGTGCCGGCCGAGGACGCAACGCTCTCCGGTGCGCCCGACGTCGACCTCGATCTCGACCTTGCCTCGGCGCATGCGGCCGCGCTGGCCCCGGTCGAGGTCATCCCGGCCCCGACCGTGGCCGAAGCCGCGCCCGAGCCGATCGCCGAGCCGCTGCTCGAGCCNGACTCGGGTCTCGATTTCGACCTCCCCGAGACCTTGCCGCCCGAAGAGACCGCGACCCTGCCCGGCGCGCTGTCGGTGAGCGCGCCGCAGGTATCCGAGGCAGGCGGACTGGACTTCGATCTCGGCGACTTCGGGCTCGACAAGCCTGCCGCCGAGGAGCCGATCCCGGCGCCCGAGGCGACGCTGGACTTCAGCGACTTCGGTGTCTCCGGCGGCGACACGCAGCCCCCGTCGCTGGACGGCGACCCGCTCGCGCGCAAGCTCGAGCTGGCGGAGGAGTTCCGCCAGATCGGCGACCTGGAGGGCGCGCGCGACCTGCTCGAAGAGGTTATCGCCAAAGCCGAGGGCGTACTCAAGAACAAGGCGCAGGGGATGCTCGCCGCGCTTGGCTAGCCGGATCGCGCTGGGCGTCGCCTACCGCGGCGGCGCCTTCCACGGCTGGCAGTCTCAGCCCGGCGGGCTGACCGTGCAAGATGCACTCGAGCGCGCGCTGTCCGCGTTCGCCGCGGCCCCGGTCGCCACCGTCTGCGCCGGCCGCACGGATGCCGGCGTCCACGCGCTGAACCAGGTCGTCCACCTTGACCCGCCTGTTGAACGCGACGTGTTCTCCTGGGTGCGCGGCACGAACCGCTTCCTGCCACCGGAGGTGGCCGTGCAGTGGTGCCGGACGGTCGACGCCGGCTTCCATGCACGCAATAGCGCGCGCGGCCGGCGCTATCGCTTCCTGATCCTCGAGTCGCCCGTGCGGCCAGCCGTGGAGAGCGGTGTGTGCGGCTGGGTGTTCCGGCCGCTGGACGGTGACGCGATGCGCTCCGCAGCGGCGCACCTGGTCGGCGAGCACGACTTCACGTCGTTCCGCGCCGCCGGCTGCCAGGCGGCGACGCCTGTGAAGACGCTGAATGCGATCGCCATCGCGCGCTGTGGCGCCTACTGGCGCTTCGACTTCGACGGCAGCGCGTTCTTGCACCACATGCTGCGCAACATCGTCGGCTGCCTTGTCGCGGTGGGCGGCGGGCGCGAGCGCCCGGAATGGCTCGCCGCAGTTCTCGCCGCGCGCCGCCGCGATGCCGCGGCACCGACTTTTCCCGCTGACGGGCTGTATTTCCTGGGGCCGTACTACGATCCGGTGCATGGCATTCCCGAGCACACGCCGGCCTTCGACTGGATACCTTGACCACACCCGCGGCGCCTGCGGCGCTCCCCCTCGAGGGGGCCGAGCAGCGACGAGAAACCATCCCTGCGGCCGGTCGAGCGCCTGTGAGGGGCTGCGGGACTGCATGCCCACTGGCGGCGCCGGTTGCCGGGCGGAGCCCGTCCGCGGCGTCCGCTTGATCGCGCTGCTGCAATGAGTCGAACCCGGATCAAGATCTGCGGCCTGACGCGCGAGGCCGATGTCGACGCTGCGATCGACGCCGGCGCCGACGCGCTCGGATTCGTGCTCTACGCGAAGAGCCCGCGCCACGTGACTCTGGCGCGCGTGCTTGAGCTGGTCCCGCGGCTGCCGCCCTTCGTGACGCCGGTGCTGCTGTTCGTCAACGCGTCGCCGGCCGAGCTGCGCCATGCCACCGAGGCGCTGCCTCAGGCGCTGCTGCAGTTCCACGGCGACGAGACGCCCGAGCAGTGCATGGCCGCCGGCCGGCCTTACCTGCGCGCGGCGCGCATCGGGTCTTCCGACGCTGCCGTGCCCGGCGGCGGGGGCCTCGATTTGCTAGACTTCGCCACGCGCTTCGCAAGCGCACAGGCCCTGCTGCTCGACACCCATGTCGAGGCCTATGGCGGGAGCGGGAAGGTCTTCGATTGGTCACTGATTCCACCAAGCGTGCCCCTTCCGGTCGTTTTGTCTGGTGGGTTGAGTCCTGCCAACGTGACCGATGGGGTGCTTCGCGTCCGGCCCTGGGCCGTTGACGTGAGCTCCGGCGTGGAGCAGGGCAAGGGCGTCAAGAACGCCGCCCTGATGCGCCGGTTCTGCAAGGCGGTGCGCGAGGCCGACGATCGGCTCGCCGCCGGATGAATCGAACACACTCACGATGCTGAACTATGACCAGCCCGACGCGCGCGGGCATTTCGGGCCCTATGGAGGCACCTTCGTCGCCGAGACGCTGATCCATGCGCTGGACGAGCTCGCCGCGGCGTATGAGAAATACCGCGGCGATGCCGAGTTCCAGGCCGAATTCGCATACGAGCTGAAGCACTTCGTAGGCCGGCCGAGTCCGGTCTACCACGCCGCGCGCACCAGCCGCGAACTCGGCGGCGCGCAGATCTACCTCAAGCGCGAGGACCTGAACCACACCGGCGCGCACAAGATCAACAACACGATCGGCCAGGCGCTGCTCGCGCGGCGCATGGGCAAGCCGCGCGTAATCGCCGAGACCGGCGCCGGCCAGCACGGCGTCGCGACCGCGACGATCTGCGCGCGCTACGGGCTCGAGTGCGTCGTCTACATGGGCAGCGAGGACGTCAGGCGCCAGAGCCCGAACGTCTTCCGGATGAACCTGCTCGGCGCCACGGTCGTGCCGGTGGAGAGCGGCAGCAAGACGCTGAAAGACGCGCTCAACGAGGCGCTGCGTGACTGGGTCACCAACGTCGAAAACACCTTCTACATCATCGGCACCGTGGCCGGCCCGCACCCGTACCCGATGATGGTGCGCGACTTCCAGCGCGTGATCGGCGACGAATGCCTGGTGCAGATGCCCGAGATGCTCGGTGGCCGGCGCCAGCCCGATGCGGTGATCGCCTGCGTCGGTGGCGGCAGCAACGCAATGGGCATCTTCTATCCGTACATCCCCTTCGAAGGCGTGCGCCTGATCGGAGTCGAGGCCGCGGGCGAAGGGCTCGAGACCGGTCGCCATGCGGCCTCGCTGTCGGCCGGCTCGCCGGGCGTGCTGCACGGAAACCGCACCTACCTGCTGCAGGACGCGAACGGCCAGATCATCGAGACCCATTCGGTATCGGCCGGTCTGGACTACCCGGGGGTCGGCCCCGAACATGCGTACCTGAAAGACATCGGCCGGGCCGAATACGTCGGCATCACCGACGATGAGGCGCTGGCCGCGTTCCACCACCTGTGCCGCAAGGAAGGGATCATCCCGGCGCTCGAATCGAGCCACGCCTTCGCCTACGCGATGAAGCTCGCGCAGACGATGCGCCCAGATCAGCACATCCTGGTCAACCTCTCGGGGCGGGGCGACAAGGACATCAACACCGTTGCCGCGTTGTCGCAAGGGGCTGCGCAATGAGCCGCATCGCCGCCACCTTCGAGGCGCTGAAGGCGCAGGGTCGCCAGGCGCTCGTCCCGTACATCTGCTGCGGCGACCCGTTCGCCGACGCCACGGCCGAGATCATGCAGGCGCTGGCCGACGGCGGCGCCGACGTGATCGAGCTCGGCGTGCCGTTCTCTGACCCGATGGCCGACGGCCCGGTGATCCAGAAGGCGAGCGAGCGTGCCCTCGCGCGCGGCATCGGGTTGGCGCAGGTGCTGGCCGCGGTGCGCGACTTCCGCGCCACCAACGCGAAGACGCCGGTCGTGCTGATGGGCTACGCGAACCCGATCGAGCGCTACGACCAGCGCCACGGCGAGGGCGCGTTCATCGATGCGGCACGCGCAGCCGGCGTCGACGGCGTGCTCGTCGTCGACTACCCGCCCGAGGAATGCGAGGCCTTCGCCGCAAGGCTGAAGGCGGCCGGGCTGGACCTGATCTTCCTGCTCGCGCCGACCAGCACCGATATGCGCATGCGCGAGGTCGGCCGCATCGCGAGCGGCTATGTCTACTATGTCTCGCTGAAGGGCGTAACCGGCGCCGGCCATCTGGACACCGCGGCGGTGGCGGCGATGCTGCCCCGCATCCGCGCTCACGTGAACGTGCCAGTCGGCGTGGGCTTCGGCATCCGCGATGCGGCGACTGCGCGCGCCGTGGCCCGCGTTGCCGATGCGGTGGTGATCGGCTCGAGGCTGGTGCAGATCCTGGAAGTCCAGAGCCGCGACAATGCGGCCGCGGCGGCGCGCGCCTTCATGGCCGAAATGCGCGCCGCTCTCGATGCGAATGTCAAGGAGTGACCCGATGAGCTGGTTGGAAAAGCTGTTGCCGCCGAAGATTCAGCCCACCGACCCGAGCGAGCGTCGCACGGTGCCTGAAGGGCTGTGGGTCAAGTGTCCGGCCTGCGAGACTGTGCTCTACAAGACCGATCTCGATCAGAACCTGAACGTCTGCCCGAAGTGCGACCACCACCACCGGATCGGCGCGCGCGCGCGGCTCGACGCCTTTCTCGACGCTGAAGGGCGCTGGGAGATCGGCCAGGAAGTGCTGCCGGTCGACGCGCTGAAGTTCAAGGACAGCAAGAAGTACCCCGAGCGGCTGAAGGCCGCGCTCGAGACCACCGGCGAGACTGATGCGCTGGTCGTGATGGGGGGCGCGGTGATGAGCGTGCCGCTGATCGCGGCCTGCTTCGAGTTCGACTTCATGGGCGGTTCGATGGGCTCGGTGGTGGGCGAGCGCTTCGTGCGCGGCGTCGAGGCCGCGGTCGAGCAGAAGCTGCCCTTCGTCAGCTTCACCGCGACAGGCGGTGCGCGCATGCAAGAAGGCCTGCTCAGCCTGCTGCAGATGGCCAAGACGAACGCCGCGCTGACGCGGCTGGCGAAGGCCGGACTCCCCTACGTCAGCGTGCTCACAGACCCGACGATGGGTGGCGTCTCCGCGAGCTTCGCCTTCGTCGGCGATGTCGTTATGGCCGAGCCGAAGGCGCTGATCGGCTTCGCCGGGCCGCGCGTGATCGAGAACACCGTGCGCGAGAAGCTGCCAGAGGGTTTCCAGCGCAGCGAGTTCCTGCTCACGAAGGGTGCGCTCGACATGATCGTCGACCGCCGCCAGCTGCGCAGCACCGTCGCCCGCGCACTCGCCATGCTGCAGCGCCAGTCCGCGGACGCCGTGGCCTGATGAGATCGAGGTTCTTGCGCGGAACCGGCTCCGCCGGTCCGCTGCAAGCGCCCCGCCGGGGGACCGCGACCGGAGCGAGCGTGGGGGCCCCATGAAGACTCTCGACGATTGGCTCGCGCATTGCGAGCGCATGCACCCGACCTCGATGGACCTGTCGCTGGAGCGCACGGTCGAGGTCAAGAAGCGCCTGGGCCTGGCCTTCTCGGCGCCGCTCGTCGTCGTCGCGGGGACCAACGGCAAGGGCTCGACCTGCGCGATGCTGGAGAGCATTGCGTTGAGTGCCGGCTACCGGGTCGGAACCTACCAGAAGCCCGAGCTGGTGCATTTCAGCGAGCGCTGNCGCGTCGACGGTCGGCCGGTCGCCGACGCCGATCTGGTGCCGCACTTCGAGGCCGTCGAGGCGGCGCGCGGCGAGATCACGCTCACCAAGTTCGAGTTCACGACGCTCGCGATNGCGCGGCTGCTCGCGCAAGCGCCGCTTGACCTGGTGATCCTGGAGGTCGGCCTCGGCGGCCGCTACGACGCCGTCAACGCCTTCGACGCCGACTGCGTCGTGATCACCAGCATCGCGCTCGACCACACCGAGTGGCTGGGCCCGGACCGCGAGCGCATCGGCCTCGAGAAGGCGCAGGTGATGCGCACCGGCAAGCCGGCGATCGTCAGCGACCCACTGCCGCCGCACAGCGTGATCGACCATGCACGCGAGATCGGCGCCGATCTCTGGCTCGTCGGCCGCGACTTCAACCACGCCGGCGACCGCCAGCAATGGGGCTGGTCGGGCCGCGGCCGCCGCTACAGCGGCCTTGCCTACCCGGCGCTGCGCGGCGCGAATCAGCTGCTGAACGC
>JGI20214J51650_10000393_pt1 | contig 27500 bp, 26 predicted proteins | sample WetSurMetagenome_FD_51650 | JGI IMG/M metagenome (IMG submission 51650) | reverse complement strand
CGTGGCGAAGCAATCCCTGTCCTGAACCACCCATCAACCTCATGTCCACCGTCGTTGCGAGCCATGCTTTCGCGTGGCGAAGCAATCCCTGTCCTGAACCACCCATCAACCTCATGTCCACCGTCGTTGCGAGCCATGCTTTCGCGTGGCGAAGCAATCCCTGTCCTGAACCAGCAACCTTAATCCTTTTTCATTTACCATTGCAACGGATTGCTTTGTCTCCGCCAGCTGTCGGATTCTCGCAATTACGCTGCTGTTATTTTACTTTTTTAATAGTACTTAATTACTATATAAACTGAATTCATTATATTAATAAATGTTCCACGTGGAACATTTATCTTCCAAGGTACATTAGAAGTATATTGATATCCGATGGAGATACTCCGCTTATCCTTCCCGCCTGACCAATATTTGCAGGCATAATCTTTGTCAGTTTCTGCCGTGCTTCCGTAGATATTGATAACAGCTCTTCATAATTAATGTCTCCCGGAATATTAACCTTATCAAGCCTCTGAATTTTCTCTGCAACTATCTTTTCTCTTTGAATATAACCTTCATATTTGATTTTAATTTCAGCGGATTCAAGTACCTCTTCAATCATACCGCTTTCCTTTAGTTCTGTCAAAATGCCTTCACCAATCTCAGCCAACAATTCCTTCAATCCTATCTGCGGACGCAAAGCAATTGCCATTGACTTTACTTTCTGCTTTACATTACTCGTTCCTGCTTCATTGAGAAGCTTATTTATTCTCTCAGGTTCCAGACTAGTTTCTTCAAGATATTTCAAAACATTTTCGACCAGTTTCTTCTTTTGTTCCAATTTGTCTACTCTCAGCTTTTCTGCCAATCCTATATCAAAACCTTTTCCTGTCAGACGTTCATCAGCATTATCCTGTCTTAGCAAAATCCTGTATTCCGCCCTTGCAGTAAACATCCGGTATGGTTCATCGATACCCTTTGTAACCAGATCATCTATTAAAACTCCGATATAGGATTCATCCCTTCCCAGAACAAGGGCTTCTTTCCCTTTCAATTTTAGCACAGCATTTATCCCTGCCATCAATCCCTGGGCGTCTGCTTCTTCATATCCAGTTGTACCATTTATTTGTCCTGCAAAGTATAAGTTATTAATCTTTTTCGTTTCAAGAGTATGTTTAAGCTGTGTCGGCTGGAAGAAATCATACTCAATAGCATAACCGGGCCTGAATATCTCGACGTTTTCAAGACCTTTTACTTTTCTTAATGCTTTCAACTGAACTTCCATTGGAAGACTGCTGGAGAATCCGTTGATATAATATTCACTTGTTTCCCTGCCTTCCGGCTCTAGAAACAACTGATGTGCTTCCTTCTCTTTAAATGTGACGATTTTGTCTTCAATACTAGGACAATATCGCGGACCTCTTCCCTTTATTCTTCCGGTAAAAAGCGGGCTGTATTCAAGTCCCTTTCTTAGTTCTTCATGTACTGCTTCATTTGTATGAGTAATATAACAACTCATTTGTCCGGCATCAGGCTTATCTCTTTTCAGATATGAAAAGGTTCTTCCTTCCTCATCCCCTTTTTGCTCGGTCATCAACGAAAAATCTATTGTTCTTCCGTCAATTCTTGCACTTGTTCCCGTTTTAAGGCGCTCAACAGAAAATCCTAATTCTTTAAGCTGCTCGCTCAGCCCTGTTGAAGCATCATCGCCTGACCTTCCGCCTCTGATGTTTTTAAACCCCACGTGCATCAATCCATTAAGAAATGTGCCGTTTGTAAGTATAACCGCTTTCCCGTGAAATCGTGTTCCAAAACTTGTTTCCACCCCGGCTGCCCTGTTGTCCTCGATCAGGATCTTGATTGCCTGCTCCTGCCATATATGGAGATTATCGGTCCTCTCGAGCACTTTTCTCCATTCAACACTGAATCTCTGCCGGTCACACTGGGCCCGCGGGCTCCACATCGCAGGTCCTTTTGATCTGTTCAGCATTCTGAATTGAATCATACTCCGGTCCGTCACAATTCCGCTCATGCCTCCCAGAGCATCTATTTCCCTGATTATCTGTCCTTTCGCAATTCCACCCATGGCTGGATTGCATGACATTTGCGCAAGTTTTGTCATGTCCATTGTTATTAACAAGGTTTCAGCCCCCATCTTTGCAGCTGCGTGAGCGGCTTCACATCCGGCATGGCCCCCGCCAACCACTATAATATCGTAATTGAAACTCATCTCTGTCAGACTTCAAATTCTTTCAACCTCATCTCCTGCCTTCTGAACATCTTTCTCCTTTCCTTGCTGGAATCATCTCTGTATCCGCANAAATGTAGAACTCCGTGAATCATTACTCTCAACAGCTCTTTCTCTATNTCTGTTTTATATCTTCCTGCATTTCTCCTGATAGTATCGATGCTTATATATATTTCTCCATTNACGGTTACCTCTTCCGAGTAATCAAAAGAAATTACATCGGTAAAATAATCATGGTTCAGGAATTGCNTGTTTATTTTCAGCAGACTCTTATCCCCTGTCAGAATAAAAACAAGGTCACCCGGNTTTTTGTTCTCGTCCGTGATGACCTTTTCCAGAAACNTTTTGATTTCTGCAGTTTTATGAATCCTGTACTTTATATTATCATAATAAATCTTNATGCTCAATCAGATACCTCCTTAAAGCTCATTGTCACACTATTACCTTTTTCGTTGAATTTAATCGAATCAGAAAGCTTTGTCATAAGGAAAACTCCTCTTCCACTGAGTTCTTCAATATTTTCCGGTAATGTAGGATCAGGAATCCTTGACGGATTAAATCCACTCCCTTCATCGGTAACTGTTATTCTTAATTCATCATTGTCATATTCAATTTCAACGTCCACCAGTTTGTTAGGATTATCTTTATTTCCGTGTTTTATTGCATTATTTACAGCCTCCAGGGCAGCTACCAGGATCTTTCCATAGTTATCCTGATTTATTCCGATCGATCCTGTCATTTCGTCTATCGCATTCTCTATAATACGCAGGTTGCTCATCCTGGATTCTACCTTTATTCTTTTGTACATTTTGGCCATTCCGGTGCAATTTTCTATTTCATCTGCAAAAGTTATGCAATTTCTAATTTTTTTTCGATATCCACAATTCCGGATCCAATTTAACCTTATCCTCAAATACCATAAATTTCAATATTGCCTTATCACCATTTTCCGAATCATTGAAAACCTTTCCTATCTCCTGCTTTGTCATGACTTTATCTCCTTTTTTTACTTTTACATTAACTATATTNAGATAAACAGTAAAATACTTGCCGTGACTTATCATTACNGCCATATTTTCACCACGTATTGAAAACACCTGTTTGACTTCGCCTCTGAAAACACTCCTTACAGGTGTTGACCCTGAACTTGTAATTTCTATATCTATATTGTCTTCTGTCACATATTTTAAAACAGCGTGTTTCTGTACACCATAATGGCTCGTAATTACACCTTTCTCGACCGGCCAGGGTAACCGTCCCTTGTTTTCATAAAAATCATTGCTGATAAGTTTTTGTTCCGGAGTAATATCGGCAGTCACATTTTTCTTTCTTTCCTCATCTATAATTCTGCTGATTTCCCTCTCGATCCTCTTAGCGACCCTTTTCTTTTCCTCCAGGTCTCTCTGGAGCTGTGACTCTTTACTGCTAAGAGATTTGACTATAGATTGTTTCTTATTTTGNTCTCCCTGCAGAAGAATTTTCTGTTGCTCTTCCCGTGTTTTTAATTCTGACACTCTGGAAAGGTCATCTTCCATCTTCCTTTTTGAAACCTCTATTTCAGTCTTGAGTTCCTGTATTATTTCTGATTCCTGTCGTCTGAATTTTGTTATCTGTTGAAGATATTTCATTCTTTTATATCCCTGGTTGAAATCTTTGGCTGAAAGTATGTAACCTAATTCCGAATTCCCTTTTGATGACCTGAATGAACTTAATACAGTCCTTTCATAATCCTTTTTCAAAACTTTTAGATCCTCCTCCATCATACTTATAGCAAGATTGTTAAGATCGATCCTGTCACCCAGTAGCAAAATCTCTTCCTGAAGTCCCTTTACAACAGATTCTCTCAAGTTAAGCTTCTTACCGATAATTTTTAATTCATTCAGACTTGCCTTTTTTTCTTTCTCAGTTTCCTTAAGCAAATTGTCAACATAAGAAATCTCCTCCATTGTCTTTTTCCTTTGCTCTTCCAGNTCCTTCTTTGACTGACCAAATGCAGCAGAAACTACACCTAAAATCAATAAACCACATATGTAAACTCTTCTCATCTGATCTTTACCACCTTATATCCTTGTCCCGAAACAGATCCAAGCCTCCCATTCCATGGGCTCTCAATCTTTCTTATTTCAATAANTATTCCCACCGACTTAAGATCATCATTTATTTCTATCAATCCGGGAAAAACNGTCTTTCCTTCATTATCAAACTCCTTTAAGCTTATCGTAACATTTCCAGAATTAATTTCTCCTTCAAAATAAGCTTGCTTGAGCTTTTTCCGCTGACAATCAATAATATATTGCACTTTCTTTCCATGAACATAAAATTCCCTCCTGTATTCTCCTTTCGAACATTCCAGAAATAGATCCCTGTCTTTCTCCTCAACCACGATATCTCCAATAACCGTGAACAAAAAAGATGGATCGATCCCGTATTTTTTTGCCAGTACCTCAGGCTTTCCAATAAGCAGCTTTTTGTTGAACCTGTCCTTGATAATGAGGGTGTCCTTAGTAATAAATGCCCTTCCAGCTTCTATTCCGGTCCTCGATCTCACTGTAATCATTACCGAGTCAGGCCTTTTGAATTTCATATCTGCCACAACCCTGACTGAAATATTATCCTGGAAAAAATTTATCTCAGCCTTTTGTATATAAAAGTCATTATTTGATAGGTTATTCCGGAAAACTGATTCCAGAGTGTTTCCAGAGATATTTCCACTATCATTGCTTGCTGCCTTCCTGGTTGCGGAACAACCTGCAAGCAGAGAAGAAATGATCAACAATATGTACCCTATTTTTTGCAATTTTCTACTTCCTTTCGCAGGTTAGTTTTTGTTCTGTCGAGTATTATTGCGGCTTCCCAGTTTTTAACAGCTTCATCGCATTTTCTTAATTTCCTGAGAATATATCCATAGTGTTCGTAGTATTCAGCATCTCCTTTTTCTTCTGTACTGATAATCTTTTCCATTATTCTTGCTGCTGCCCGTNCTTTGCCCCGTTTATACAGGACCCATGCGTATGTATCGAGATAGGTATCGTTGGTTTTGTCCTTTTCGATAACAGTTTTTGCCATTTGTTCGGCTTCTTTCAGCTGCATGTTCTGTTCCGCCAGGTAATAGGCATAATTGTTCATAACAGTCAGATCGCTGTTATCCATTTTCATAGCCTCATCATAAGCTTTAAATGCTTCGGTAAAGTTTTTCATCCTGTAATTAACATCGGCCCGCATCGTAAGAACCTGTAGTTTAAGTTGTTTGTTATCGCCTGCCAGTATATCGGCTTTGCGCAGCTCTTCGAGAGCAATATCATATTTTTCGTTTTCCATTGCTCCGGTTGCATAAAGCATTTTTGCAATTATTGACCGGTTAAATTTAGTTGCGGTGATTTCTCCTTTTTTCTGAAGCTTTTCAAAGTCTTTGAGATCNTAATAAACNAGAAGAAGCTTTTCCCAGGCATAGTAATTTTCTGGATTAAGTTTTATAATCTCTTCAAGCCTTGCGGCTGCTTCATTAAGCTTACCTTCTTTCTGAAGGAAGTCAGGTCTGAGGAGCATTACAAGATCATCATCCTTGTAAGCAGCCTCAAGAACCATAACAGCAAGTTCCATTTTCTTCCCGTGATCTTTTATAATATCCTTATTATCTATTAGTTCGGCTGTAAGTGAAACTTTCTCCTCCTTTGTTATACTATTGTTGATTAATATTGTGCTTAGAAGATCAAACAATTCATCATAATCTTTTTCCGTCAGCAAAAATTCACATAGAGATAATTGAATTGCCGGATTGCCGGGATTCCTTTCTATCAGCTGGTTATAAACCTCCCTTGCCATTTCTGGCTTGCTTTCATGCCTGTAGATTGCCGCCATATAGCCATTGTAAGCNATATTATCCCTGTCAATTGCAAGAAGTTGTCTGACCTTTTCACTGGCTTCCCTGAATTTTCCTTCAGCTATTAGATTATCAACAAGTGAAAGGGTTGTGTTTTCGTTGACGCCGTATTTATCGTCTAGCCTGTTCAGAAGGTTTCTGGCCTTTTCATAATTCCTGTTCTGAGAATACAATTTAGCAAGGTTAACCTGCAGGTCCTCTTTTTCCGGATAAGCCTTCACCGACCTTTCGTAACATATGATTGCGCTATCCAGATTGTTCTGCTGATGATATATGCTCGCCAGAAGCATATTGTACCAAAGATTGCCCGGTTGTATCTCACTGGCTTTTCTGATGTATTTTTTTCCGTTTGCAATATCCCCTTTAGTTAGCATGATCTGTGCCATCTGGTAGTATGTTGCATCGCTTTCTGGATTGAGAACCAGGCANTGTTCAAATTCCTCCAGAGCATCGCCAAGATTTCCCATAAGCTTCATCCTTATAGCCTCNACATACAGGTAATTAAACGCTGAAATATCATATTCCCTGCCTGTTTTCAATCCGGGAATAAGCTTTTTACTGCATGATTGCTGTAACAAAGCAGCAGTAACCATCAGTAACAACATTATTGTTTTCTTCATTTCCTTTTCCTGCTGAGAAATACACTCAGAAGCTGGTCTTTGTACTGAGCGTAGCCGATAAAAATAAGAATTAAAACTGTATTAATGACAAGTTCTGCCGCTAGCCCCGGATATTTAAAGTACCCGGCGAATGAAACCATAATNANAGCCAAAATGAAATACGGAATATATTGTTTCATGTCATAAGTAACCTTGTACCTTGTTTCTGCAAACATAAATGATAAAATAATCATTGAACCGTACGACGCAACATGTGCCCAGGCAGAAGCCATGTAACCGTANACAGGAATGAAAATAACATTTATTAGAATAGTTATCACGGCACCAATAAGTGTAATATAAATTCCAAATCTTGTCAGGTCGTTAAGCTTGTACCAGATGCTATGGTTTATGTAAATCCCATAGAAGAGATATCCCATAGCCACTATGGGTACCACTGTTATTGCTCCCCTCATATCCTTGTCTATTATCAGCTGAAAGCCTGATATATATAAATTGATAGCCAGGTAAACTAATAGCATTATAATAATGAAATACTTCATAACGTACGCATATGTTTCTTTTGCATTTTCATATTTGGCTCTTTCAAAGAAGAAAGGTTCTGCNGCAAACCTGAACATCTGAATAAATAATGCCATCAGAACTGCAATCTTATAACCTGCACCATATTCCCCTACAGTCGCGAGTCCGTTTTCCTCTCCGGTCATTCTTCTGAGAATTACCTTGTCGAGAGTATCATTTATTGATCCGCTCAATCCCGTAATAAGAAGAGGAAAGGAATAATTCATCAGCTTTGTCCATATCACCCTGTCAAAAACCGGCTTCTTAATAATAATAAATGGCAGAAGCATTAANAGAGTTGATATGCTGCCAATAAGGTTGGCTAAAAAGACATATCCCACACCATATTCAGGGTCATATACCTGCCTGAACCAGCCATGACTTTTTTCATATAATCCGGGGGCAATTACAAGCAGAAAAAGGACTGCGAGTAATGTTATAATGACATTGGCAATCTTGATCGCACTGAAAAGGATCGGTCGGCTTTCCCGTCTTAGCCGGGCGAACGGAATTGCCGAAAATGCATCAATTGCAACAATTGCTGCGAACATACGGATGTAGTCATGATTATTCTCGTATTTCAGTGCAGAAGATACAGGACTGATGAAAATATTTACAAGAACCAGAAAAGCTGATGAGGTTATTAGAAGGCTCAGAAGGGTTGTACTGTAGACTCTCTCATAATCCTCCCTTTTCTGCGAAAACCTGAAAAATCCTGTTTCCATTCCATAAGTAAGAATTATAAGAAGAAGGACCATCCAGGCATATAGTTCTGTAATTACGCCGTACTGAGCTTTTGTGAATATCCTTGTATAAAAGAAAGTTACGATACCGTAGTTCAGGAATCTGGGAACTACTGTACCAAAACCATATATAGCTGTTTGCTTTGCTAACGTTCTGACTTCGTTCACTTTATAAAATATTATCCGGCATAATCCGGATTATTTCCTCTCCTTCTGCAAAAGACAGGCTCCGGAAAAACAATCATTTTGAAAACCATTTCTTTCATGATCGGGCAAAGTTAAATATCTTTGCCATCAGATTTGCAGAACGTTATTAACCAAATTTTTATTTTCATGAACACTGCTGCCAGATATTTTTTAGCACTTCCGATCATTCTGCTGCTCATCTCATGCAATGCTACAGGGGGCGATAAAGATACACTTGTCCTGATTAAAACGACATCGGGTGATATCAAGATTAAGCTCTACGACAACACCCCGATACACAGGGATAACTTCATAAAGCTTGTAAACATGGGTTTCTATGAAGGGATTTCATTTCACAGGGTTATTAAGGACTTCATGATACAGGCCGGTGATCCTGCAACCAGGACGGGCCTTACCAAAGTGCAGCTCGACACCCTTGACAGGTATACGATTCCGGCTGAATTCAGACGAGAGTATTTCCATAAAAAGGGAGCACTTGCTGCAGCACGTGAAGGAAACGAAGTTAATCCCGAAATGCGTTCTTCTGGCACCCAGTTTTACATAGTGCAGGGGAAAAAACAGAGCGAGGCCGATTTGAAAGCGACCGAAGAGAGAATAAACAGCAATACAAAACAGGCTCTGTTCAGCCGGCTTATAAAAGAGACTGCCGACAGTGCCCGGCTTTCGGGAAAACCTCTTCCGGAGAGCCAAATTCAGGAGATTGCATCAATGAAAATGTTCGAATACCTCACTTCCAAAGGTGAGTTTAAATTCTCACCTGAACAGATCAGTGCATACATTAATTCAGGAGGTGTACCACGTCTTGATGGTACATATACAGTATTCGGAGAGGTAACAGAAGGAATTGAGATTGTCGACATGATTGCTGCAACCCCGACCAATAATGCAGATAAGCCCTTGAATGATATTAAAATTGTTAAAATGAAACTGGTCAGCAAGTAACTTTGGCTGATCCTAACCGGGAACGAAATGATTAACAAAATAGAAAACCTGCTTGAGGAGATTTCCTCTTATAAAGTAAATTCCCTTCAGGAACTTGAATCGTTCCGTCTTAAGTTTCTGAGCAAAAAAGGACATATAACGGAACTGTTTGAAGAATTCCGGGGAATTTCTGCAGATCTTAAGAGAGAAGTGGGCCAGAAGCTCAACGAGTTAAAGCAGAAAGCACAGGACAGATATAATTCCCTGAAACTGGAGCTTGAGACAAGAGATGATTCAGCAGGCGAAAATGACCTCACCAGGCCTGCGTTTCCATATCCTTCAGGATCGCGTCACCCTATTTCACTAGTAAGAAGGGAAATCATAGATATTTTTTCACGGATTGGCTTCACAGTATCGGAGGGACCTGAAATTGAGGATGATAATCATGTATTCACAAAGCTGAATTTTGCACCTGAACATCCCGCAAGGGACATGCAGGATACATTTTACATTTTCAGAAATTCAGCTGAGGATTCAGATCCTGATGATATCTTGCTTAGAACCCATACCTCCTCGGTTCAGGTACGGGTAATGGAAAACCAGAAACCTCCTATCCGTACAATCTCCCCTGGAAGAGTATTCAGGAATGAAGCTATTTCGGCAAGGGCTCATTGTATTTTTCACCAGATAGAAGGACTCTACATCGATGAAAATGTCTCTTTCGCCGATCTGAAACAGACTCTNCTGTTTTTTGCAAGGGANCTTTACGGGAAAGAGACTCAGATCAGGTTGCGGCCGTCCTATTTCCCATTCACCGAGCCATCGGCTGAAATGGATGTAAGCTGTGCCATCTGCGGTGGAAAAGGATGCAACGTTTGTAAGTATACAGGATGGCTCGAGGTTCTTGGATGCGGAATGGTTCATCCTAATGTCCTTGAAGCCTGTGGNATTGACAGCAAAAAATACACCGGGTTTGCCTTCGGAATGGGGATCGAGAGGGCTGCAATGCTCAAATACCAGGTTAATGATCTGCGTCTCTATTTTGAAAATGATCTGAGGTTTCTCGATCAGTTTAAAACAGCTTTCTAGGCTGGTTTGAACATAAAATTGAGGGTATTGTTATTGTATAAGACAAAAAGAATAATGAGACAGCATGAAATAAATGTTCCGTTGTGTGATAAATGCGCTCTTGAAACAGGTTCGATCTTCAAGCATCTGACTGCAGAAGAGGTTGAAATGATAAACTTCGAAAAGGATTTCAGGCAATACAAGAGGGGAGATGTTCTTTACCAGGAAGGGAACCGTATTAGCGGATTCTATTGCATTCACAGCGGGATCATAAAAGTTTTCAAAACCGGTTTTGACGGAAAAGAACAGATTATAAGGTTTGCGAAGGAGGGTGAAATTATTGCCTACCGGAGTGTCCTTAGCAATGAAGCCGCATGTACATCTGCCAAAGTAATTGAGGATTGCCAGGTTTGTTTCATTCCATCCGAGATCCTGATTTCATTCATTAAATCAAATCCTTCATATGCCCTGGAGCTGCTGAAGCTTGCATGTCATGAGCTTGGCGAGGCAAATTCTTTTATTACCGATATAGCTCAGAAAACCGTCAGGGAAAGGCTCGCTGAAATATTGCTTCTTCTTGTAAATGATTTCGGTCTCGATGAGCAAAACTATCTTAAAATTTCCCTTACACGCGAGGAGCTGGCTAATATTGTAGGAACTGCAACTGAGTCAGTAATTAGGTTATTGTCAGAATTCAAGACCGACAAACTTGTTGAGCTTAACGGAAGAAAAATCAAAATCATAAATAAAAAGGGTCTTGAAAAGATCAGCAATGTTCTGACAAGGATATAGTTTTGTTCCTTTTTAATTTTTTATGCTGTCAAAACANTGTTCCGTTAAGGTCATGGCGGAATTGCTTACCAAGGTGCCTGAATGCGTGTTCAGTCGCTTCACGTCCCCGAGGTGTCCTTTTCAGGTAACCCTCTTTAATAAGGAATGGTTCATATACCTCTTCTATAGTTCCGCTCTCTTCTCCCACAGCCGTTGATATAGTATTCAGACCCACCGGTCCGCCTCCAAATTTTTCAATAATTGCCAGCAGGATCCGGTTATCCATCTCATCAAGGCCATGCTGATCGATATTCAGTGCTTTAAGCCCGTAACGGGTTATTTCGATATCGATCTTTCCCGAGCCTCTTACCTGTGCAAAATCCCTGATCCTTCTGAGAAGGGCATTTGCAATCCTGGGAGTCCCGCGGCTTCGCCTGGCTATTTCGACAGCTGCATTATTATCAATTTGTACGTTAAGTATACTGGCTGATCTTTTTACTATTCCCGTCAGAACATCATGATCGTAATATTCAAGGTGAAAGGTAATCCCGAATCTAGCCCTGAGCGGGCTTGTCAGCAATCCTGAACGGGTTGTTGCGCCAATGAGGGTGAATTTGTTCAGGGTAAGCTGGACCGACCTCGCACTGGGTCCCTTGTCGAGCATAATATCGATCTGGAAATCTTCCATTGCAGAATACAGATACTCCTCAACGACAGGGCTGAGCCTGTGGATTTCATCAATAAACAGGACGTCTCCTTCCTGAAGGTTTGTAAGCAATCCTGCCAGGTCTCCCGGTTTATCAAGTACAGGTCCGGAAGTGATCCTCATGTTTACTTTGAGTTCGTTTGATATAATTGCTGCAAGAGTTGTTTTTCCGAGCCCTGGAGGTCCATGAAGCAGAACATGATCGAGAGATTCGCTCCGTTGCCTTGCTGCTGTGACAAAAACTGTCAGATTTTCAATAATCTGCTTCTGACCTTTGAAGTCATCAAGGGTAACAGGCCGGAGTTGTTTTTCAAATTCNGGATCACTTTCCGCAATATGTTCTTTCCTTATATTGAACTCTTCATCCATTTTTAAATCCGTAAAAAATTATTTTGGTCATTTAATGAGCTTTACATCACTTTCCGGAAGATTTATTTTGACACCGTTAATACTGAATTCAAAATCATCCTTGTATGTAATCGTCAAAACTGGAACACCCTCCTCGTCGTATTTCTTCCATGTTTTCTGTCTTATTCCCATCCTGTAAAATTGTTCCTCCTTCGGCCTTCCGTTTTCATAATAGTAAGTCAGCTGACCATCAGGATTTCCCTGGATGTAATTACCTTTGAATAATATTTTTCCGTCAGGATAATAAGATTTCCATAATCCGTCGCGTAAGCCCACTATATATTTTCCTTCTTCGATATTGTCTCCTGATTTATACTTCCATTCACCGTTTTTCTCGCCGTCGGTATATACACCCTGGGCAATAATTTCTCCNGTAGGNGAATATTCTGTATATGTTCCGTCGCGCTGTCCCTGGAAATATTCCTCTTCCCTGAGAAGGGATCCGTTTTCATAGTACCATTTCCAAAGACCATCAGGCCTTCCGTTATTGTACGATCCGGTCTGTTCCATTTTACCCTCATTATTATAGAATTTCCATACACCTGAACGCCTGCTGTCAGTGTACTGTCCTTCGGCAAGAGTTTTACCATCCGGATAAAGATCTTTCCATTTCCCGTTGAATTTTCCGCCATCATCAACAATGCCTTCGGAAATAAGCAGGCCGTTATCATTATAAATAAAAGCGTTTTTGACTTTCCCGTCAGTATTGTATTCCCTGTGAACCCCAACAGGGATTTTATTCCTGAATGGTCCGCTGTAGATCAGTTTATTATTCTGGTCATATCTGTTTTCGATCTCAATATCAGGCTGATCCTCAACTTCTGATTTNACGATCGAACCNCTGTCGTACAGCATTGTAAGAGTCAGCACACCTCTGGCATCATATTCCTTGAAATAGCCATGAAGAAGGTCATCTCTGTAGTTCTTCTCTGATTTTACCGATCCGTTAGGATAAAAGTCTTTCCATACACCCTGCTTCAAACCTTTGCTGTCGGATCTGTTAATTCTTTCCCTGCTAATGAGAAAATCATTGTTATATTCAAGTAATGTGACAACGATCCCTTTCTTGTCAAACTCCTTGGATAATCCTTCCTTTTTACCGCTGTTATATGAGATTGTCTGCTGAATTTTACCGTCCGGAAAATAGGAATAGGCAGTTCCTTCTTTTTTGTCACCGGCATAAAGTTCTTTCAAGAAAACATACAGTCCTTCAGATGGATCTTTTTTATATTTATATGAATATCCGTTCCTCTTACCGAAGAGGTAGTTGATTTTTTCGATTGTATCACCGGTCTGGTCGAAGAATACCCAGACACTGTCGAGCTGAAAACCAGAGTACTTTCCCTCCGATTTTTTAATTCCAGTTACATAATAGCTTTTCCAGTAACCGTCGGGCTTGCCGCTTTTAAAAATCCCCTCGCTTGAAACCGTTCCATTGGGATATTTAAAAATCTGATAACCATCCTGAGGTGTCTGACCGGAAGCAAAAAATCCTGTTAATAAAATAACAATAGCAAGTAATTCTTTTTTCATTTTTTACAGGCCTAGTTTTTCAGAAATTTCCATCATTCTTACAATTGGTTTTCGTGCTTTCATAAGAATTTCATGATCGATAATTATCTCTGGTATTTCATCCATGAGGCACCTGAAGATTTTTTCAATTGTTATAAGTTTCATAAAACTACATTCACTGCAGCCACATGTAGAGTCTCGCGGGGGAGCCGGGATGAAAACCTTTGAAGGGTTTGCTTTTTTCATCTGATGTATGATCCCGGGTTCGGTTCCGACTATATAAACAGAGGCATTGTCCTTTTTTGTAAATTGAAGAAGTGAAGCTGTAGATCCAATAAAATCAGCAACCATCCTTACTGGAAGTTCACATTCGGGATGAACGATAATTTTTGCTACCGGGTTTTCATTCTTGAGTCTGATTATAGCTTCAAGTGAAAACTCCTCATGGACATGGCATGTACCGTTCCAGATAACAATATCCCTGCCAGTTTTATTTAGAATATAGTTTCCAAGATTCCTGTCGGGACCGAAAAGTATCTTTTCTCCCGGAGGAAGAGATTCAATAATCTGAACTGCATTTGAAGATGTGCAGATGATATCTGACAAGGCTTTTACATCAATATTCGTATTTACATAAGTAACTACTGTCCTCCCCGGGTTATCTTTAATGAATTTACTGAAATCCTCAGCCTTACAGGAATCAGCAAGAGAACACCCTGCATTCATATCAGGAATAAAAACTCTTTTCCCGGGAGAAAGTACTTTTGCTGTTTCAGCCATGAATCTTACTCCTGCAAAAAGAATAATATCTGCATCATTAGATGCAGCTTTCTGTGAAAGGGCAAGGCTGTCTCCGACAAAATCAGCAATATCCTGTATATCGCCCGTCTGATAATAATGTGCAAGAATAATTGCGTTTTTATTCTTCTTCAACCTGTTTATCTCAGAAACATAATCTGTTGTTGCTTTAATATTCATTCGATATTTCCTTCACCAATATTAGGGCTAAAGCCCTTAAGTCTTTATGTTTTTCGCTTTTAACCACAACATAAATGTCGTGGTTACAGCAAATTTCTTAATCACGGCTTTTAAGCTGTGGTTAAAATCATAACAAAAATACAATCCAAAAAACGATTTCCTACCAAATTATCAATAGCTATATATTATTCTTATAAACTATTAAAATTTTAATAATTTATGATGAATATAATATCCTGTTAATTGTGTTAATACAAAATTCAGATTTATCTTTTATTTTTCGTATTTATTACAAGGTTAACAACTTTTCAACAGCTCAAAAAACATACCATTTTTGAATATCAGTCTATTAGCAAAATAATTAACAGTTGTTAAGTTTTGGTTACCAATACTGGTATTAAAACAAAAATATAAGTTTTACTGTTCATTTATAGTTTATAGGTTGGCTTTATTAAATTATAACTTTTAAGTTAAAGTTGATTTCGATCCGGAATCACAGCAAATGGTTAATAAAAAAGGAAATATTGCGATTTAGAAACAAAAGTTTTACTTGTTATCAACAGGTTTATTTATTATTTAAAAAGTTTCTCCTGAGGATTGACGGGTTAATAAAGATAAAAGCATATTATTTTCTTTTGAACGGGCAATTATATTAATTTGCACATGATTGAAAGCATAAAATCAAAAAAGTGGAAAAAAGAAAAATAGCAATAGTCGCTGATCATGCAGGTTTTTACCTGAAAGAGAAAATAATAAAATTTCTGATCAAGAACAATGTTGAATTAAAGGACCTTGGATGTTTTCGTTTTGAAGAGACCGATGATTATCCTGATTTTGGTCATCCCCTTGCAAAAGCTGTATCAAGCGGGGAATTTGATCTTGGATTTTCAATTTGCGGAACCGGAAACGGAATCAATATGACGGTAAACAAGCATCAGGGCATAAGAAGTGCTTTATGCTGGAATGAAGAAATAAGCCGTCTTGCCAGGAAACACAATGATGCAAATATCTGTGCTATACCTGCAAGGTTTATTAATGGCTCTGAGGCCCTGCTTATTGTAAGGGCTTTTCTTGAAACAGAATTTGAAGGAGGACGTCATAAAAGGCGGATCGACAAAATACCTTTAAAAATGTATTGATATGCTATCAAATTCATGCAGATACGGAATACGAGCTGTTGTTTATATTGCCATCCGCTACCCAGCAAAAACTAATATTGGAATAAAAGAAATATCAGGAGATCTGAACCTTCCGGCACCTTACCTGGCTAAAATACTCCAGCTGCTGGCCCGGCATAAGATACTGAATTCTGTAAAAGGTCCAAACGGAGGATTTTCCCTTCAGAAGAGACCCGAATCAGTAACCATGCTTGATATAGTTAAGATCATTGACGGGGAAGCTCTGTTTGAAAACTGCCTTATTCACGACGGATCATGTACTGAAGCAAAGAAAAAAAACAGGACTTGTCCGGTACATGATGACTTTTCAAAGATAAGGGAGGATATTGATAAATTGTTCAGGGGAAAGACTATACAAGATCTCGTTAATACAGCAGGAGCTTCAAAAAATATTTCTATCTGACCTTTTTAAAATAGGGTTCATAAAACAACCAGATGCATACAGCCGTGGCAGTTCCGGCAGTATTAAACATTATATCCAGTATATCAGCTTTTCGTGTTTCGGTAAAACCTGCCTGGGCCAGCTCCATCAGAGCACCAAAAAAAACCGGAATAAGTGCAACGATGACTATTTGCCTTGTATTTATAAAAAGGTTCCTGTGTTCAATAATAATCACTGCCATAAACATAAAGTAGAGGCCGAAATGCACAAATTTATCGAGATAAGGGATTTCAAACAATCCAGCACTTTCAAAAGTCTTTGCACTGGCAAGACTCAGGTAAACTATGATAAGTGAAATAAGAATCGAAAACTTGTTTTGCTTTATCATTTTTTCAGTTTGGCGCAAATTTAGGCATTAGAATGATATTTTCTTTATAATTTTAAACGATTCATCAAGTCCCAATGGCAGGCATATATTTACATATCCCTTTTTGCAGGAAGCTCTGTTCATACTGTGATTTTTACCATGTTATAACGCAGGCAGAAAACAAATCTTATGTCAGCGCACTTGTAAAGGAAGCAGGTCTGCGGCGGGAATACCTGGGAAATGAAATTATTTCAACCTTTTACTTAGGAGGAGGAACTCCATCGGTTTTACCGGCTGAGGAAATTGAAGCCATTCTCGATATAAGGAAACTCTTTAAGGTTGATGAGAATTGTGAGATAACAATAGAACTGAACCCCGATGATGTTAACAAGGATTACCTTCAACGGCTTAGGGATTCGGGCATTAACCGGGTAAGCCTCGGAATTCAGTCATGGCGGGATTCAGATCTTAAGCTGATGAACAGACGGCACAATGCCGGACAGGCAGCCGACGCCCTGGAACAAACTCTGAAGTCGGGATTTGAAAATGTTACGATTGACCTTATTTATGGAATCCCGGGGATGACAACTGCCGACTGGTCATCAAACCTCGACATAAGTTTTTCGTACGACATTAAACATTTGTCAGCTTATCATCTGACAATTGAACCAGGAACGGTATTTGGTAAAATGAAAGAGAAGGGTATGTTGTCTGAATTAGACGAGGATGAAAGCGGTGCCCAATTTCATTTGCTTATAGATAAGGCTTTATCGGCAGGGTTTATACATTATGAAATATCGAATTTCGGGAAACCCGGATATTTTTCAATTCACAATTCGAATTACTGGAAACAGGTCAGTTATCTTGGGCTGGGACCTTCGGCCCACTCTTTTAATGGCTATTCCCGTCAATGGAATGTCAGGGATGTTAAAAAGTACGTTAAGGCTGTAGAATCCGGATCGCTGTTGTTTGAAAGGGAAGAACTTGACAAAAAAACCCGGTTTAACGAATATATTATGACGTCGCTCCGTACTATGTGGGGCATTGATCTTGATTACGTTGAAAAGGCTTTTGATAAAGAGGGTTACGATTATGTAGTTAACCTGTCGGGAAAAATGGTCGATTACGGCCTGATGAAACAGGAAAATAAAACCCTGGTCCTTACGAACCAGGGTAAAATGATATCCGATAACATTATTTCCGAACTGATGCTGCCAGGCGATAAATGATTATCTTTTTGCAAGCGCAAATGTAGTGCGCCCTATAATGTTGTTCTCAAGATACAGCTCCACGCTGTAGGTACCTACAATGAAATCACCGGAGTTATCAAGAAAGATGCACATTTCAATATCCTGGTTCATATAGTCAACAAGGCGGCTGGCAGAGTAAACCAGTTTGTTGCCGTTGAAATCGAAGAGATTGTCAGGACTTGTTGTGATCACGAGTGAATCGGGCCTTATAACCCTCATAAACACCTCTTTTTCTCCGGCAGCAGCAATCGGATTTTCACGTAGGGTAAAACAGATCCTAAGCTTATCAATAACCGCAAGCCTGTTTGTCTCTTTCCTTTTTTTGTTCAGAGTTACTGCATTAATATCTTTTGCCTGTATAACAGAAGCAACCGTAACCTTTGAGGTAAGTTCTTCCTTGACCTTTGTGAGCTCCACGTTTGTATTCTGAACCTCGGTAATTTGCTTTTTTATTCCTGTATTTTCGGCGACGAGCTGTTGATTGAGTGTGTTAAGTGAATCTATCTGAACAATATAACCTTTCATGATCTCTCTCATTGTTCCGATTTCAGCCTTGTATTTTTTTACAAGCTGAACGTTTGAAGCATTAAGAGATAAAAGCTGCTGGATTCTTTTTTTCTCTCTCTGAAGATTTGACATAAGGGTATCGTTATCGGTCTTAAGGGTATCATACCCATGTACCATGAGCCTTAGTTCATTAGCAAGAGAGTCTTTTTCCTGGGTGAGAACAGTTTCTATTTCAACCATTTTGTTTTTCTGATCGAAATACATGACAACCAAAAATATCAAAGCTGCTGCCAGAATAACTGTGGTAAAGATCATTGCGATCGGAGCGCTCTTTTTCTTTGGCTGTTCTACCGGAGTAAATGTGTTTGTGTCTGCCATTTATTTGCTGGGATTTAAAATAAATAATATTACAAAAGTAATAATATCATTGGAATAATTTATAAAATCCAATTCAATGATTAAATTTACCTCTGAACCCTGTTTTTATAAGTAATTAAGATTCAATTATATGAGTGGATTTTTTGGCGTTATTTCCAAAGCTGGTTGTGTTGAAGATGTTTTTTACGGAACCGACTACCATTCTCATCTGGGAACCAAAAGAGCAGGAATGGTATTCATTGTGCCTCATAAAGGATTCCGCCGCTCAATTCATAATCTCGAAAATGCATATTTCAGGAATAAATTTGAAGATGAACTAAGTGGTTTTACAGGCAATTCAGGAATGGGTGTTATAAGCGATACCGACCCGCAGCCGATACTGTTCAGCTCTCATCTCGGACGATTTGCAATAGTTACTGTCAGCAGGATCCTTAATCTGGCAGACCTGGAGGAGAGATTTCTCAGGAACAAAAATCACTTTACCGAGACATTTGAAGGGAATGTCAACCCGACGGAAGTTGTTGCAAATCTTATATGTGAAAAGGATGATTTTATTTCCGGAATTGAAAACGTATACGAAAATGTCAAAGGATCATGCACCCTGCTTATTCTCACGGAAGAAGGAATAATAGCTGCCAGGGATAAACTTGGCCGGACTCCGGTAGTGATTGGAAAGAAAGAGACAGGTTATGCTGTTGCAAGCGAAACCTGCTCTTTCCCGAATACCGGGTTTACAACTGAATATTATCTGGGTCCGGGAGAGATCGTGCATATTGATTCTGACGGTTACAGGCAGCTTAAGAAACCTGGTGATAAGATGCAGATTTGCGCTTTCCTCTGGGTTTATTACGGATATCCTCCTTCATATTATGAGGGAATCAATGTTGATGAATGCAGATGCAGATGCGGTGCCGCACTTGCACGCAGAGACAGTGTGAATGCAGATTTTGTCTGCGGTATTCCTGATTCGGGCGTGGGACATGCAGTTGGTTATGGCAATGAGAAAAAGATCCCTTACAAACGTGCGTATGCAAAGTATACACCGACATGGCCAAGAAGCTTTATGCCACAGAAACAGGAGCAGAGAGACCTTGTTGCCAAAATGAAACTGATACCGAACAAAGCCGTTATTGAGGGAAAGAAAATGGTATTTCTCGATGACAGTATTGTAAGAGGGACCCAGCTGAAAGATAATACTGTTGATCTCAGGAAATCGGGAGCAGCTGAGGTGCATATGAGAATAGCTTGCCCCCCGCTTCTTTATCCATGCGAGTTCCTGAATTTCTCACAGTCAAGAACTCCCCTTGAGCTTGCGGGCAGGAAAGCTGTTTTTCAACTGGAAGGCGATTCAGCCGATCTGAGGGAGTATTCTGATCCCGATTCGGAGAGATATAAAAATATGGTGGCAAAGATAGCTGAGACACTCGATCTCGACACTCTTATGTACCAGAGACTTGATGACCTCGTTGAGGCAATTGGCCTGCCAAAGGAAAAACTGTGTACCCATTGCTGGGACGGAACAAGTTATTATGATTAAACATTGATTTGCCCCCAACCCCCTAAAGGGGGCTTTATGAATGTTATTACCCTGAAAAAAGTCCCCTTTAGGGGATTTAGGGGCTAAAAACAAGGGACCAGGATGTTGACACGTTAATATTTGAAACAATGAAATATATCGGAGCCCATGTAAGTGCAGAGGGCGGAGTCCAGAATGCGCCGTTGAATGCTGATGCAATAGGTGCAAAGGCGTTTGCATTGTTTACTAAAAATCAGAGACAATGGTTTTCAAGCCCCCTGTCGAAAACAAGCATAACCACTTTCAGGGAGAATTGCGAGATGCTTTCTTATAAGCCATTTCAGATTCTCCCTCACGACAGTTATCTGATTAATCTGGGACACCCTGAAAAAGAGCCTCTTGAAAAATCGAGGGCTTCATTTCTCGACGAGATGAAAAGGTGCGAGCTTCTCGGGCTCGACAGGCTAAACTTTCACCCTGGAAGTCACCTCAATCAGATCAGCGTTGAAGAATGCCTGACCAGAATAGCGGAATCGGTGAATATCGCTCTTGAAAAAACAAAAGGTGTTTCAGCCGTAATTGAAAATACAGCAGGGCAGGGAACCAATCTGGGTCATACATTCGAACAGATAAGGTTCATAATTGACAGGGTAGAGGATAAATTGAGAATCGGGGTCTGTATCGATACCTGTCACGCATATACTTCAGGATATGATGTAAAAACTGAAATAGGATTCAGGGAGACATTTGAAAAATTTGAACAGATCATAGGATTTCAGTATCTGAAAGGAATGCATCTCAATGATACAAAGAAAGATTTCGGTACCAGGGTCGACAGGCATGAAAATATCGGGACAGGCTTCCTTGGGTTAGACACATTTTCGTATGTTGTTAACGACAGCAGGTTTGATAATATGCCTCTTATTCTTGAGACACCGGAAGATTCATTATGGGAAGCGGAGATTAAAAAACTCTATTCCTTAATAAAAAGCTGAAGGCCTTTTTAAATGATTGGGGGTGTTGAAAAAGTCCTCCTCTTTCTTTTTACCCTAAATCCCCCCNGGGGGGACTTATTAATTTACAGATATTTATAAAGCCCCCCTTGGGGGGTTGGGGGGTAAACCTCAGCTTTTAAAACAGACACTTTTTTTCAGCCCCCTTTAGGGGGTTGGGGGCGAAAATTGGGTGGATAAAAGCCTTTGGATCTCAGGTTCCCTCAGCTTGTTTTTTGTTGCCTTATAGCCTATTTCAAAAACTTCAACAGCTTTTTCCGGATCAAGAATCTTATAGTTTTTCAACTCGGGAGGCGCTATGAACAGATCAAATTTCTGTGATTTGTGATCAAGTTCCTTTGACATATTCAGCATAAATGCTCGTTCTGCTATCTGCACCATGCTGGTTACGGTTTTTTCATACCCGGTTGGATTTACAAACGACCCGATAATAAAATCGCATTTCCCTTCAATCGGTTTTACTGGCATATTATCCAGCACTCCGCCATCGACATAATGGATTTTGTTTATGATGACCGGCTTGAAAAGGACCGGAATGCTGGCTGAGGCAATCACGGGTTTCAGCAATTCCCCTGATGAAAAATATTCTGCCACTCCATTGTTCAGATCTGTTGCTGTAACAAAAAGCGGAATTTTAAGATCCTCAAATCTTTTTGCCCTGAGGTTGTCAATCAGAATTTTCTCTATTCCCGAAATCTGAAGAAGACCTTCTCTGGGAACCGTTGGCCTGACATAATGAAGCGAACTTGTTGCATTCATAATCTTCAGAATCTCATCAGGAGAGTATCCGTCAGCATATAATACGCCAACCAGCGCTCCAGCACTGGTTCCGGCTATTACATCAGGAAAAATATCCGCATCATTGAGTGCCTTCAGTACACCCAGATGTGCGAATCCCCTTGCTCCACCGCCACTCAGGACGATACCTGTTCTGTATTTATTCATTTATCTAATTAAAGCTTTGGATATGATTAATCGAAAACCAGAGACAACAACAGCCTGAAATTGAGATAAGTAACAAAAGCAGCTATGATCAATAGAATTATTTTCAGCACACTACCATTGGCATATTTCCCCATAACTTTTTTCGACGATGTAAGGTAAACCTGGATAGCCACGGTAAACGGGAGCTGAATACTTAAGAATACCTGCGACAGTATAAGTCCCTTAAAAGGATCCCCAATGAAAAAGATTATTAAAAGCGCACCTACCAGCGAAATAAGCACTCCCCATCTTGTATGGTTATCTTTAATATCGTAAGGTTCGCCGGAGATACCCGAAACTATTGATCCGCCAGCCATGGCAGATGTAATTGATGACGCCACACCCGAAAAAAGAAGGGCAAGGGCAAATACAACCGATGCATTATTTCCGAGCAGAGGCCTTAACAGACTTTCGGCCTGCTGAAGTTCTGTCACTTTAATGTTGTTAAAAAATGTAGTGGCTGCAAGTATTATCATTGCACTGTTGATTGCCCAGCCGATGATCATTGAAAACAATGTATCTGCAAACTCATATTTAAGCTGTTTTTTTATGATCTTTTCATCCTTCAGGTTCCACTGACGGCTCTGGATGATCTCGGAATGAAGGAATAGGTTATGAGGCATCACAACAGCACCAAGAACACTCATAACCAGCAACATAGACCCGTGAGGTATTGATGGTTTAACCCATGCAAGCCCTGCAGCAACCCAGTCAACATCAACAAGAAAGATTTCATATAGGAAAGAGAGTCCGATCAATGAAACAAAACCGATTATCCATTTTTCAATTTTCTGATATGAGTTTGTCATGATCATAATCAAAACAAAAATGGTTACAAGTATGGCTCCCAGCCTGACAGGCACATTAAAAAGCATTTCAAGGGCAATTGCTGCTCCAAGAATTTCCGCAAGGGAGGTTGAGACAGAAGCCAGAACGGCAAAATAGAGAACCGGCCTGGAGATAGCCGGTTTAATATGAATGGAAGCAGCTTCAGACAAACAAAGCCCGGTGGCAATTCCAAGGTGGGCTACATTATGCTGAAGGATTATCAGCATTATTGTTGATAAGGTAACTACCCAGAGCAGAGTATAACCATATTCAGATCCGGTAGAAATATTTGCAGCCCAGTTACCCGGGTCAATAAAGCCGACAGTGACCAGNAGCCCCGGACCTATGTACTTGAAAATATCAAGTGCGCCAAAAACAGGTCTGTGATCTTTTCTCCGNAGATCCCTGAAAAAATGGAAAGGATTAAAAACTGATCTGAGATTCGGCATCTGTTTTTTGTTGATTGTTGGTTATTGCTGGTTACCAGGTGTTTATTTTTTATTATGACTTAATGATCCTGGAAACAAATATAAGCAAAGAAGGAGCTTTTATGTGTTTTGACACTAATGATTATTGATTAAATTTGGCAATCAGAGTTCACAAATAAAAATCAGTATGCAGTTCTTACTTGTTGCTTTCGACGGAACCGATAATGAGGCNTTGGAAAGNAGGATGAAGGCTCGTCCGGCACATCTCGAAAATGTCGCTCGACTTAAAAAACGGGGCGAATTCCTGCTCGGAGGAGCTATTCTTGATGATAATGGAAAAATGATAGGATCGATGATAGTCTATGAATTTTCTGAAAGGGCTCTTCTTGATAAATGCCTTGAAAATGAACCATATATTTCTCATGGAGTGTGGGAAAAAATTGACATCCGGCCCTATCGCCATGCTCATATTGAAAATTAACCTGATCCATTAACTAAAATAATCAATTATGAAAAGAATTATTGCTCTGTTACCATTCCTGTTATTAACGTGTTTCTTATTCGCCCAGCAGGAAGGGAAGTCAGTAATGCCATTTAAATGGGAAGAGATTACCTCACCCCAGTTCAGCAAAGCTGTTGCCCTTGCGGGAGGTGTTTGTGTCATACCACTGGGTGTTATTGAAAAACACGGGCCTCATCTTCCACTTGGCACAGATATGTTTGAAGCAAGGGAAACTGCATTCCGTGCCGCACAAAAGGAATATGCAATAGTTTTTCCGCCTTATTATTTCAGCCAGATATTTGAAGCACGACATCAACCCGGAACAGTTGCCTATAGTAATGATCTGTTGTGGAAAATGCTTGAGGAGACCTGCAATGAACTCTCCAGGAACGGACTGAAAAAGATCATACTAAAAAACGGACACGGGGGAAACAGCAGTTTTCTTCAGTATTTCTGCCAGTCGCAGCTCGCAAGCCGCAAAGACTATATTGTCGTCTTATTCAGGGATGGAAACGATCCTGTAAATGGTCCCGAAATAAAGTCATTGAAGAAAGCTAAAGTCGACGGACATGCAGGTGAAGAAGAGACTTCAATGATGTCGGTTATCAGGCCTGACCTGGTTGATCNGGGGGCTATAAAATCACAGTCAGGATTAAATCAGGACAGACTTGGCAAGATGCCTTTTGGTTATACCGGGATCTGGTGGTATGCAGATTATCCAAATCATTATGCAAGCGATGTTGCTGAACCAAACAAGAGACTGGGGGAACTTCTTCTCGATAGCGAAGCCGGTCAGCTGGCTGTGCTTATCAGGTACCTTAAAAGCAACAACACTGTGGAAGAGCTTCAGGAGGAGTTCAATAAGAGAGCAGATAATCCATTAAAGAATTAAAATACAGCAGATATGAAAAAGAACCTTATTATTCAGGCACTATTTATTTCAGCAATTATGATAGTTCCTTTGTCGTGCAAACCAAATACACCAACCGACCTGACCAGGGAAAGCATTATTCCAAAACCTGTTTCAATATCTNCAACAGGTGAATATTTTGCCCTGAAAGATAAGAGCAGCATTTTTGTGCGCGGTGAAGCTGATGAAATGATTAAAATTGGCCAGTATCTTGCCGACAGGCTTAATCCGGTAACCGGTTTTAACACAAAAGTAAAAACGACTTCCGGGGAACCCAGGCCGGGCAATATCTACCTGAGCTTATCCAACCAGGACAATAAACTTGGAGATGAAGGATATGACCTTACAATAACAAAGCAACTAATTACCCTGACAGCTGCTAAGCCAGCCGGGATTTTCAGGGGAATCCAGACTATCCGGCAGATTGTAACAAATGATACAATTTCGGAAAGGCAGGGAATCATAAAAGTCGCAACAGGTACTATAAATGATTATCCTTCATATGCATACAGAGGAATGATGCTTGATGTGGCCCGTCATTTTTTCAGCGCCGAAGATGTCAAACAGGTAATAGATTATATCGCATATTACAAGATGAACGTAATGCATTTGCACCTCTCCGACGATCAGGGCTGGAGGATCGAGATAAAATCATGGCCAAACCTTACTGGCCACGGCGGAAGCACCCAGGTGGGGGGAGGAAAAGGCGGGTTCTATACCCAGGAACAATATAAGGATATTGTGAATTATGCATCCGATCGTTATATTATAATTGTACCTGAAATTGATATGCCCGGACATACGAACGCCGCCCTCGCTTCATATCCGGAGCTGAACTGCAATGGAAAGGCAACAGAACTCTATACTGGCACTGAAGTCGGATTCAGTTCCTTATGCACTAAAAAAGAAATTACATATAAATTCATCGACGATGTTGTAAAAGAGATCTCTGAAATGTCTCCCGGACCATATTTCCATATCGGAGGCGATGAATCGCATGTTACAAAAGTTGAGGATTATATTCCATTCATTAACAGGGTTCAGGATATTGTAACTGCCCATGGAAAACAAGTAATCGGGTGGGACGAAATTGCTTTATCATCACTGAAGCCAAATGCTATTGCACAATGCTGGGCAAGTGAATTAAATGCACAAAAAGCTGTGGCCCAGGGAGCTAAAATCCTTATGGCTCCTGCAAGAAAGGCATATATAGATATGCAGTATGATTCATTATCACCACTTGGCCTTCACTGGGCTGCATATATCGAGGTTGATGACGGTTACAACTGGGATCCTGCAACTTTTATTCCCGGCGTGGGAAAGGAAAACATTATTGGCATTGAAGCTCCCTTGTGGGCAGAGACCATTACCAAGCTTGATGATATTGAATACCTGATGTTCCCGNGATTGCCGGGCTATGCCGAAATAGGCTGGACTNCTGCATCAATGAGGAACTGGGATGAATACAAATACCGTCTTGCAAAACAGGCAGGATTCTTCGAAAAAATGGGAATAAACTATTATAAATCCAGCAAAGTGCCATGGTAAAATTCGNGTTTAACCCTAAGAGAAGCTCCGCAATACTCCTGGCAGGAGTGTTGACAATAAACCTTCTTGCACAGCCCAGGGTCCTTAAACTATGGCCTGACGGCATTCCGGGATCGAAAAATGATCCGGCCTATATTGAGAACATTGTTACTACCGACGGCAGAGTGACCCGGGCCAATAATGTAATCACACCCGATCTGACGGTTTTTCTTCCCGACCCTGCCAAAGCAAACGGTGCCGCAGTATTGATCTGTCCGGGAGGAGGATATGGAACGCTTGCGTTTGACCACGAGGGAAATGCCATTGCCAAATGGCTTAATGATAACGGAATAGCAGGGATAATACTGAAATACCGGCTTCCTTCCGACAGAATAATGACCGATAAATCGATTGGTCCTCTTCAGGATGCTCAGGAAGCGATGAGAGTTATCCGGAGGAATGCTGTTGAATGGAAGATAAATCCGAAAAGGGTGGGAGTTATCGGATTTTCTGCTGGCGGCCATCTGGCTTCCACAATCTCAACTCATTATAACGACAAAGTTTATGAAGTAAAAGACAACATAAGCGCAAGACCCGATTTTTCTCTGCTTATCTATCCTGTTATTTCAATGGATACAGCCATAACACACAGAGGCAGCAGGAACAATCTTATCGGCATCGATCCGACNGAAAAGAATGTACTTCGTTTTTCAAATGAGAAACAGATAAACGGCGATACACCTCCGGCATTTCTTGTTCACTCTTCAGATGACAAAGCTGTACCGGTTATGAACAGTATAGGATACTATTTAGGACTGCAGAAAAAAGGTATCCCGGCTGAGCTTCATATTTTTCAGAAAGGAGGTCATGGTTACGGACTCTCCCCGAATGGAGGAACAGAATCGTCGTGGCCTGACTTGTGTATCAAATGGCTAAANGCAATGGGGCTTATTTAAGAAGTTACNAAATATCTCAGGTTATGTTACAAAATCTATTTTCCCTGATTGCAGGGCTGATGCTTATTTTNTCATCCTGCAACAGTAAACCATCACAGCAGGTAAGGGAGACAATCCCTCTCAACGGAACATGGCGTTTTGCAATGGATACTTCAGCCATAGGAATTGAGAA
>JGI20214J51650_10000392_pt1 | contig 27526 bp, 16 predicted proteins | sample WetSurMetagenome_FD_51650 | JGI IMG/M metagenome (IMG submission 51650) | reverse complement strand
CTTTGGTCAAGTGCGATGTGTTCGGCTCATGCGCGGCATACGCCGCGTTTATGCGGGAGTGCGTGGCCGCATTCCCGCCGCAGGGCTTTCCCGTCACCTGGGTTGAAGGTGCCGGCTGTGACGGTCAACCGCTCGCGGGAGCAACCATACGAGGCGTGGTCGGCGCTTCTGTGGAGACGATCACGGTTGAGGGGCGGCCCGCGGGTCGGCTATATGAAGACGCCGCCTGTCGTTACTGTCTACTGGGCGGGATACATACCACCGCGACCGCCATAATGCCGGACCGGCAGACCCACCAGACTCTCGAATTACTCGAAGCCGGTCTCAACGCGGCCGGCATGGACATGACCAACATCGTGCGTACATGGTTCTACAACGACAGACTGCTCGAATGGTACGACTCATTCAACGAAACAAGAACCCGTTTCTACGGGGGACGGGGTATTTTTGATAAAGTGCTTCCGGCGAGTACGGGAATCGGTGGAAGAAATCCCCACGATTCCGCCCTTGTGGCGGCCGCTGAAGCGATTGCGTTCAAGCACCGTGACGCTTCCGTAAAGACGGTGACGTCGCCGCTGCAGAACCATGCGTTGCGGTACGGCAGCGCCTTTTCGCGGGCGGTCGAGATAACCATGCCTCGCCAGCGTCGGCTCCTGGTCTCGGGTACGGCGAGCATCAGCGAGGAAGGAAAGACCGTGTACGAAGGCGACATCGCGGGCCAGATACGGCAAACCCTGAAGGTTGTGGACGCGCTTCTCGTCTCCCGGCGCATGTCGTGGGAGAATGTCGTTCGAGCGATTGCCTACGTGAAACGGCCCGGTTATGCCCTCGATTTTTCACGGTATCTTGCGTCATCGGGAATTCCGGCCTTGCCGTGGATTATGACGCACAGCGAAGTGTGCAGGGACAACCTGCTTTTTGAAATCGAAGTCGACGCGGTGATGTCGGCGAACGAGTGAACCACCATGCTTTTCTCTCGATGACTCCCCACCTCATTTCTAAGCAGCCGACGCTCTCCGCGGATGCGGCCGCGCGGTTGGTAACGGCGGTTTTTTTCTGCTCGGGTCTCTGCTCCCTCATCGACGAAGTGGTGTGGGTCAGGCTCATCAAGTTGACCTTAGGCAACACCGTTTACGCGTCGAGCATCGTTGTTTCGGTATTCATGGGAGGCCTTGCGCTGGGAGCGCTCATAACCGCGCGCTGGGCCGACCGGGTTGCGCGGCCCCTGCTGCTCTACGTTCTGCTTGAGCTGGGGGTCGCCGCCGCCGCCGCCGCGCTTCCCCTCGGACTGCATGCCGCCGACGGCGCCTATCGTCTGCTGTTCGTCAAACTGCAATCGTCTCCAAAATCGCTTCTTCTCGGGCAGGTGTTCCTGTCGTCGGTCGTTCTCCTGGTGCCGACGGTGCTTATGGGAAGCACGCTGCCGCTTCTGGGACGGTTCGTCACCGCGTTGCAGGAGGACATCGGTGTCCGGGTAGGCCGGCTCTACGCGATAAATACACTGGGTGCAGCGACCGGCTGTTTTCTCGCCGGATTCGTGCTCATCCGGAGCATTGGCGTGCTGCCCACCCTTTACGCAGCCGCGTTCATCAATGTACTGGTGGCCCTGGCCGGGTGGCAAATCTCACGCGCGAGCCCTGTTGCGCCGGCGGTTACCGCCCCGGTTCGTCCGGATGAGTCAAATCACCGCGCCTCGGCGGGAAGCGTTCGTTGGTTGCTCGCCATTCTATTCTTCGCCAGCGGCTTTATCAGCATCGGCTACGAGCTTGTGTGGATGCGCAGCATCGTCATCCCGTTAGGGGGGTTCACGTATGTCTTCTCCGCCGTTCTTACCGTATATCTGTTGGGAAACGTTTCCGGAGCTTGGATTGGAACCTTCCTTTCGCGCCGGATGCGTAATCCCGCATCGGGCGCGGCGCTTTGCCTGGCGTTTTTGGGGGCCTGCGGTATTTTTTTCATGCCTTGGCTCGTGGAATGGCTCAAGAGATTGTTCGAACTGTCGAACGGCGCCCTTCTTCCCTTGATGCAAAACATAAAGTTTTGGGTGCTGGTGCGACCGCTGCTGTACTGCTTTGTCCTGTTTTTGCCTGCCTCAATAGTTATGGGCATCGGTTTTCCCCTGGCTCTTCAAGCCTGGAACAAGACGCTATCGGGCGCGGGCCGCACCACTGGCATGGTGTACGGCATCAATACGATTGGTGCCATTTGCGGCGGAATCGTCACCGGTTTCGTGCTGATCCCTTCCCTTGGCGTCCAATGGTCGATTACGGGCCTTGGACTGGCGGGCATTGCTTTCGGCGCCATAGGCATTCAGGCGTTTTGGTTGTACGGTAACCCGGTAAAGCGGATTGCCTGCGCCGTTCTCTGTCTCACTGTTTTCTGCTGCGGCATCGCGTTGCCCGCCGATCTTTTTACAAGGAAGATTGCGGCGATTCCGGGCCTGCAAACCGTTTCGGTACGGGAAGGCGTCACCGCGACCGTATCGGTCACGCGTCGGCCCCAAGACGGCGCCCTTGAGCTCACCTCCGACGGTATACGCATCGCCGGCGACGATATCCACCGTTCCGCGCAACAGTCCCTCGGCAACATGGGAGTTTTGCTTCATCCCGTCGCCAATCGCGTTCTGAGCGTCGGCTTCGGCTCGGGCGAAACCGTGAAGTGCCTTTCGCGGTATCACCTAAGGAAAATCGACTGCGTGGAGATCGCGCCGGAACTGATCGATCTCGCATGCCGGTATTTCCGGCACATCAACCTTGGCGACCGGATGGATTCCTCAATATCGCTCATCGCGATGGACGCATTCAATTACATGCACCTGACCGATAGGGTCTACGACGTGATTATCAACGACGCGAACCTGCCGTCCCACTCGGCGTGCGCGCCTCTCTTTACAAAAGACCATTTTCTAAACTGCGCGGCCCATCTTGGTCCAGGCGGGCTCTTCGTCACCAAGTTGCCCCTTTCCGACATCTCCGAAAGCTCCTTCAACAGCATCCTGGGAACCTTTCTCGCGGCCTTTCCCCACGTGACGCTCTGGTTTCCCGTGACGCGGCCCTATATCTTTTTCTATCTCATCGGATCGCGCCAGGAACTCCTTTTCTCCCCCGCGCACATCGACCGTCTTCTTGCGGCCGACACCGCGAGAGCCGCCTCTGATTTCCTCCGTTTCCACAACAGTCACGATGTGTTAAGCTGTTACATCGCCGACCGGAGCGATATCGACAGGTACCTCACAACCTACCGAGTAAACACCAACAATGCGCCCTACATCGAATTCAATGTGGATCAGAAGGTCGTCGCGCTCCGACAATTTTTCAAGACGATTATCGACAAGGTACACGGCGCTTCGCTCTACAGGCATCTTGACTTTTCCGGACTCTCGGAGGAACAGAAACAAAAGTGGCTCGCCGAGCAGCGTGCCGTGGACGAGGCGACGTCGTGCGTGTTGCAATCGGTGGGTGAGGAGGACGTATGGCGGAAGCTTTCCCTCTGTTCAAACGGGCTCCGGTTTATGCCGCGTAACGCGGTATTGTTGGAAGAGGAAGAAGGTGACTTGGCCCAAGCGCAGCGTCTTCTCGTTACCGACAATACCGGTTTCGTGGACGGCATCGCTCATGCAATGATCCTCAAGGACTCGAGTGCGGCTGCGGGCTGGATACTGCTTTCGTGGGCATTGCAGAAGAGCGGCCGGATGTACCAGGCCATGAAAGTTGCCGAGACCGCGGTCGCCCGAGTTCCCTGGAGCCTGGCCGCGCTTGACAACCAAGCCATGTTTCTTATGCAAGCCGACTCATTCGACGCGGCGGTCGCGCGGTGTGACACTGCCTTGCGGCTAGCTCCCGACCACGGGAGAAGCCTCATGGTGCGCGGCATGGCGTTGTATGCAAAAGGCGAGATCGCGGATGCGCTCAAAGCCTTCAATCGAGTCGTGGAGCTTCAACCCCATAACGTATATGCATGGTGCATACTGGGCGACATGTATCGCGACAACGGCTACAAGGAGCTTTCCGAGAAAGCATATCGTGAGGCCTTGCGGAGCGACCCCAACAACAGCGAGGCCCGGAGCGGATTGAGCGAGCTGAATCGGCAATAACAAGCACGTTCCCATCAGGAGAAACACCTAAAAAGCACTTCACAGCCATTGCGAAAAGCCGTTTTCCTCCGGCTGTGTAGCAACTCGGCTCGTTGTGACGCCGTGTGTTTTCTTGCTTTTATGGATGTCATCGGCATGCCTGGAGGCGTACGTGAAGCCGCAGATCCGCATGCAGTCTTGATGGGCCGCCACACGAATCGCCAATGGTCGGTTTGAGAGCCGTTTTTTTGCCGTCATTACATCGACGCACTTGTGGAGAAGTGGTGCCGGTATCGAACTTGTTCCGGTATCGCGATACTACGGAAATACTTGCAGGGGGAACCGGGTATCCCTGGAATAAGCTTACGGATAAAAAACAGCCGCGGAAAACCTCCCGCGGCTGTTTTAATTTCTCGAAATTCAATCGAAACTAGTCGGTGAGTCCATAGCCATAGGCGAACATGCCGGTCTTGCCGTCGCCGTAGTTGATGGGCTCCTGTGCGCTGTTCGTCGGCCACGTCACGGGCAGCTTGCCCGTGAACTTATAATCGCCGAACAGTACGTCGGCAATGCCGGGACCAGCCTCGGATCCGGGCAGGCCGGCCCAGATGAACGCGTCGCAGTTGTCGATAATCGACGAAATATCAAGCACCCTTCCGGCGATCAGCATGCCGATAACCTTCTTGCCCGCGGCATGCGCCGCCGCTATTTGGGTTATGACATTCTGGTTGCTGCTGCAGGTTTTATTCCCTGTAAGCGACAGGTCGGGGAAATCCGTCTCGGCGTAAGGCGTTTCGCCCAGCGTCGCCAGCACATAATCGGACGTGCCCACGGCGGTAGGTGAAGCCACGTAGGTTACGGCGTTGTCAACTGCTTGGATTCCGGCACGGATCGACGTCGCTCCGCCGCCGGGAATGGCGCCGGACTGACCCTGCCAGCTCACCGTCCAGCCGCCGCACTGAATTCCGACGTTATCCCCGGGCAGACCCCATATCGCGAGACTCGCCGTCTTGGGCAGCGGAAGAACGTTGTTGCTGTTCTTGAGAAGCACCATCGACGCACGAACGCACGCCCGCGCCACCGCGCGGTGCTCCGCGCAGCCCACAAGCGCCGTGAGTCTGCGGTCGGTGAGATACTGCTTCGGGTCGAACAGGTTCATCCAGTATTTCACCCGCAGTACGCGTTTGCACGCGTCGTCGTAGCGTGCTTTATAGGTAGTATAGCTGTTGCTGAATTGAGTGATAATCCCAACGCCGGCGCTGGCGGCCATGGGAACATCCAGCCCCGCGTCGATGCTTGAGGGAATCGTATGCGCGTCATAGTCACCCACGATGAATCCTTTGAAACCCGGCGAAGGGGGATTGCCTGTTTTCGTCGTGTCTTTGAGCCACCCGGTCATAAGCGTCTTGTTGGTGTGCATGGGGACATTGTCGCACCATTTTGAAAACGACGGCATGATGGTGGCCACGTTTTCCGCTACCGCCGCGTTGTAACCGGGCAGGTTGATTTTTCGTGCCGTGGAATCCGGTCCCTCTGTCGTACCCATGTTCGTGCCGTTGACCGTATTGCCGTCACCAGCGAAATGCTTGCTGCAGGCCGCGTAGGTGAGCGGGTTCGACAGGTCGGTAAGCTGGCAGCCCAGTACTGAGTGTCTGGACATGATTTGCGTCCGTTCCGGCGTCTCGCAAAAACCCTCGTACGCACGGCCCCAGCGGTCGTTGCGGATTACCGCTATGCAAGGTCCAAAACCCCAGTTGCAGCCGGCTCCGCGAACCTCAAGCGCGGTTACCCGGAACGCCTTCTGGATAAGGAACGTGTCCTGGATAGCGCCCATCGACAGGTTGTGCGGGAACATGGTCGCGCCAGGAACGGCGCTCGCTCCGTGCACAAAGTCGTATGCCGCGAGGATAGGGATTTTCCTCGGTGTCGTCAACATTCCGTTTTGCACCGCGTCTATTGCATCGGCGCACCCAGATGCGTTGGTACCAGACAATGCTCCGCCGCCGCCAAAAAGGCAACCGCATTTGCTGCCGGTAAGCGTTCCAACATTCTGGGTCTGCGGCATGGCGAGCTGCCCGAGTATCTCCGCCTGTGTCATCTGGCCGAACAGCGTGTTTACCTCGCCCTCGATGTCAATCGGCGTGAGTGTTACGTCGCCCACATTGTCGCCGTAGGTGGTGATAGGAATAATCTGGGGCGCGTACCCGGTCTTGCCGACGCGTATCGAGTCCATGTAGGCGAGCTTCTTCGCCATCACAAGCGGCTCCTGCTTGGACGAAAGCGAAATGGTGTACCCGGCTTCCTTCGAGCCGGCATTGAGCAGCTTCCGGTACATCACGATGTTGCCGGCCTTGATGCGCAGCATGTACATGGCTTGCGAAAGCTTTGCCGACCGCGGCAGTAGCGTATAGGTGCCTTTGTCCAGCATCCCGCTCACCGTGTTTACCAGTTCTCCGTTCATCCCAAAAATGTCGATGGTCACCTGCGCGTTCGCGGGAAGCGTCATCGTGGGTTGCTGCGGAAGCGGATTCATGGCCGACACCGTGTTGCCGAAGGTGCCGTCGGCCAGTGAAAAGTCCCACGAAAGGCGTTTTCCCACGTTGAGATAGGTGATGGATGCCTTCGCAAGCGGTTGGCCTCCCGCGAGCACGCGTCCCTTTGTCTGAAAGTCCCCGCTCTGACCGAAAGCGGCGGTATACCCCAACAGAGCGGCCAAGACGATTGAAATTCTTTTGGTACTCTTCATAACAATGAGCCTCCTAGAAAAAAAAGAAATTGTTTTCTTCTGAAAGAATACATACCCGGTGGCAAATTACCGCATCGCCCTCCTTCTGTTGAAAAGATTTAAAGAGTATGCCCCCTCCCGGATGCTTTCGAGCTTTATAATATACAAAAAAAAAGTCCATAATATTGAAATAAGCGACAATAGCCGGAAGAATCTTTTGTGTCTTGCAAATTCATCCTGTCGATTGCAGATAAAATAAAATTCTCATCTTTAAGAAATAAGTGTATACGCCATGAATACGGTTCGAATTTGTGCGGATCGAGTGTGTGACGGCGAAAAAAGCCTGCGGCATTTTCTTTAAACGATACCACGGCTATGGCCGTGGTATCTATTGGGCTATTTCCTGACTAACCTTAAGTGTATGTGCGCACTGAAAAGGCAACATTCAAAGAGCGGCACCCCGTAAGCGAAATCGATGTGAGCAGAGTGTGGCAAGGAAGATTTTTTTTCTTGCTTAAACCAGCTTACCCTATTATATATTAGAAATCAAAATAAACGCGGGGAACTGGAAATTGCCACGTTTACCGACTCTGCCGAGGTGGAATATCTCCTCGAAAAATTCGATCCCATTTTGCGTGTTCAATAAAAGTCCGTAAAACATTAAAGCATGCAAGACAGCTTCTTCCGGGAGAAACTGTTTTTTAAAGGGGGTGGTGGAGAAAACAAACCGGTTCAAAGAGTGTTGGATTTCTTAATCGTACAGGCCAAACAAATTTTTCTTTCAAAGGGGAAGCAAAGATGAAAAAAGTACTTTTATCGATTCTTGGCGTGAGTGCTATTTTCACCGCACTCCTTTCAACGGGTTGCGGAACCGAGCCGAAAGGGACGGAGGGTAAAATAACCGTATCGGACTCGGTCGCCGTCGGAACGGCAAAAGTGGATACGATTACGCTCAATGACGCGGATCTCACTGGAGACACGGTAAGCGTCCAGGTGACCAGCACCGCGGATGCCGTTGGAATCTACCTCGTGCTTTCCGGTACGGGCGGGGTGTACAAAGGAACCCTGATTTTTTCCACCGCCGCTTCCACCGCCGGCAGCACAATCATGGTCTCTCAAAATTCCATTATAACGGTCAAATATAACGACGCGAAACCCTCGGGAACCCGCAGTCAGACTTTCAGATGGCAGGCGGGTGCGATGGCCGTTGCCGTTGACAATACGGCATATCAGGGCGTCGCGACTCCCATGATGATCACGGTGACCGACCCCAACATCTCGAGCCAGGACGTAACGGTCAATGTTTCGAGTACTCACTTCACCACACCAGTTGCGGTGACGCTCACGAAATCGGCAACCGTTTACGGCCAATATGCCGGCAGCGTGTATTTCACGGTTGCTACAACGATTACCGGTTCCGATACCGTGCACGTAATGAATAACGATACGGTGACGGTAAAATATTCCAATACGGTTACTCCGAGCGTCATAGCAACGGCAAAGGCTCCGTGGACCGCCAGCCAGCCTATTACGGTTGCTTCCGATAAGGCCAGCTATTCCGGCCTCACGGACAAAATTACCCTCACCGTCACCGACGCTAACGTGACCACGTCCACAGTAACCGTGAAGCTGACTTCGTCAAAGGACCCCACCGGTATCACTCTTACGCTGCCCTTTGCGGCCGGTACCGGCTCGATTCAGGTCGGTGTTTCGCTGGTGCAATCCGGAACAAATACGATAGCAGTACAGGCTCCTTCGGACACACTGAAGGCTTCCTACACCGATGCCGCTCTTGCCGCGCCCGTTACGGGGACTATGATGTGGCAGGCTTCCTCGGTGGCCATTACCACCGACTCCACCGATTATCATGGGACCGCCGGACAGATGGCAATATCCCTTACCAACGATCACACGACCGCGTCCTCGCTTGTTGTAAACGTGAGCAGCGCGAAAGCAGGTGATACCATTCCCGTTACGCTTACGGCACAGGCGGGAGTATTCACCGGTTCGGTCGGGTTCACCCTTGCCGCTCATACCGCCACCGCGGTCGGCGTGAAGGACAGCGACGTGGTTTCGATTTCCTACGTCGATCCCGTAATGGGCGAAACCAAGAACGTCACGGTTAACTGGTATTCGACCCAAACCGTTGCCGCAGGCATTTTCGGTTCCGACATCACGCCGGGAAGTTCGGTTGTTCAGGGCATGCTGGTCAAGTTTTTCAACTGGGGACCTACGCCGGAGAACCCGACCTGCGTTGAAGAGACTGCAGAGAATCACGCCGGTACCGGAACGGCGATGAAGCTGACCGCCGGAACCATAGGGTGGGCGGGATTCGGCTGGACCCAAGTGACCGATCCGACTTCGGCGGTTGTTTCCAGCATCGATATGAGCGCATACGCGGCTTGCAGTCTCCATGTCTGGCTCAAAGGCAACGCCGACGGCCTCAATATGCTTGTCGAGAATGCCACTCATGCGGGCCAGACCTGGGTAGCGGCCACCGATTATGGCTATGTGAATGACGAACAATGGCACGAAGTGGTCGTTCCGCTTTCGGCATGGTCGGCAACCTGTGACCTGTCGGGCGTTTCTTATTTCCTTGGCGCGACCTTCTCTCCATACACCGCCGGGCAATATATAATTATTGACGACGTGTATTGGACGCTTCCCCAGTAAGTCCGTTATTCCCGAAATGCGGCATTGAGTATGCCGCATTTCGGCCTCGCTTTTTTTGTAAAGAAAACGGCCCCGCGCGATACATGCGCGGGGCTTTTTTTGTCGAAATCGGCATCGCCGTATTGTCAGGAACATCGGCGAACTAATATGGGTATGTAACTTGGAAATATGGCATGCTATTCCATACATGGAAACAACTTACGCGATATTGTTCTTCATAGTATTTTCCACAAGAAAACACTTTTGGCGAAATCGCTTGAACGGGTTTTCTAATTCCTGTATATTCTTCCTCATAAAATTTCACAAGCCTCCAAAGGGCTGGCGTCCATCATGATAGATATCTACGAGTATATCGACTACAGAAAACTTCTCAAGGATTTATACGAAGACAGAAAACGGGAATTTTCTTTCTTCTCCTACCGTTATATTGCCCAGAAAGTCGGGTTCAGTTCCGCTGGATTCTTTATTAATGTCGTTCAAAGGAAGCGGAACATTTCGATGGAATTTATATTTAAGTTCGCCCAGCTTTTCAAGCTGAAGCACGCCGAGACCGAGTATTTCGAATTGCTGGTTCTGTTCGATCAGGCGAAGAGTCACGATCAGAAGAAATATTATTTTGAGAAGATTCTCGCCTCGAAAAAATCAAAGATCAAAGTCACCGACGCGCAACGCTACGAATTTTACAGCAAATGGTATTACACCGCGGTGCGCGAAGTGCTCAACTTTTATAAATTCGACGGCAACTTTGCCGAACTGGCGAAGAAGGTGTCTCCGGCCATCACGCCCGCCGAAGCCAAAAAAGCGATAACCCTGCTGGAAGACATGGGATTCATCAAAAAAAACGAACGCGGGTATTATCAGCTCGTGGATGACATAATCACCACGGGATATGACGCGAAATCGCTGGCAATAACTAATTTTTTAATATCGACAACCGAACTTGCGCGGCAGGCCATAGACAGGTATCCCCGTGAGCGGCGCAGCATGTCGACGCTCACGTTCAGCTGCTCCGCCGAGGGATATGCGCAAATCGAAGAGCGGCTCAAGCGGTTCAGACGGGAAATTCTGGAAATCGTGCGCTCCGACAAGGACATCGACAGGGTGTATCATATAAATTTCCATGTTTTTCCGATGTCCAACCCCGGCGTCGCGCCCAAGCAACAGTGAAATCGCTATGACGAGTCCGAGAGTTCTTGCATGCCTTCTGTTGTGCGGCCTTGCGGTGCTTGGCGTCCGCTGCACGCAGACCGTCGTGACGGGAGGATCCGGTTCGGAGGTCGTGGGCGTGCTCGTCACTTCGACCGGCACACCCGTGTCCGGCGCCTTCGTGAGGCTCGACACCGCCGCGGCGCGGGATTCAAGCGCTTCCGCCGATTCCATTTTCCGGGGCGTGGACACGAGCGATTCCAAGGGAAATTTTACAATCCATATCAACGCCGGCAGCGGCACGTACAATCTCTCCTGTAAAACAAAGGACAGCGGCCTTGTCGCATTCGTCGGCGACATAGAGAACGACAGGCCGGAAAGCTACAAGGGCGTCTGGACCATCGACGTAGGTCGGCGTGTGATGAAGGCGCCCGGTATCATCAGAGGCAAGGTGAGCCTGAGCGGCCAGAGTTCGGCAAACGTGCTCTGCTACGTCCCCGGTACCTCGTTCATCGCGGTAAGCGATGACACCGGTGGGTATGCAATCACCGGAATTCCCGAGGATTCATCATACGGGGTGCATTTCTACATCCAGGGCTACCTCGCCGACAGCATCGTTGGCGTGAACGTGGTGTCCGGACAGACGACCCGTCTGCCGGATAAAATCCTGTATCTTGATCCGCTCGGATATCCTCCTCCGCCGATAGAATTGTCCGGCACGGCCGATACGGCCGCGGGCACCATCACGCTTGCGTGGGGGGCGGTGCACGTCGCGGACCTGGCCGGATACATCGTTTGCAGAAAAGATTCCGTCGCGGCGACGGCCTACCTTGCGCTCGACACGGTGACCGACACATTTTTCGTCGATTTTATCTATCGCAACGTGTTCGACACCGTACCGCACGCTTATTCGTATGCGGTGAGAACTCTTGACAATGGGACAAATCCCAGCGCGTTTTCGTCCATGTTCACGTTCGACGCGGTACCTCCTTCTTGGGTGCGCACCGTGTTTCACATCGCAAATACGCGGGGCGACACCGTGTCGGCCGGCGACAGCGCGGGAATTGCCGCTTTCTTTTCTTCCAGGGCGACCAGAACCGTTGCGATCACGTGGTTCGCCGGTTATCCCGATTCATTTTTCATTGAGCGCCCCGGCTTCAATGCCGTACAGGGAAGCGACACGCTCTTTTATACATGGAGCGGCTCGGGCACAAAGAGGGTGTACGTCGAAGCCCTTGACGAGCGCGGCAAGAGATGGCTCGACAGCACAACGGTATGCGTACGGCCGGGACAGGTGGGCGTGACCTCCGTTTCCTCCACCGACAGCTCGGTGATAATTACGTGGCGAAAATCGACCGATCCCGCGTTCACGCGGTACACGCTTTTTTCGACGGATTCCGGGCCTCAACCTCCCGCCCCGCCGTCTCCCGTGGCTACACTCACGGGGATTCTGGACACCGGCTTTAGAATCGTGTCGTGGAAAAACGGCGTACGGTATTACAGCGTCGTCGTTTCGACCGCGCTCTTTTCGTCCCGTCCCGGGCCCGCGGGCTCCGGCGGGATACGGAACACTCCGCCGCGTTTTATCACGGATACGGGGGCCATCCAAAAAACCGCCAACGTAGGAGTGAGGTATCAGCAGAAGCTCGCCGTGGCCGATCCTAATAAAGACAGCCTGATGTTCAGCGTCCTGTCTGGCGGCGCGGGAATACTCGTTACCGATACCCAGGTCGTGTGGACTCCCTCGGTGTCCGACACGGGGAATAAACATATTACGGTGCTGGCGGCCGACGGTTTTGGAGGCCGTGACACAATTGAATGGAATGTCGCCGTAACGCCGAAGAACGTGTGGTCTTCAATCGATTCCCTTTCGAAAGCGCGGCGGTTGCTCTCAATGGTGGCCCTCGACGGGACGCTGTATGCCATGGGCGGCGGCGTGCTCCGGATAGACGGCACCATGATGCCGTATTCGACCGTCGAGGCGTTTGTCATCGGCGGAGGCGGGACGTGGACGCAGGCGGCGCCCTTTTCAAGCGCGCGGTATTGGATGGCCTGCGCAAACGACAGCGCCAGGATTTTCGCGTTCGGCGGCTATGGGAGCAGAGGCTATATCGCCACGGTGGACTCGTTCAACGGTACCTGGAGCGTTGCGGGACAACTGCCTCAAGTGCGCGTGGGCGCCGCGGCCTGCGCCGTCGGGAAGACCCTGTACCTGATAGGGGGGCAGAGCGTATCCGGAGCCGATGCCGTCGTCACCGACGAAATCGATGCTTGGGACCCGGCGACGGGCGCGTGGAACAGGGTAGCTTCCCTAAAGACCCAGCGCAGGGAGCACCAGGCGGTTGAGCTGGGAGGCAAGATTTATATCATTGGAGGGCTCGGCGGGTCGCCATATCCAAATGAATGCATGCCCCTCCAAAGCGTCGAGGTTTTTGACCCGCTCTCAAGCGCGATGGACACCGTTGCGTCGCTCAACACCGGGCGATGGTCGTTCGCCGCCGCTGCGGCGAACGACAGGATTTACGCGATGGGCGGGTTGTGCTCGGTTACTTCGGACAGCTCGCTCGTCTCGGTGGAGGCATTCGATCCCATCCGGAAGACGTGGAGCATTGCGCAGGATATGCCGAACGGAAGATACGGCTGCGCCGCGGCCTCGTGGGGCGGGCGAATCTACATTGCCGGCGGAGTCGTGGCGGGCGCGGGCGGGAACAAGGAAAGCGGCTCCGTCATTGTGTTTTATCCATAAACGGTCGCGGAATTCGTCGACGGGCATGTTTTTAACGGAGAAAAGGGAATGAAAAAGGCGAGTGTAATTAAGCGGGACTTGGTGCGGCGCTGGATGTTCGCCGCGCTGGGATTTTTCCTGCTTGCCGCGCCGTCCTTCCCGCAATGCGAACCGGACGACAACGGGTACGTGTTTCTCCATCCAGCGTTTGCAAACAGGAATTGGGGCAAGGCAACCTACGACAGCGTCACCATCACCATTCCCGACGCGCTGTGCTCCGCCAAGCCCGCCCAGTACGACATCTGCGGGCCCGCCGCGTCGGCCGTCGCTATGTTTACCAACGGCGCCGGCGGCCTGTATCTCATGGCAACCCAGTATGAGTGCCCCCAGCCCAAGCCGTTGTGCACGAGCTGTTATCTCGACTATTTCGATCCGTCGGCGGTGGCCCTGCCCGGAATCACGCTTGCGCCGAACACTCCGTTGTACCTTGTCAAGAACGCGGTCTACGGCGGCGACAGCGTGAAGTTCCTCGTGAAGACCAATCAGAAAGACGTGCTTGCGGTCACGCTTTCGACGTCGACGCTTTCGCCGCTCCATACCGACACGCTCAAACCGGCAAACCTGCTGCCCGGCCAGGAGGTGTTCCGGATTCAGGGCGCCCACGATTCCTCCGCCCGCACCGATACCGCGGTTATGCTTCTCGGTTCCAACGGCCTCTTGCGGTATTTTCGAATCGGTACCGGCGCGTGGGCCGAAACCAACCTTGACCTCGGCACGGGAGTCACCGACACGGTGCTGTGCGTGAGCGGCGGGTTTGCCGGAACGTCGAGCGGCGCCATTTACAAATGGCTCGGCGGACACTATACCTACGACAACGCGCCCGTGACCAAGGCCATAACCTTTATCTCGGCGCGCGGCGCCGCGGGAAGGCAGGGCACGTTTGTCGACCGCGTGGGCACCTCCTGGGTATCGCGGCCCGTGGGCACGGCAAATTACAGAGCCGCCAACTTCATCAACCGTTGGGACGGGCTGGGCGTGGAACTGCTCGACGATCAGTGGAACCGTACCGCGGTCACCTACCGCAAAAACGCGTCGTCAATCGCGGGGAGCATTCCATCCGATCTTAAAGATTCCGTCAACAAATCCGGCTACCTGTACCAGGACGCCGGGTCACCGTTGAATGCGACCATAGTGCTGGCCGACATCGACGGAAGTTATAACGACGTTACAATCACGCTCGCGAGAGGCGGCGTTACCTACAACCTCATGAGCGACGGCAAATACACCATCGGCTCGCTGCCGCCCGATTCCGAGTGCATGATAGATTCTCTCAGGCTCAAGTCGGGCGTCATTTCGCTCAACCTGAATCCGAGCCAGGTGCGGGTTGCGGCCCAATGCGAACTCTGCCAGAGGGACCTTTCGTGCTCCGTGTTTCGCTGCATGAGGACGGATTATTCCTTCTCGACAAGCCATGCATGGACGGCCGGTACGACGGAACACGACACGCTTACCATCAGGGCGGGAACCGATATCCTCAGAATAATCAACCGTTCCGAAAGCACGGTCGCAGACCTTCCCTTCGGCCGTCCCGGCGACGCCGGCGGTTCGATACGGCACCGCTTGCAGGGAGGGGCTCTCATATTTTTTATCAAGCAGGCTCCGGCCGACAGGCTTGTTCGCGTTTCCCTGTACACCGTCGCCGGCCGGATCCTGGAAACGCAGCCGGTGGGGAACAATGCCAGCATTGCCTTCCACAATGTCGGTGCTTCGGGGATTGTCTTCGCAAAATTCCTGTTCGCCGACGGAGCCGCGGTTTCAAAATCCATCCCCTTACTCAGGTAGCCTTCCCGCGGAAAGTCTCCGCGCGTGAAAGCATCTCCCTCCCTTTGCCCCAGCGCTCATCCGGTAGCGTAGCGGATTGTTGAAAAGCCCTTTGTCGAATCACGAGCGGCGTTTCCGTTCGGATTCGGCGGTTCACCCGATTACCCTCCCATGACCGCGACTTTGACCGAAACATGTTGAGAATTTCCTCTCCGCGTTGAACGGATTTTCTGACAGAAAACACTTTTTTTCTCCGCCCGTTGCCGTCGGAGCCATAGGGTGGTATATTAAACTCAGCAAAAGAATACTTCCCCTTTTGCAAGACGTCAAAACCTCATTGCCGGAGGGACCGATGAAAAAAATGCTGTGCGTGATGATGGCCGTGCTGGTGTGCGCGGGTTCGGCGTCCGCGGTCGGAGCGTTATACGCCCGTCGAGCGTTCTCCAACGATTCGGGCGTACCGCTGTGGCTGGAGACCTACGACGTGAGCGTGAAGGTGACCGACCAGATCGCCGTCACCCATGTCGACCAGACCTTCAAGAACGAAACCAACCAGACGCTCGAGGGCGTGTTCGTGTTCCCGCTTCCCGAAAACGCGGTCGTCACCGAGCTTGCGCTGTGGATAAACGGCCAGCGCGTGGTGGCGAAGGTCATGTCGTCCGATACCGCCCAGCAGATTTACAACCAGATAGTCCGCAGATCCATAGACCCGGCCTTGCTTCAGGACATGGGCAACAACATATTCAAGCTTTCGGTGTACCCCATTTCGCCGGTGGGCAATCCCATGTGCGAGCGCCGTATCGAAATAACCTACGCCGAACTTCTGCCCTATGACGCCGCGCAGGTACAGTACCTGTTCTACATGAAAACCGTCAATCTTTCGCCCAAGCCTGTGACCCGAACCTCGCTCACGTTCGACCTCACCGCGCAGAACAAGATACTCTCGCTGGTTTCTCCGTCGCACGGCGGCAGCGCCCAGCTCGCCATCAACAAGATATCCGACTATCATTACTCCGCGACGTTCGGGGACGAGAACGCATATTCACAAAAAGACCTGAGGCTGGTGTATACGCTCGGATTGTCCGACTATGCCATGAACCATCTCACCTACATGCTGAAGCCCGATTCGATGCAGTTCTTCGATACGCTGGGCGATAATCCGTATTTTCTGCTGTGGGTGACGCCGCCGGACACGGCCAAGCCGCTTGCCAAGAACGTGGTCTTTGTCGCCGACATCTCCAGTTCCATGGCCGGAACGAGGATTGCCCAATTGCGCGCCGCGCTCAATGCGATGATCGATAAGCTCAACACGGGCGATTACTTCAACATCATCGCCTTTTCCACCTCCGTGAGGCAGTACGCCTCCGACCTCGTGCCCGCCGACTCGTCCGGCAAGGCCGCGGCCCACTCGTTTGTCAATCAGTTGTCCGAAGCGGGCCTCACCGACATGGAAGACGCGCTCAAAACCGCGCTCAAGAGCGGTTGGAACGCGTCGATGGTGAATGCTATAGTCTTTCTTACCGACGGCCAGCCCACGTGGCCCGTCACATCGACGACGGCAAGTATCTTGGATACCGTGACGAAACGGAACACGGCGGCCGTGGAGCTTTTCACCTTCGGCATCGGCGATCAGGTGGGGAAGGATTTCCTTTCGCTCCTCGCGAAGCAAAATTACGGTTTTGCCACCATGATACTCGCCGACGACAGCATCAGCGCCATCATGCAGGGATTCATGAACAAGATTTCGTTCCCGCTTCTCAAGAATCTCAGCATCGACTGCGGCGGCATCTCGGCCTACGACATGTATCCCAACCCGATGCCCAATCTCTACGCCGGAGCGCAACTTTCGGTGCTCGGCAGATATCGCACCCCGGGGCAGTTTCCCATCACCTTCCGGGGGCTCAGGGGTACCGATTCGGTGGTCATCAAGGAAACGCTTGGGTTCCCGTCCGCCGCGGGAAACCATCCGTTCGTGCCGCGCATGTGGGCATCATCGAAGATCGACTACCTGCTCGACCAGATCGGCATTTACGGCGAGCTGCCCGAGCTCGTGAACGCCGTAAAGGCGCTGGGCACCAAATATGCCATCATCACGAAATACACCTCGGCCCTGGTCGTCGAGCCGTCGGCCGTCTCTCCCATGCTCGACAAGACGTCGCGGCTGCCCAAGGGGGTCGCGCTGTATGCCAACCTTCCGAACCCGTTTACTTCGTCCACTCAAATCCGGTGCGCCGTACCCGCTCTTGACCTGCCGCAGCTTTTGACGCTCAAAATCTTCGATGCCCGCGGCAAGCTGGTGCGCACGCTGGTGAGCGAGATGACCACGGGCGGCAATTACGTGGCGCGCTGGGACGCCACCGACGATCATGGAATAAGGCTTTCGGCGGGCATCTACCTTGCCGTGTTGCAGATAGGCAAGGTCCGCCAGATGATAACCATGCGGTATGTGCGGTAACGCCCGCGCCGCATGGCGTTTTGAGTAGGGTGGTGTTAGTTCAGGGTCGGCGCGGCGGAAATGGTTCCGGCGCCGGCCTTGTAAATTTGAAAGAGCATCGTCGCGGGTCCGTTTCTTTGAGGCTGAAAAAACATGGAGGCTGCCATGAAAAAGTTGGCGACAGTTGGAGCGGTTTGTTGTATTCTGGCCGGCACCGGCACGGGGCAAGTATCCACCTTCTGGACGAATTATTACGATATTTCGAAAAACGACGATCAGCTTACCTCGTGCATCCAGCTCGACGACGGAAACATCGTCGTGGCCGGCCGCGGCTTTTTCAATGAAACCGGAGCCTGGGGAATGACGGTGGTGAAAGTGAAGCCGACGGGTACCGTTGCGTGGACAAAAATGTTTGCCGACCAGGTGGACAAGGAAGCCACGTGCCTGTGCAAACTCGCCGACGGAAATTTCTTGGTTGGAGGTTCGACGGTTACCTACACGAACGGCGCGGATGCATGGCTCGTGAAGATGACCCCGGGCGGCGATACGGTCTGGACGAGAACCTATGGTACCGTGAGCGATGACCGAGCGATGTCGATTGTGCAGCTTCCGGACGGAACGGTAATGGTTGCCGTGCAGGCGAATGCGGCCGATGCGGCGCACCTCGATACATGGGTATATAAAATCGGACCGGATGGAGGCTTGCTCTGGTCTAAAGCATTCATTAAGGGTGAGGATTGGAATGGTGATGTGAATTTGACCATGCTTGCTGATGGTAACATACTTATACAAGGACCGGTTAATTCGGGGAATATCACCGAAGAAAATTTACGTTTGGTAAAAATTAGCCAAGCCGGTGACACTCTATGGACCAGAACGATAGGGGGCAAAGGTCACGATATCGGCCAAAGTCTGGTTCCAATGAAAGACGGGGCTGTCATTATCGGAGGGTACAAAGCGTCATTGTGGAATGGAAACGTGGCCATGATGGTAAAAATGGATACCGCCGGAACATTCCTCTGGCAAAAGTCATACGGGTCTTTTGTTTCTGAACCAGTTTATAATGTCTCGCTAATCACTTTGGCGGATGGAACACTTATGATGTCTGGTGCTTCATTGGCGGGCACGGGAGATAGTTGGCTCGAAAATATCTCTCAGAATGGAGACTCGCTATGGTCAAGACTGTATACTGATGCGTCGATTAACTTCATTATGTCAACCTGTCAATTATCCAACGGAACGCTTGTCACCGCAGGCTATTCGGATAAAGCAGGTACAATGGATCTTTGGCTTCAATGCCTCATGTTCGATCAAGCCGCCAAAAAAGATTCCCTGTTTTCATTCAAGATTTTACCATCCGCTGATTCAATGAATTACGCCTATGCAGCACTCACTGTACCATCGGGAATGACCGTAAGCAATGGCGGCACCATTTCCTGGACGCCGGGAACCGATTCCGGTTACACGGCGCACGCGGCGATTCAACTGATGGATGATTTCGGCGGAAAAGACACCTTGGCCTTCAATATCCTGATTAACGGCGGGCAACCGCCCGCTTCATCGAAGAATGGTGAGCCGCGTCGGTTCCGTTCATCAACGGAGCGCATCACCGCGGCGCGGAACGTTTCCGGTGAAGTACGGTTTACCGTTCCCGCCTCAATGTCTTTGCTCGGCGTTTATGATTCACGCGGGCAACTGATCGAGAAAATTTCGGTCAAAGACAGTCACGCCGTGTGGCGCTCGGGCGCGAGGTCGGGCAGGTTTTTTGCAAAGGCCATCGGGGAAAGAGATAAAACGGTGACCGGATTTACGATAATACGGTGAATGCGGTCGAGGGGAAAATCATCCGGAACAAAATCTTGGCGCATGGCGCCTTTATAGCTCATACACCGCCTCGTCCCTTCTTGGTTGCGCCTTCTTTGGAGCCGCTTTTTTCCCCGTCTCCGTTTTTTCGGGCAAAACAAACGGGTCTTCGTTCTCCAGCGCGTCTCCCATGTCCGCTTCTATGGCATCGGGGTCTTCGCCCGTTTCAAGCCGGTTGAGCGCCTCGTTCATTTTGTCGGTATATTTGAGGCCGGTCATGTCGGAAAATTTGCGCATGAGGCTCGCGGCCTGGCGCGGGTCGTCCTGGTTCATGTGTTCGGCCTCGCCCGCGAGTGCCTCCATCGCCCTGGTCATCCTTGCCTCGTCGATGGGGAGGTCGTCTTTTGCCTTGTCCCCGGAATCATCCGATGTTTCCTTCTTCGCTCCTCCCGTGACGGCAAACAACGAAACCTTTCGTTCAAGCTTTCTTGTCTTGCAGGATGGACAAAACGGGACGGTTTCGGTGTTGACGCGACGCGAGAAGAAGGTGAAAATCGTGTTGCAGTCCGGGCAGAAGAATTCGTAAAAGGGCATGGTACCCTCGCGTTGAGATGGATAAACGAAGCGTCGTCAGTTAGGTAATAAAATAATCTACCTCGTATTAGAGCGCCACGCCCCGCGGCGCGAATCCCGACCGAAAGTATTTTAGGTACCATCAAGCCGAAAGGAGAGCAACCATGCTTAAAACCGCTATGGACCGGATTTCCGCGAGCGATCCGGCAAAGAAGGCATTCTCGCTGATGGATGAATTCAAGAACTTCGCGTTCAAAGGCAACGTCATCGACATGGCGGTGGGGGTTATCGTGGGCGCGGCGTTCGGGAAAATCATCGATTCCCTCGTCAAGCACATCATCATGCCGTTCGTGAGTCTGTTCTTGCCCGGGAACCAGGGGTACCTCGGCTGGAAACTCGTCATCCACGGCAAGGAGGTTCCCTACGGGCTGTTCGTCGGCGAGGTGGTGAACTTCCTCATCATCGCGCTGGTGGTGTATGTTTTCATAGTCAAGTTTCTCGGCGTGCTCACGAAGTCGCGGCAGCAGGAGACCGCCGCACCCGAGCTGACCACCGACCAGAAACTGCTCACCGAGATCAGGGATTTGTTGCGAAAGAAGAATTGATTCGAAAAGCGAGTCCGGGCGCGCCGATCTCGCCGCGAATATGGTTTTGCCGAAGAATCAAGTATCTTCCGATAGGGAAGAACCGATACCACACCGAAGGAGAGCACCGTGAACCGTTACATGTTCGTTGCGTCTGCTTTCGTTTTGTCGCAGCTTCTTTTCGCCCAGACGCCCAAGACAGTCGCGCTCAACCCTCCCGATCTCACGCGCGGCGTCACCGTGATGAAAGCGCTTTCCGCCCGCGCGTCGGAAAAGGAATTCGACACGACGAACCTCAAGCTGCAGGACCTTTCGGATTTGCTGTGGGCGGCCAACGGCATCAACAGGCCCGATGCCGGGAAACGCACCGCGCCTTCCGCGATGAATTCGCAGGACATAGACGTATACGCCGTGACAAAGGCGGGGGTGTACCTGTACAATCCGCAAAAGTCTTCCCTTGAACCGGTCGCGGCCGGCGACTACCGCAAACAGGTCGCCGGGAAACAGGAAAATTTCGCAAAAGCGCCGCTGCTTCTCGTCCTGGTGTCGGACTTGTCGAAATTCCCAACGGGGAACGATTCCCTCAGGAATTTCTGGGCCGCGGCAGACGCCGGTACGGTGTCGCAGAACATTTCACTGTTTTGCGCGTCCGCGGGGCTGGCCACGCGCCCGCGGGCGACCATGGATCAGGAAGTGCTGTCAAAGCTTTTAAAGCTCGACGCCAAGCAGAAGGTGATGTTGAACCATCCGGTATCGTATAAAAAACAATGATATCGAAACCCGTGCACTGCGCGGTTCAAAAGTAAAACCGCCCGACCGTTATCCGGGCGAATGGCTTTTGCCTCGAAATGGAGCCAAGCTTGCGGGCTTCCCGCTGGAAAGGTGCCGGAAAATATCATGGCCTACGACGAGTTCCTCGGTGAAAAAATCCGCAGAGCAATCGGAAAGCGCGCCGGGCTCTCCGAAAAGAAAATGTTCGGCGGCGTCGCCTTCATGCTCAAGGGAAACCTCTGCTGCGGCATCCATGCAAACGAGCTCATTGCCCGCATCGATCCCGAGGATGCCGCTTCGGCACTGTCCGAACCGGGCGCACACCCGTTCGACATCACGGGCCGTCCCATGAAGGGATGGGTTTCCGTCAAGCCCGCCGCTCTCACGGATGCCGCCGTTGGAAAGTGGGTGCGCCGCAGCCTGGCATACGTGAAGACGCTGCCGATGAAATAACCGGAATGTGCCACGCATTCCCACCCGATTTAGTTTCATTTCCCACAGATTCATATCTCCACCGTAAAAATTTGAGGAACCCAAAGGGGAAAGGCGGGCGTATCCGGTACGCGATTCTATGCGCGACATTTTTTATTCGATTGGCCGTCGCTGTGCCGTCGACCTATCCCATCTCCGAAATGATCTCGCGTAGACAAGCCGCAATCTGATCCGCGCTCGAATACGCGGATATCTTTTTCGAGGCGATGAAATCTTGAAATGATAGGGGCGGTCCTACGGTGATGGTAGGAGAGGCTTTTCTTCCATGCAACAGCCGGGGAAGGCCGTCGATAGGCCAGGTTTCCATGGTGCCCCGTACTCTCACGGGTACGACGACCGCGTTGATGTCGAGCATAAGCATGCCGATGCCCGACCGGAATTTCCTGAGCTCGCCCGTTTTCGTATGGCCCGTTTCGGGGAAGACCAGCAGGTTGTTGCCGTCCTTGAGTATTGCGATTGACGTTCTGAGAATCTCGGCGACGTCGCCTTCCCGCCTCACGCGCACCACGTGCGAGCCGAGGGCGGCGCGCAAGGGTGGCGGAAGGATTTCCCGACCGTCGACGATGAATGTTTTTCGCCTCACGGGCTGAGAAAGCGAGTACATGATCCAGAGCGGATCGAGCATGCTCTGGCGGTTGGCGCAGAAGACGAGCGGTTTGTTCGCGGGAATGTCGCCTCCGCCGGACGACGTCACGTTCCAAAGAATCCCGCCCGCGGCGCGGGAAAACGCCGGAACAAGCGCCGTGACCGCCGCCGCTCCCTTGGGCGGGTACTGGACGGGGAGCTTCGATCCGGCGGCGATGCGCTGCCTGATGTCGGTTATGGATTCCCCGGCGCATCCCGGAGCGCTCGCTACGGAAACGCGATCCGTCACCGTGGTGTATATGTCGCCGAGCGTTTCTATTTTTACCAGGTCCTCGTCGGGGAAGGAAAAACAGTATTTCCGCTCGATCATGCACATGAGGTCGAGTTTCTTCATGGAATCGAGTCCGAGATCCAGTTCGAGGTTGAGGAATGGCGGCAACCTGGCCTCGCTGCTTTTTTGAGCAAGCTTAGCGGCGAATCCCGCGATGGTTCGATATTCCTCGGTCGCCATGAGGCCGGCTTCCACGGCCGAGATGACCTGCTTTTCCCTCCTCGTCCCTCCTGATTCCTTGAGGGAGTAATACAACTCCCGCAGTTCGTGCTTCTTGAGTTTCTTCGACGTGGTGCGCGGCAGCGCATCGTAGACGACCGCGAAATCGGTTATCTTTTTGTACGACGGAAGATCCCGGCCCAGGCGCAGTACCTCTCCCCGCACGATGTCCGCGGCTTCGCTTATTGGATATTTCCGTCTTATTTCCTGCGAGGGCACGACGAGCGCCGCCGCGACCTCCTTGTCTTTTAGCTTCGCCGAAAACACGCCTATCTCCTCTATGACTTGGGAGGCGGAATAAAAGTCCTCCAGTTCGTCGGGATACACGTTCTTGCCGCTGTCGAGTACGATGATGTCCTTGCTGCGGCCCACGAGATATATAAACCCGTCCTTGTCGAGCCTGCCCAGGTCGCCGGTGTGGAACCAGCCGTTTGCATCGAAGGATTTTTTCGTGAGTTCCGTATTGTTGTAATAGCCCGAAAAGACGTTGGTGCCCCTAAAGCACACTTCGCCTATGCCCGCGGCATCCGGCTTGTCTATCATGACCTCGTTTTCGTCGAGGGGGATTCCGACGCTTGCGAGCCGGGGATCGTCGATGGGGCAGAGGGTGATGGCGCCGAACGTCTCCGAAAGCCCGTAGCCTTCGACGATTCGGAATCCCATGAGCTTGAAGCCATTGAATACGTTTTTCTGGATGGAGGCGCCGCCCGATATGACGATGTCGAGCCTTCCTCCGAAACTTTTATGGACCGAGGAAAAAAGCTTTCTGCGGAACTTCCGCCCAAAAAACCTTCCGAGCGTGAGTGAAATGAACAAGAGGACGGCGAACATCACCCGCACGACGGGCCCCTTGGATTTAACGTTCTGCCGGATGTTGTTGTAAAAGAGCTGAAGGAGCTTGGGCACCGCGGGGAGCATCGAAACCCGTTTTGCCCGCAGTCCCTCCAGAATGAGCGAGCCTTTCACGGTGGGTATAAGCACGACGTCGAGTCCGCCGCCGAGGGCGCCCGAAAGACAGGCGCACGCGCCGAACACGTGGTGCAGCGGAAGTACGGCCATCATGGTGTCGCCGGGCCCCGCCTTCATGCGGGGAATCGCGGAAAGGGAAATGGCGGTGAAATTGCGCTGACTGAGCATCACGCCCTTGGCCTTGCCGGTGGTCCCGGATGTAAAGATGATGACCGCGATGTCGTCGGGACTAAGGTGCCGTGTAAACGCGTTGTCGCCGGGATCGCCTTTTTCGTAAAACGCGGAGAACGTCTTTTCTTTGTCCGGATAGGCTTCGTCGTCCACCACGACCGCGGAGATGCAGTCGAATTCGGATCGCATCTCCTCGAACAGCGGGACGAACCCTTTGGAACAGAACACGAATTTCGGCTTGGTCTGGGAGATGATCTCCCGGATTTCGTGCGCCGGGAGGTTGGGATCGATGGGGACGGTACGGCCGCCCGCGAGGAATCCGCAGTGCCACGCGATTACCCATTCGGGAGTGTTGTCGCCGATAACCGCGAGCGTGTCGCGCTCCGTATAGCCGCGCTTGACAAGCGCCGACGTCAGCCGGTTGATATCCCGGTGGAAATCGGCGTAGCTCCATGTTTGGTAGCCGCCGTCGCGTTTGATGTGCATGCATGGGCGATCCGCGTTTTCGGCGATGGATTTCGCGAGGAGATCCGCGTAAACATGCCTGTTCATGAAGGGTTTTGTTTCCTCCCGTTTTCCCTGACGAACAACGCCACGATGGCAAGCGCCGTTGCGCTCATGCATGCTCCGAAAATAAAAGGGGCCGAAGGCGAGAGTGAAAAAAGAAAACCGGCGACGACGCTCGCGGGAAGCAGCCCCACGCCCACGATGGTATGAAAGAATCCGAGCGCGGTGGCGCGTGAATCGGCGGGAGCAAGGTCGCCCACGAACGCCTTTTCCACGCCTTCGGTCATCGCGTAGTACACGCCGTAGACGATCCAGAATATCCAGAGCACCGGCGTATGTTCCTTGGTTATGAACCCGAAGGAGAAGTATACGGCGGAGTACAACGCGTATCCCGCGATAAGGATTTTCTTGCGGCCTATTCTGTCGGAGAGCCCGCCGAAGAACCGCGACAGCAACGTCGACGAGAGGTTGAAAACGAGGTACATGAGTATGACGCCGGGAAGGGCGACGCCCAAATCCATGCTGCGAAGCAGGAGGAACTGGTTGGACGAATTGCCGAGCGTGAAGAAACATTGGGCGAGAAAGAACCTCCGCAGCGTCCGGTCGTATTTCCCGACGTCGAGATTCGGCCGGGGTTTGGCGGCGGCCGGGCCGGAGGCCGGACGCGTTTCCTTGACAAAGAAAAGGAAGACGACGCCGACGAACGCCGGTACGACCGATACCGCGAACAAAAGATAAAACGCGTGAAGGTCTTTGATGGTCTTGGAAACCGGGTCCATGAATCGCAGGCACAGAAGCCAGCATACCGCGACGCCGAGCGTGGCGCCCGCGAAGTCCATGCCGCGCTGAAAGCCGAACGCCGCGCCACGGCTTTTTTCGTTTGTCGATTCGTAGATGAGCGCGTCCCGCGGCGCGGTGCGGACGCCCTTGCCCACGCGGTCGAAGAAACGGGAGATAAGCACGAAGTACCATCCGAACGACGCGAGGAATAAAAGCAGCTTCGACGCGGCCGAAAGCCCGTACCCCGCGATTGCCGGAGCTTTACGAAGTCGAACCCGGTCGGAGTAGTAACCCGCGACCACCTTGAGCAGGCTCGCCGTGGATTCGGCTATGCCCTCAATGACGCCGAGCGCCGGTCCCACGAGCGCCTTCTGCGAGGCCAGCACCGCTGACACGAACGCCTGGATGAGCGGGTACAGCATCTCGGTGGAAACGTCGGTGAAGAACGACGTGAGGGCGGTGAGCGTGACGTTGCGGTTGTATTTCATGTTTTTATTGTTTGGGAAAAATGGGCGTTTTCCCGCGCAATGCGCGGTGTCGGTTCTTCCTCCGGGCTCGGCTGTTCGTCTCGTTGCCGGCCCGCCCCGTGCCTCTCGGCGAGGTCGGCCCGCAACGCGCTCTTGCGTGCCCGGCGGTCCGCTTGACGCGCGGCAACCGGAAATGTATTATGTCAAGTTGCTTTGATGGCGTCGACCGGATTCCAAAGAAATCCGGTCGGCCTTTTCACTCGTCACTTCGAACCATACTCAAGCAATGTTTTTATATGCGCGCATACGGCCGACGCCAAGTCTTCCGGCGTGTAGCCGCCCTCCAAGACCGACACTGTTCTGTCGCCGCAATGCGCGTGAGCGATGTCCATTGCGAGTCTTGTCAAATGCGCAAATCCGTCGTCCGAAATATCGAAGCAGCCAAGCTTGTCGCCGGAATGGCCGTCGAAACCGGCGGAGATGAGAACGAAATCGGGTTTGAACTCATTTGCCCGCGGAACAAGGACGTCGTTGAACACCTTGACAAAGTCCCTATCTCCCGAGCCGGGCGGCATGTGCACGTTGATGTTGCAGCCCCACCCGGCGCCCTCGCCTTCGCGCTCGGGGAATCCGGTTCCCGGGTAGGCAAAGACGTCATGCGTGGAAAAATACAGTACGGTAGGGTCACGGTAGAACGCGGATTCGGTTCCGTTGCCGTGGTGAAAATCCCAGTCGACGATGAGAACCTTTGCGCGCTTGAATTCGTCCTGCGCGTACCGCGCGGCGATGGCGACGTTGTTGTAGAAACAGAAGCCTTCTTCCCGCCCGGTGTTGAGCGCGTGATGGCCCGGCGGCCGCAGGGCGCAAAACGCGTTTCTCGCCGCGCCCTCGCACACGGCCTTGACGGCAGCGAGCGCGCCGCCCACGGCAAGCTCGGCGACGCGGCCGATGGTTTTGATACCCTGAATCGATTGTATGTGGCCCTCGGTATGGATTTTTTGGATGTGCGGCGCGACTTCCGGATGCGGCGACAGTCTCTGAACCCTTTTGTCAAGTCCCGTCTCCGCCATTTTCGCCTTGATGGCGACGAGACGTTCGGGACTTTCGGGATGGCCGAAGTCGAGTTCGTAGGACATGTAGTCGTCCTCGAACAGGTAGCCTGTAGGAAGCGGCAAGTTAGACACGCGAAAGTCCTTGTGGAAGTAACGTTCGACGTTCTTACCAAAATAACGGAATCTTCTCGGAGAAATGTAACCGAAGGCGGCTTTGAACCAAAAAAAGCGTTTGGACGACTATGATGGCGGAGTCGGTCGGCACCATTCTTAATCGCGGACATCAATGAGAAGGGAGTCGGTATGAATCTGAAAAAGATATATGCCATGTCGGCGGTCGTCGCGTTTCTTTCCTGCGCGGGAAATCCGGTCTCCGAGAAACCGGCGCATGGTTTTACCTCCGACTACATAGCCTATGTCATGCATCCCGATTATCCTACGGTGCTCGTATATACCATTTGCAAGGATTCGGTTTTCTGCGATACCGGATATTCCCATAAAGAATCGTGGTCGAGGCCCACCGTTGATAACGACTTCGATTCCATGAGCGCGATTCTATCCAGAAACGGGCTGTGCGGCATGGCGAACCCCGCCCCTCGGGACAGCGTTTCGGTCATCGGCGGGTG
>JGI20214J51650_10000391_pt1 | contig 27527 bp, 29 predicted proteins | sample WetSurMetagenome_FD_51650 | JGI IMG/M metagenome (IMG submission 51650) | reverse complement strand
GCGTGGGACAAACTGCGCACCGACCCGGTGATGCGCTTCATGATCGTGGCGTTGTCGTTCTACGGCATGTCGACCTTCGAAGGGCCGATGATGTCGCTGAAGGAAGTCAACGCGCTGTCGCACTACACCGACTGGACCGTGGGCCACGTGCACTCGGGCGCGCTGGGCTGGGTGGCGATGATTTCCTTCGGTTCGCTGTACCACATGATGCCCAAGCTGTGGGAAACCAAGATCTACAGCCGCAAGCTGGTCGAGTGGCACTTCTGGCTGGCCACCATCGGCATCGTGCTGTACATCGTCGCGATGTGGATTTCCGGTATCACCCAGGGTCTGATGTGGCGTGCGTTTGACGAGTTCGGCAACCTGCAATACTCGTTCGTCGAATCCGTGGCGGCAATGATGCCTTTCTACGCGATGCGCGCCATCGGTGGCATGTTCTTCCTGTCCGGGACCGCGATGATGGCGTTCAACATGTTCATGACCATCCGTCAGGGCAAGCGCGAGAGCGCCGCACTGGAAGCCAGGCTGGCCGCCAAACTGGCTGCCGCATGAATCAGGGACGAATAACATGAACTTGAATTTCAAACACGAATGGATTGAAACCAATATCGGCCTGATGGCCGTACTGACCATGCTGGCCATCAGCGTCGGCGGCCTGGTGGAAATCGCACCGCTGTTCTTCATCGACAAGACCATCGAAAAGGTCGAGGGCGTGCGTCCCTACACCCCGCTGGAGCAGCGCGGCCGCGACATCTATGTCCGCGAAGGCTGCTACACCTGCCATTCGCAGATGATCCGTCCGTTNCGCGACGAGAAGCTGCGTTACGGCCATTATTCGCTGGCGGCGGAATCGCAGTACGACCATCCCTTCCAGTGGGGTTCCAAGCGCACCGGTCCCGACCTGGCGCGGGTGGGCGGCAAATACTCCAACGAATGGCATGTGCAACACCTGACTGCTCCGCGCTCGATGGTGCCGGAGTCGGTGATGCCGAATTACCCGTGGCTGCTGTCGACGCCGCTGGATATTTCTGATGTCGCCGACCGGATGAAAGCGCTGCGCAAGGTAGGCGTGCCTTATTCGCTNTCGCAGGCGGAATACGAAGCCAATGTGGCCAAATTCGGTGAAACCGTCGCGCGCCAGATGCACATTCCGGATGCGCAGAAAAGCCTGGTCGAGCAAGCCAACTTTGGCAACTACGATGGCGATCGTTCCGGCATTTCGGAAATGGACGCCCTGGTGGCCTACCTGCAGGTGCTGGGCACCATGGTCGATTTCAGCAAATACAACGACGACGCATTCGTCGATAACCGCTAATCGATCCGGGCTGGAGANTTGCTGATGGAATGGTTGATGTGGTTCTCGAAACCCGAAAACACCAAGCCGGTGGCCCTGATCATTTTTTTCGTCACCTTTATCGGCATCGTGATCTACGTCTACGGTAGCAAAAGACGGGGCCAGCAACTCGAATCGTACCGCGACATACCGTTTCTCGACGATCAGCCAGGCGATCAAGACGACACGAAGGACAAGCAATGAGCGAGCAAAAACTACAATCCCAAACCGTGCAAACCACCGGCCATGCCTGGGATGGCGACCTGCAGGAATTCAACAACCCGCTGCCGGTGTGGTGGGTCTACACGTTTTACGCCACGGTGGTCTTTGCCATCGTGTACTGGACGATCTACCCGTCGTGGCCGTTCGGCAANGGCTGGATCGGCGGCATTTCGGACATCACCTATGTCAATAGCGCAGGCGAGACCAAGACGCATAGCTGGAACACCCGTGCGCTGCTGCTGGAAGACCTGAACAAGGCGGCCGTAGCCCAGAAACCCTACTTCGACAAGGTGTCGGGGATGTCCTATGAGCAAATCGCCAAGGACCCCGAGATGAACGGCTTCATCCTGTCGTCGGGCAAAGCCCTGTTTGCCGACAACTGCGCACCCTGTCACCAGGCGGGTGGCCAGGGTGTGATCGGGTTCTTCCCCAATCTGACCGACGATGACTGGCTCTATGGCGGTTCCTACGACAGGATCCATGAAACGGTGACGGGGGGCCGCCGCGCCTACATGCCGACGTTCAGCGAAGTGCTGGGCGGCGAGCAGATCGACCAGTTGGCGAACTATGTGGCCAGTCTTTCAGGNATCGGCCATGACGCGGCCAAGGCAGCGGCGGGCAATGCGCTGTTTCATGGCGAAACTGCAGCCTGCTANTACTGTCACGGCAGCGACGCCAAGGGCCGCAAGGAGATCGGCGCCCCCAACCTGACCGACAACATCTGGCTGTGGGCCAATGTGCCGACCGCGCAGGGCGAGGATGGCAAGGTGGCGGCGNTTCGCGGCGTCATCGCCAACGGCCTGAACAAGGGCGTGATGCCGGCCTGGGCGGGTCGCCTGTCACCCGAACAGATCAAGGTTTTGACGGTCTATGTCCATGAACTGGGCGGCGGGCAGTAAGGCCGCAGGCTGACGAGACAAGCAAAGCCCCCGTTCACGGGGGCTTTTGCATCCTATCGATGCTATCGGGTACACCATGCAAACAGGCTTAGAAGACCAGCTTGGTCTCTATCAGAAACGTATCCCCATCTTCACCCGTTCGGTAAAGGGACGGTTTCGGCGCTTCAAAACGTCGGTCCTGGTGCTGGCGTATGCAGTCTATTTCCTCCTGCCCTGGCTGCCCTGGACGCGCCTGGATGCGCCGGCACAAGCGGTATTGTTCGACGTCCCCGGTCGCCGGTTTCTGATTTTCGGTCTCACGATCTATCCGCAGGATGTCATCTGGCTGGCGCTGTTGCTGTTCATTGCCGCCATCCTGCTGTTCTTCGTCACCGGTCTGGTCGGGCGCGCGTTTTGCGGCTACTTCTGTTTCCAGACCCTGTGGACCGATTTCTTCATCTGGATCGAGCACAAGATCCAGGGCGAGCGCCCGGCCCGGGTGCGNCTCTATCGCCAACCCTGGGATCGCGAGAAGCTGATCAAGATCGGCAGCACCCATGCTCTCTGGGTGCTGGCCTCTTTCTGGACCGGCGTCACGTTTGTCGCGTATTTCACTTACGCGCCGCAACTGGTCGCGGATTTCTTCAGCGGGCAGGCCGCCGCTGCAGCCTATATCACGGTGGGCATCCTGACGCTGGCCACCTATGCGGCTGCCGGGCTGATGCGCGAGCAGATCTGCACCTATGTCTGTCCGTACGGCCGCTTNCAGAGCGTGATGTACGAAGCCGAAACGCTGGCGGTGCACTACGACGCCAGGCGCGGCGAAGGGACGTCCGGGCGTGCTGTCGTGCGTGCCGGGCGGGGCATAGTCGTCGAGCGGCGTCGTGCCGNCGCACACGCCGATGCAGCGGTTGCGGTCGAACGTCGGCATACGCTTCTGAGCGCAGGGCAGCGTGCGCTCGCCGAGCGACATGCAAAGGGCTTCGGCGACTGCGTCGACTGCGGCCTGTGCGTGCAGGTCTGTCCGGTCGGGATCGATATCCGCGATGGCCTGCAATACAAGTGCATCTCCTGCGGGCTGTGCATCGACGCCTGCAACACCATCATGGATTCGTTCGGTTTCCCGCGTGGCCTCATTCGCTACGATTCGGAAGGAAATCTGGCTGCGCCCACNCCGGCTGCGCCCAGGCTGCACTGGAAACGCTTGAAAATCATCGGCTACGGGGTGGCGCTGATCCTGATGAGTGCCTATCTCGTCTACAGCATCAGCACCCGCGGCAGCTTCGACCGCGCTGTCAACCAGATCCGCCAGCCGCTTTATGTTGTGTTGTCGGATGGCGACATCCGCAATCGTTACCAGATCCGCATCACCAACAAGGCGGGGCAGGACCAGACCTATGTCATCAGCGCACGCGGCATTCCGGAAGGGGCGCTCGATTTGGGCAATTTCCGGGAAATNACCATCAAACCCGGCCACAGTGGTCTGGTTCAGGCCAGCGTACGATTACCTCCCGCGCTGGCGACGCAAACGCAACGCTTTGAACTGCTGATTACGCCGCAGGGCAAGCCAGCCGAAGNGCGTTCTGAAACCGTCCGCTTCGACAGCCCGAGCCAACGCCTATGAATACGATGATCACCCTGTTTGGCGGGCTGGGCGCAGTACTGGCCCTGTACGCCATCGGCGGGTTATTCCGGGGCCTGCCGCCCTTGCTGCGTGCCTTGCTGGCGGGCGTCATTCCCTTGTTGGCATACTTCATCCTCATCATGGGGCACTGGCCGGGACTGGATGTGGTGGCCATACACATCTCGGTTTTCCTTGTNGCGGCACTGGTTCTGTTTGCCATGACCCAATTCCGGCGCCGCGGCGCCGGACGCATGCACTGGGCCCCCAANTTGCTGACCGGTTTTTTCATCGGTCTGGTTTTCATCAATGCCACACTCTTGTACATCTCGACGAAGGGCCTGCCTGGGCCCATCGCGCGCTGGTGGCTGGGCAGCGATGGCGGGCCCGTTTACAGCGGGTTCTCCGGGGTGGTCCCGCACGGGCAGAGTGCAGCCAAGGCTGTATCGTCCGAGCTGAGCGAGGCGCACCGTGAATCGCTGCTCGGCTGGCAGGTCGAGGTGAGCGGGCTGGACAGCACCGGGAACACGCGACCCGTACAGGTCCGCGTCAAGGATCGCACCGGTCTGCCTGTCGATCGCGTGTCAGTCGAGTTGCGACTGCAGCGGCCCGGAACGGCCGCGCCGGCGCTGACGCTGGCGCTGAAGGCAACCGGAGCGGGGGTCTACACGGGGCCGCTGAACCTGCCTGCCCCGGGCCGCTGGCTGGTCGAGTTGCGGCTGATGCAGGACGGTGAGCTGCACTATCACGGCATCCAGGAACTGGTNGTGCCATGAGCGGCATTCTGGGGTATTTGTTTCTGCTGTCCGGCGTATTCGTGCTGCTGATCATCGTGGGCGTGTTCTGGTCGATCAGGAGCGGCCAGTTCGACGACCTGGAAGGCCCTGCCGAGCGCATCCTGATGGACGACGATGATCCCCTGCTGCCAACCCGCCGCTTGAGCAGCAAGGACGAATAAATTAAAATTAGCAAACCTTAATGGAGTACGCGCAATGAAACAGCTTCTGACCTTTCAGGGTTTTCCCATGGTGGTGGTGGTGGCAATGATCGCATGGGCATGGATCAGCCTGATCTCCGTGCTGATCGCTTCGTTTTTCTGACCCGGCCCAAGCCCCCCAATGACAAAGCCCCGCATATGCGGGGCTTTGTCATTGGGGGGAACCGAATTTATGCCGGGATCACGTCGCGCATTTTTTGCAGGGCGCGTGCCTCGATCTGGCGGATGCGCTCGGCCGATACACCATACTCGGCAGCCAGTTCATGCAGGGTCGCCGCCTCGCCCTCGGTCAGCCAGCGTGCCTTGATGATGTGGCGGCTGCGCGCGTCGAGATTCTCCAGCGCGGTCACCAAGCCGGTATGGCGCAGGCGTTCAGTCTGTTCGCGCTCCAGCAACTGGGCCGGGTTCTCGTCCGGGCTCGCCAGATAAGCCAGCGGGCTGTAGCCTTCTTCTCCCTCATCCACCGCCGGATCGATGGAAACGTCATGGCCCGACAGGCGGGTTTCCATTTCCAGCACGTCCTTGCGACTGACATTGAGCTCGCGCGCCATGCTGTCGGCCTGCTCGTACGTCAGGGCATTGAGCGACTGCTTCAGGCTGCGCAGGTTGAAGAACAGCTTGCGCTGGGCCTTGGTGGTTGCCACTTTGACCAGGCGCCAGTTCTTCAGCACGTATTCATGGATTTCGGCGCGTATCCAGTGCAATGCGAACGACACCAGGCGCACGCCGCGATCCGGGTCGAAACGCTTCACTGCCTTCATCAGGCCGACATTGCCTTCCTGTATGAGATCGGCATGCGGCAGTCCGTAACCCAGATAATGCCGCGCCACACTCACTACCACGCGCAGATGCGATACCACCAGCATGCGGGCCGCCTCGACATCCTCTTTGTCGTGCCAGGCCCGCGCATAACGCTGCTCTTCCTCAAGGCTGAGAATAGGGTAGCGATTGACGGTCTGAATGTAACTTTCCAGACTGTAGGCTGCAGGTACGGGCAAAGACATCGTTTCACTCATGGTAAAAATCCCCTTTATTTGCAATTCTAGCACTCCCGCACTATGAGTGCTAAGGCTGCAAAGGGTTCCACCAGCCGTTGCAATCAGCGTGACGCTCCGACCTGGCGGAGCGTACGCGCTACCGATATCCAGGCGCCGAGCCAGCCGAACAACGTGGTCAGGCCCAATACGGCAGTGATCTCGATAAGCGTGGGCGGCATGAGATTGAAAGCGGACCCGTACAAACTGGCCAGATGCGCGACGGGTGTATGCAGCATCCAGCCTGCAAGCGCCAGCACACCGCCTGCGGCCAGACCCCCCAGCAGGCCTTGCAAAGCCCCCAGGTAGAGGAAAGGGCGACGAATATAGCGGTCTGTAGCGCCGATCAGTCGGCTGACGAGGATTTCGTCGCGACGACTCAATACCTGTGCCCGGATGGCGTTGCCCGAGATGGCAACCAGAGCGATGGCGAACAGGCCGGCCAGCAGCCATACGCCGGTGCGCCCGATGCTCAGCGCGGCCTGCAGGCGTTCTGCCCACTGGCTGTCGAGGTGGGTCTCCGCCACGCCCGGCAGCTTGGCCAGATCGTCTGACACCTTTGCCAGATCGTCGCGTGACGTCGCCCGGGGTCGCACGATCCAGGCGTCCGGCAGCGGGTTCTGCGTCAGACCTGCGGTGATGTCAGACAGATCCTGTGCCAGGCTCAGCGCGGCGAGCGCCTCCTCCTTGGGGGCAAAGCGGGCTTCCGCGATGTCGGGCTGCTTCAGCCGGGCGGCGATGGCCTGCTTTTGCGCAGTTGACGTCTCGGCATCGAGAAACACGCTGATTTCCGGCTGCGCGGGGAGGTCGCCTGCCAACCGGCTGAGATTGCCGAGCATCAGATACAGCCCGCTGGGCAGGCTGATCGCCACGCCCATCGCCAGTGCGGTCAGCAGGGTGGCAACCGGCTGCATGCGCAGACGGTGCAGCGATGAAGTGAGCGCATGCTTCTGATGCCGTAGCCAGCCGATCATGCCGACATCTCCCCGACCTTGCCGTGGTCCAGATGCAATATGCGGCCACCCAGTGCGGCGATGGCGCGGTCGTCGTGGGTGGCGATCACCAGGGTGGTGCCAACCTGGTGAAAGTCGCGGAACATCGCCATGATGTCGGCAGCATAGCCGGTGTCGAGGTTGCCGGTCGGCTCGTCCGCCAGCAGCAGAGCCGGGCGGCCCACCAGCGCGCGCGCGATGCACAGGCGCTGCTGTTCGCCACCCGAAAGGCTGATGGGGTTGGCTTTTTCGCGATTGAGCAGGCCGACCTTGTCGATCACGGCGCGTGCGCGCTTCAGCGACTCGCGGCGGTCGAAACCGGCGATGTCGAGCGGCAGCACCACGTTCTCGATCAAGTTGCGGTCGAACAGCAGCTTGTGGTCCTGGAACACCAGGCCGATGTTGCGGCGCAAATAAGGCACCGCACGCTGCGACAGGCGGTTGATGTTTTGCCCGCTGACCGTCAGCACGCCGCTGGTGGGGCGTTCGATGGCGGCGATGAGCTTCAGCAGGGTGCTTTTCCCGGCGCCGGAATGACCGGTGAGGAAAACCAGTTCGCCCTTTTCAATGGTGAGATTGACCCCGGACAAGGCTTCATGTCCGCCGGGGTAGCGTTTGGTAACCTGGCTGAAGTTGATCATGCAGTGAACACGGCCTCGACGAATTCCCGGGCATCGAACGGACGCAGGTCGTCGACGCCTTCGCCCACGCCAATGTAGCGGACCGGAATCGGCCGGGCCTGGGCGATGGCGGCAATCGCACCACCCTTGGCCGTGCCGTCGAGCTTGGTCAATGCCAGGCCCGTCACCCCGAGCGCGTCGTCGAAGGCCTTGACCTGGGTGACGGCGTTCTGTCCGGTATTGGCGTCCAGCACCAGCAGCACTTCGTGCGGTGCGCCCGGTGCGGCTTTCTCGATCACGCGTTTGACCTTCTTGATTTCTTCCATCAGATTCAGCTGGGTCGGCAGACGGCCGGCGGTGTCGGCCAGCACAACGTCGATGCCGCGCGCCCGCGCGGCCTGTATGGCATCGAAAATTACCGCCGCGGAATCGCCTTTTTCCTGGCTCACCACCGTCACATTGTTGCGCTCGCCCCAGACCTGCAACTGCTCGCGTGCCGCGGCGCGGAAGGTGTCACCCGCCGCCAGCAGCACCGACAGGCCCTGCGACTGATACAGCTTGGCGAGCTTGCCGATGGTAGTGGTTTTACCCGCGCCGTTGACACCGGCCAGCATCAGGATGAACGGCTTGTGCGAGGTGACATCGAGCGGTGCCTGCAACGGCGCGAGCAGATCGATCAGCGCCTGCTTCAGGGCGGCCTGCAGGTCGGAGGCTTCGGTCAGCCCCTCGCGCCGCACTTTCTTTTGCAGGATGTCGAGCAGCATCTGGGTCGCGGCCACGCCGATATCGGCCGTGATGAGGATGGTTTCCAGTTCCTCGAACAGTTCGGCGTCGATCTTGCGGCCCACCCCGAACAGGCCGGACAGTTGGCCGCCGAGTCGATCGCGGGTCTTGGCGAGGCCCTGCTTCAGCCGCTGCGCCCAGCCCAGACGTGGCGCGGCCGTTGCAGCATCGCCCGGATCAACCGGTAGGGGGCTCGGGTCGGGGTGCAACGCCGGCAGGTCGGGCGGCGACGATTCCGATGCGGGTGCAGGTTTGGTCTTGAAGAAACTAAACACGGATAAAGGGGGTCAGCACAGCTGGTTGACGGACGCTGTATCTTATCATTCAGGCATACGACGCCATAAGGGATTGACTCCGTAAGGGCTCGTGGTTTTTTGGCTATTCAATCAGGGGTGAGACATGCATGGCATGTGGGGAATGTTGCTGGCGCTGGCAGTCGGCAGCGCGCAGGCAGCGGTGACGGATGTCACGCTGGACAATGGCATGCGGGTGATCGTGCAGGAAGATCATCGCGCACCGGTGATGGTGTCGCAGGTGTGGTATCGCGCCGGGTCGATGGATGAATTCAATGGTACGACCGGGGTGGCGCACGTGCTCGAGCACATGATGTTCAGGGGCACGAAGAACGTGCCGCCGGGTGAGTTCTCCAAACGCATCGCCGCGGCGGGCGGACGCGAGAATGCCTTCACCAGCCGCGACCACACGGCGTATTTCCAGCAGATGCAGAAAGACCGGCTGGAACTGGCGATGCAGCTGGAGGCCGATCGCATGGCCAACCTTGTCATCAGCGACGAACTTTTCGCCAAGGAAATCCAGGTGGTGATGGANGAACGCCGATTGCGNACCGACGACCAGGCGCAGTCCGTCGTGTACGAACGCCTGATGGCGACGGCCTACCAGACGCACCCCTACCGCCGTCCCATCATCGGCTGGATGGACGATCTGCAGAACATGTCCGGCCAGGACGCGCGCGACTGGTATGCGCGCTGGTATGCGCCCAACAATGCCACGCTGGTGGTGGCNGGCGACGTGAAGGCCGACGCAGTCATCGATCTGGCCAAGCGCTATTTCGGCCCGCTGCCGGCGCACGTTCTGCCGGAACGCAAGCCGCAGGTCGAGCCGGCGCAGGTCGGCGAGAAGCGCATCGAGGTGAAAGCACCGGCGCAGCTGCCCTATCTGCTGATGGCCTGGCATGCACCCACGCTCAAGGACTGGGACAAGGACAGCACGCCCTATGCCCTGCAGATTCTGGCCGGTGTACTGAGCGGCAACGATTCGGCGCGACTGCAGAAATCACTGGTCAAAACGCAGCAGATCGCGGTCAACGCCAGTGCGGGTTATGACGCCGTCGCGCGCGGACCGGGCATGTTCATCATTGATGCGACCCCTGCGCAGGGCAAATCGGTTGCCGAGCTGGAACGTGCAATTCGTGTGGAAATCCAGCGCATTCAGCGCGAAGGCATCAGCGAAGCGGAACTCGCGCGGGTCAAGGCGCAAGTGATCGCAGCCGACGTTTACCAGCGTGATTCGCTGTTTTATCAGGCCATGTTNCTGGGTGAGTATGTGACGGCCGGGTTGCCGCCCGAGGCGCTGGCGCGCCGGGTCGAAAAGCTGCGTGCAGTGACTGCCCAGGAAGTGCAGGCCGCGGCGCAGCAATGGCTGAAAGACGATCAGCTGAGCGTGGCCGAACTCGACCCGCAAGCCATTAATCAGCAGGCAGGCCGTGCCGCCGTGCCGGGAGTGCGCCATGTCAATTAACACCGGACCGATCAAGGCCTTGCTGGTCACGCTGTTGCTGGGCCTGCCGCTGTCTGCACAGGCGGCCCTTGCCATCCAGCACTGGCAAACATCGGTGGGCGCGCAGGTGTATTTCGTCGAAAGCCACGAACTGCCGATGCTCGATATCGCGGTGGATTTTCCTGCCGGCAGNGCCCGTGACCCCGCCGGCAAGGCAGGCCTGGCCCAGTTGACCCATGTCCTGCTTGATCAGGGTGCGGGGGGGCTTTCCGACACTGCCATTGCCCATGGTCTGGCCGACGTGGGGGCGGAACTGTCGGGACGCCTGGATCGCGACCGTGCCGGGGTCACGCTGCGCACCCTGTCGTCCGCGGCGGAAAAATACAAGGCGCTCGATGTTTTTGCGCGTGTGCTGCAGCAGCCCGATTTTCCAGAAGCCGTGGTGAAACGCGAAAAGCAGCGGCTGATTGCCGCCATACGCGAGGCCGAGGCCGATCCTGGCGACGTTGCCGAAAAGGCTTTTTATCGGGCGTTGTATGGTACGCACCCCTATGCCCACGATGAAGCAGGCGATCCCGCTGCGATTGAACGGCTGACGCGGGGCGAAATTCAGGCGTTTTATCGTGCGCACTACAGCTCGCCCAATGCCGTGATTTCCCTGATCGGGGACATCACGCGCGCCGAGGCCGGGGCCATTGCGGATCGCCTGGCTGCTGGGATGTCCCGCACGGCGGCAGTACCGGCGCTGCCCAGGCCTGCGCCGGCGCCGACATCGGACACGCACATCACCCACCCTTCCACACAAAGCCATGTGCTGGTCGGCGTGGTGGGCATGTCTCGCAGCGATCCCGATTATTTTCCGCTGTTCGTCGGCAATTACGTGCTGGGTGGTGGCGGCTTCGATTCGCGGCTGATGCGTGAGGTGCGCGACAAGCGGGGCTACGCCTACAGCGCCTACAGCTATTTTGTTCCGCTGATGGAGTCCGGGCCGTTCCAGCTCGGCTTGCAGACCAAACTCGAGCAGACCGACGATGCCTTGAAGGTGGCGCAGGCCACGCTGCGGGACTTCATCACCAATGGACCGAGCGAGGCTGAGCTCACCCAAGCCAAGTCCAATCTGACTGGCGGGTTCCCGCTGCGCATCGACAGCAACAAGAAAATTCTCGACTACCTGTCGGTGATCGGTTTTTACAGGCTGCCGCTGGATTATCTGGATACCTGGGTCGATCAGGTGAATGCGGTGAACGTGGATGCGGTGAAACAGGCGTTTATCCGCCGCATCGATCCCGGCAAGCTGGTCACCGTGGTGGTCGGAGCGGGTGGTGCTCGCTAAGCGCGCGGCGCCGCAGCGGGCCCACGGTGCGGCCAATCGGGTGCGCATCATCGGCGGGCAGTACCGCCGCCGCCTGCTGGATTTTCAAGACAGCGCAGGCTTGCGTCCCACCCCCGACCGCGTACGCGAGACCTTGTTCAACTGGCTGGGACAGGATCTGCCGGGCTGGACCTGCCTGGACCTGTTTGCCGGCAGCGGCGCGCTCGGATTCGAGGCGGCCTCCCGCGGTGCGCGGCGTGTCATCATGATCGAAAGGGATTCCAAGGCAGTCAGCGCACTGGAAAAAAACCGTGCTTTGCTCGATGCAAGCGCAGTCGAAATTCTGCGCGTCGAAGCGCTGGCATGGTTGGTGAGTAATCGGGAAACCTTTGACCTGATTTTTGTCGATCCGCCATTCGACAGCGGGCTTTCCGGTCCGGTTCTGGCGGAGCTCGCCCCGCATCTGAAGTCAGGCGGCCATGCCTATGTCGAGCAGGGATCGGAGGTGAAGGCGCTGCCCGGGTTTATCATCCACCGCAGCGGGCGCGCGGGGCGTTCGCATTTTGCACTGCTGATCAAGGAATGACGATGCTGACTGCTGTCTACCCCGGTACGTTCGATCCCATCACCCGCGGCCACGAAGATCTGGTTCGACGTGCGGTGCGGCTGTTCGATCATGTCATCGTCGCAGTCGCCGAATCGCGCAACAAGCAACCCTTCTTTTCCATCGAGGAACGCGTGGCGATGACGCGCGACGTGCTGGCCGACGTGCCGCGGGTTCGGGTGGAAGGATTTTCCGGTCTATTGATCAAATTTGTCGCCGATCAGGGGGCGATTGCGGTGTTGCGTGGACTGCGGGCAGCGTCCGACTTCGAATACGAATTCCAGTTGGCGGGAATGAACCGCAACCTTAAGCCTGATATCGAGACCCTGTTCCTGACGCCGTCGGATCAATTCATGTTCATTTCCGCCAGCATGATCCGCGAGATCGCGCAGCTGGGGGGCGACGTGTCGCCCTTTGTCCACCCATTGGTGGCGCAGCGATTAAGTGAGAAAATAAGCAAAAACTGATATGACCCGGAGAATGCCATGGCTATGATGATCACGGACGAATGCATCAATTGCGACGTCTGCCTGCCTGAATGCCCCAACGACGCCATTTCCCAGGGCGACGAGATTTACATCATCGATCCCAACAAGTGCACCGAATGCGTCGGCCACTTCGATACGCCGCAGTGCGTGGAGGTGTGTCCTGTCGACTGCATTCCGCTAAATCCGGATTACCCCGAAACCAAGGACCAACTGCAGGAGAAATTCCTGCAGCTGACGGCAGGGAAGTAGGTTACGGACTCAGGCCGATCTGGCCAGCCGTGCCCGGCTCAGATCATCCGACAAAGCCTCGGCAATGCGTACGTTGATGCGCGCCAGCTGATCCAGCTGGTCGCGCGCGGTCCCGATTGACACTTCGATCTCGGCGATACGTTCGTCCAGGGTTTCTGTCGCGGCGTGAATGCGGCTGACGCTTTCCAGCCGTCGCTTCAGCTGGGTCTTGTGCTCACGGACCTGGGTTTCCATCGGCGAAATCAGCGCCTTCAGCCAGGATTCGGTTTCACTGTTGGCGAATTCGAACACCTGCACCACCTTGCTGGCCAGGGTTTCAAAGAAACGTGCGGTCAACTGATGCTGGCCCACGGTCAGCATCCTGAAAACCGTATTGAAACGTTCCTCGAAAATGCGTTCCAGCCGCGCCATCTCCTTCTGGTATTTGTGCAGGCTGTGATCCGGCGGGTTGACCGCTCCCAGACCGTGCTCATCGCTGAACTTCTGGTACATCGCCGTCATCATGGCGCGGATTTCCTGGATGATTTCCCCGGATGCGGCCAGGTTGCCATCCACCTGGCGGAAGAACCCCCCCATCGCCTCACGCAGACCCGCGCTGAAGTGGCTTTTTTCCATCGCCTGCCGAGTGCTGCTGACTGCGTCGCGCAGGGCCTCCATGCCGAGCCGCTGGCGCAGCGTGTCGACCTGCGAGGCGAACACATTGCGCAACGCATTGAACTGCTGCAGCCCACGCTCAAACTGCTGCTTGTCCTCGTTGGCCTTGACCATCATGTGCTGGATCACGTCGCGGTTTTTGCCGCGCAGCCCTTGCAGTTCATCGACCTGATCCTGGATATTGGCAAGCCGGGTTTCCAGCAGTTCGGTGGTTCTGACCACTACATCTTCAACTTCCGCCTGAGTGGATTCGCGCACCAGCGATTGTTTGCAGGGGATCAATTCCTGCGACAGCGCCGCCTCCAGCTCGGGCAGGCGGCTTTTAGCCAGCAACTCCGCATTGTTACGCACCTTGGCGACCAGGGCCTTTTGCGCCGACACCGGATAAACCTGGCTGGCTGGCAGGTCGAGCAAGGCCGCGCTGCTGGCAGTCTGCTTTGAAATTTCGGCGTCAATTTCGGCGGGGGTCTTCAATTCGTCCCACAGGCCGTCGATCTTGTTCAACACCACCAATCGCGCGCGGCTGGTGCCCTGTACCGGGGCGATGTGATGGCGCCAGATTTCAATGTCCGATTTGGTGACGCCGGTATCGGCGGCAAGCAGGAACAGCACCGCATGGGCGCTGGGCAACATGCTGAGGGTCAGTTCGGGCTCGGTGCCGATGGCGTTGAGGCCGGGCGTGTCGAGAATGACCAGCCCCTGCTTTAGCAGCGGATGCGGAAAGTTGATCAGCGCATGGCGCCAGCGCGGAATCGCAATGCTGCCGTCGCGCGACAGGCTGCGGGCCGTCTCCTCATCATTGGGGTTGATCAGGCCATAATTTTCTGCCGTGGCCGCATCGACCTGTATGGTGTCTGCCAGCCGCAGCAGCGTCGCGCTCATTTCATCGGCCGATTCGAGATTCAGCGGGAATTCGGTCCAGGCGTCGGCGTCGCGCTTGAAGTCGGTGATGCTGCCCGGACGGATCTTGGTGTCGATCGGCAGCAGGCGCAGCGACGGGCGTCGGGTGGGCTCGAAATACAACTCGGTGGGGCACATGGTGGTGCGCCCGGCTGACGACGGCAACACGCGCTGCCGATAATCCGAAAAGAATATCGCATTGATGAGTTCGGACTTGCCGCGCGAGAACTCGGCGACAAATGCCACATTCAGGGTGTCTTCCTGCAGCCGACCCAGCAACTGGTTGAGCCGCATCTCGGATTCGACATCACTGAGTTCCTGGATATTGAGCCAGTCGCGCAACGCCTCGACGCGCACGAACACCGCTTCGCGCCAGCCGCTGTACTGTTCGAATTCGTCAACCAGGGTCGTGGGGTTCATTGGGGCGATCCACCGGATAATGCACAGATAGATAACGACATGTTAATGACAAACTTGATATTTGCTAATGGTCAGCATCAATGTTGGCAGACCGGGCAGTAAAAACTTGCACGCTGTCCCTGCACGATGCGGCGGATCGTCGTGCCGCAGGCCTTGCACGGCAGGCCTTCGCGGTCATACACCCGGGTCTGCAGCTGGAAATAGCCAAGATCGCCGCTGCTGTGGACATAATCGCGCAGCGAACTGCCGCCCGCGGCAATGGCCGCGGTCAACACTTGCCTGATTGCCGCCGCCAGCCGCGCACAGGCCGGACGGCTGAGGCGGCGCGCGGCGGTGGCGGGGCGAATGCCGGCATGGAACAAGGACTCGGAGGCGTAAATATTGCCCACGCCGACCACCACCCGCGCATCCATGATGACTTGCTTGATGGCGGTGTGACGACGCTGGCATTGCGCGTACAGATAGGCAGCGTCGAACGCCGGCGTAAGCGGTTCCGGCCCGAGGTGAGCCAGCAGGGGGTGGCCAGCCACGTCGTCGGTCCATAGTACGGCGCCGAACCGGCGGGGGTCACGCAGCCTCAGTAGGGTCCCGTCGTCGAACAGCCAGTCGACATGATCGTGCAGCGCAGCAGGTTCGTCGGGCTCGGCGAAGCGCAGGCTGCCCGACATGCCCAGATGCACGATCTGGGTTGTCGCGCCGAAACCGAACAGCAGGTACTTGCCGCGCCGGGCGAGTGAATTCAACGTCAGTCCTGCCAGCCGGGCCTCCAGATCGCACGGCACCGGCCAGCGCAGGCGCGGGTTGCGCACCACGATGCGGCTGAGCGCACGCCCCTGCAGGCGCGGCAACAGGCCCAGGCGGGTGGTTTCGACTTCGGGCAATTCGGGCATAAAGCGAAAGACGGGTTGGGATGACGGATCGTGATCAAAGGCGCTTCGACTGGCAACGCACTACAATCATTTTCGTTACCGCGACCGGGAACCGAAGCGATACACTGCAATTCTAACCAACGCGCTACAAGCTCTGAAACTTTCCCTAATTTTGAACATACGATTTTCCTGGCTGCTGTTGATACTGGTCAGCTGCACGGCTACGGCTGCGGATCCTTTCAGGGTGTTCGACCGTACACGGACCTCGCCTTTGGCCGAATTGCGTCCGGCGGCGGTGTGCGATACGGCCGCGCTGTCCGGTACGGTCACGCTGGTGCGCGCGGTGGAGCGGGCGCTGTGTGCCAACCCCGCCACCCGCAGTGCCTGGCTCACGGCACGCCTGCGCGCCGCCGAACTGGGGCTGGCGACCAGCGCCTATCTGCCCGACCTGTCTCTGAGCGGAAGCCTGGCCCGATACGGCGCCAGCGTGCTACCGAATGACTACACGGGGTGGCAAGTCGGGCTGGACGCGCAGTATCTGCTGTACGACTTTGGCGGGCGGGATGCCCGGCGCGATGCCGCAGAATCGCTGCTGGCCGCCGCGCTTGCCAGTCAGGACGCAAGCGTGCGCGACCTGTATCTGCAAACCGTCACGGCCTATTTCAACCTGCTGACGGCGCAGGCTGCGGTCGTCGCCGCACGCGAGGTCGAGGCTTCGGCGCTCGCCGCGCTGAAGGCGGCCACCGCCCGGGTGGAAGCCGGCACGGGCATTCCGGCTGACCGTCTGCAGGCCAAAACTGTCTATACCCAGCGCCAGATCGAGCGTATCCGCGCCGAAGGCGCGGCGGCACGGCTGCATGGCGAACTGGCCGCGCTGATGGGCGACGCCAGCCAGACCCGGTTTACCGTTGTCGATGACGACCGGGCGTTCAGCCAGACGCTGGACATGAGCAGCGCGGTGGATACTTTGATCGAGGCCGCACGCAGCCGTCGACCGGAATTGCGTGCCGCGGAGGCCACGCTGCTTGCGCGCGAGGCCGGCGTGCGGAGTGCCGAAGCCGATGGCAAGCCTCGCCTGTCGGCCTTTGCCAACGCGCAGCGGCTGGACGGCGGGGGGCTGGAAGCCACCAGTTCCAGCCTGGGAATCAATCTGACGGTCCCGCTGTTCACCGGTTTCCGCAACACCTATCTGATCGCGGCCGCTCAAACCCAGGCCGAACTGGCAGCGGTGGAGCGCGACAGTGTCGAAAACCAGGTGGCGCTGGAAGTCTGGCGCGCCTATTACCGGCTGAAGAGTGAAACCGAGGCGGACAATCGCAGCACCGATCTGGTGGACAGCGCTACTGCCACCGAGAAACTGGCGCTCGGGCGCTATCAGGCNGGGCTCGGCATTCTGCTCGACGTGNTGACCGCACAGGCCAGTCTGGCGCAGGCACGCTATACCCAGTTGCTCACGCGACTGGGGCTGCGGGTGGCGCGGGCCGAACTGGCTCAGGCCATTGGCGAATTGAGCTGGGACTGGATGGAACCGGACCGGCAGGAAGGCAGGCAATGAAAAAAACAGGAATGGTCATCGTGCTGATCATCGCGGCCGCGCTGGCGGGATGGTGGTGGAGCGGCAAGGACAAGGCGGACGAACCGCAATACCGGACCGAGGCTGTCGATCGTGGCGATGTCAGCGCCCAGGTGTCGGCCAATGGCACGCTCAACCCGGTGACCCTGGTCAACGTCGGCACTCAGGTGTCGGGTACGGTGCGGCGCATCGAGGCCGACTTCAACCAGCAGGTGAAGGCCGGCCAGGTACTGGCCGAACTCGATCCGGCGCTGTTCCAGGCAGCGCTGGCGCAAAGCAGTGCCAACCTTGCCAACGCGCAGGCGCAGCTGGACCTGGCCACGGCCAATGCCGCACGTATGCAGACCCTGTTCAAACAGGAATTCGTGTCGCGGCAGGAACTGGATCAGGCGCTGGCGGCAAGCGCGCAGGCGGCGGCGCAGGTTCAGCAGGCGCGCGCGCAGGTGACNCGCGATCAGACCAATCTCGGTTTTTCGGTGATCCGTTCGCCGGTCGACGGTACCGTGATCGACCGCCAGGTCGACGTCGGCCAGACCGTGGCGGCGAGCTTCCAGACCCCGACGCTGTTCAAGATCGGCAAGGATCTGACCCGGATGCAGATCGATTCCACGGTGTCGGAGGCTGACATCGGGCAGGTCAAGGTGGGGCAGCCGGTCAAGTTCCTGGTCGATGCGTTTCCCGANGCCGAATACCGCGGCGCGGTGCGGCAGGTGCGGCTGAACGCCAAGACCGAGCAGAATGTCGTCACCTACAATGTGGTGGTCGATGTCGCCAACCCGGACCTGGCGCTGATGCCGGGGATGACTGCCAATTTGCGGGTGCTGGTTGAAACCCGCCCGAACGTGTTGCGAGTAGCGACGACGGCGCTGCGCTTTCGCCCGGTGGACAGCGCGAACGAGGGTGGCCACAAGCCGCGCGGTTCTGCGGTGTATGTGCTGGCAGATGGCAAACCGAAGCGGGTGGCGGTCAAGACCGGCATCAGCGACAAGGCATTTACCGAGATTATCTCAGGCCAACTGAAGCCGGGCGACCCCGTGATCGTGGCCGACCTGACGGTGAAAAAGGATAGCGGCGGCAGCATGCCGCGCGGGCGACTGTTTTAATGACAACACCGGCAACGCCGCTGATCGAGGTGCTCAACCTCGAAAAGGACTACCCGACCGGCGCCGGCGTATTCCAGGCGCTGCGCGGGGTGAGCCTTGCCATCGCCACAGGCGAGTTCGTCGCCATCATGGGTGCGTCAGGTTCGGGCAAAAGCACCTTCATGAATTTGCTGGGCTGCCTCGATCGTCCCAGCCGCGGCAGCTACTACCTCAACGGCCAGGATGTCAGCCGCCTGTCGTCGGACCAGCTGGCCGCCCTGCGCAACCGTGAAATCGGTTTTGTGTTTCAGGGTTTCAACCTGTTGCCCAAATTGACGGCGCTGGATAACGTCGCGCTGCCGCTGATGTATGCAGGGANGGCGCGCGAGGCGCGGCGGCGACAGGCGCAGGCCATGCTGGAGCGCGTGGGCCTGGGCGAGCGCTCGCATCACACGCCGCTGCAGCTGTCGGGCGGGCAGCAGCAGCGGGTGGCGATTGCGCGCGCGCTGGCCACCCGTCCCCGCATCATTTTTGCCGACGAACCCACCGGTAACTTGGACAGCGAAACAAGCCGCCAGGTGATGGACTTTTTCAGCCAGCTCAACCGCGAAGAAGGCATCACGCTGGTGCTGGTCACCCACGAAGCCGACATCGCTGGCTATGCACGGCGGCGCATCCGCTTTCAGGATGGCCGCGTGGTCGAGGACGTGGCGCAGGAGGAAGTTGTCACGTGATCTTCACCAGTCTGCTCGAAACCGCCTGGCACGCGCTCGCCACACACCGCATGCGCAGCTTTCTCACCATGCTGGGAATGGTCATCGGCGTGGCGGCGGTCATCCTCATGATGGCGATCGGCGAAGGCGCCCAGGCGATGGTGCGCGACGCGATCAAGTCGATGGGCAGCAATCTCTTCATCATCATGTCGGGCGCCAGCACCTCGGGTGGCGCGCGTGTGGCGACGGGCAATGCGCCCACGCTCACTTTCGACGACGCCGATGCGATCCGCAACCTGCCGGATGTGCTGACCGCAGCGCCGGTATCGCCTGGCAGCGCGCAGCTGATTTATGGCGGGATCAACTGGAGCACCTCGGTCTTCGGCACCACGCCGGATTACGTCGTGGTGCGCGACTGGCCGATGGAATCGGGCGGCTTCTTCAGCGAAGCCGACGTGCGCAGCGGCGCGCGGGTGGCCGTGATCGGCCAGGTGGTGGCGCGTGAACTGTTCGGCGACGAAGATCCCATCGGCAAGATCATCCGCATCAAGCAGGCGCCATTCGAGGTCATTGGCGTGCTGGCGGCCAAGGGCCAGAGTCTGGACGGGCGCGACCAGGACGACACGGTGTTGGTCCCGATCAGCAGTGCGCAGCAAAAAATCTTCAGCAACAGCCTGCGCAACCGCGCCCGTTTCATCATGGCGCAGGCAGTGTCGGCAAAAAGCATGGGCGTCGCCGAAGCCACCATCAACGATACGCTGCGCAGCCGCCATCGGATTGGGACGGGGCAGGAAGACGACTTCAGTGTGCGCAACCTGACGGCGATCGCCGAAACTGCCGCCGCCACCACCCGTATCATGAGCATCCTGCTCGGCACCATCGCCGCCATCTCGCTGGTGGTGGGCGGCATCGGCATCATGAACATCATGCTGGTGTCGGTGACCGAGCGCACCCGCGAAATCGGCATCCGCATGGCGATCGGCGCTCGTCGCCGCGACGTGCTGTGGCAATTCCTGATCGAGGCGCTGACCCTGTCGCTGATCGGTTGCGGCATCGGCCTGCTTCTCGGGGTCGGCGGCGCGTGGCTGGTTGGCGGCCTGGCCGGCCTGCCGGTCGCGGTGACGCCTGCTTCAGTGCTGCTGGCGGTGGGCGTGTCCTTCCTCATTGGCGTTTTTTTCGGCTTTTATCCTGCGCGCCGTGCCGCCGGGCTCGATCCCATCGAAGCATTGCGTTCGCAATAACGCGCAAACATGTCACGCGAATGAACCTTGCTTGCAGGTAAGCCTCGAAAGCTTAGAATCGTGGCAGGCATCTCCCACCAACAAGGCAATACACATGGCACAGCTCAAACCTCTTCCCCTCTACGCAGCACTGATATTCGCGACCGCATGCAGCCAGCCCGGCGTCAAGGCATCGCAGCCCGTGGCAGCGGAATCTCGGCCTGTGGCGGCGGAATCGCAACCGCAGCAACCTGTCGACGTCGTGGCCGAACCTGTGGCCGAGCCCGCGGCCGATGCTGCGGCCGAGGAAAGGGCAAGGGCGCAGGCAGCCCTGCCCAAACAGCCGCTTACGTCCGATATCCTGTTCAAGTTCCTGGTGGCCGAAGTGGCAGGACAACGCGGTGAAATTGGGATCGCCCAGGCGACCTATCTCGACCTGGCGCGGCAAACGCGGGATCCTCGCATTGCGCGACGGGCTGCCGAAGTGTCGGTCTTTGCACGGGATCAGGCAGGTGCGCTGGAGGCCGCCCGCCTGTGGGCAGCGGCTGATCAGGATTCGGAACGCGCCCAGCAGACGCTGGCGGCACTGCTGTTGAACGAGGGCAATCTCGGCGAGGCCGAGCCCATCCTGCGCACGATGCTGAAGGAAGATAGCGCCAGTGGTTTCATGCGCCTGTCGGCATTGATGGGCAAGATGCGCGACACCCAGGCCGGGCTGCAACTGGTCCAGCGCCTGGCAGCCGATTATCCGGCGTTGCCGGAAGCTTCCTATGCCGTCGCGCAGGCCGCAGCGAATGCCGGACGCTTTGATCTGGCGGTCGCAGCCTTGCAGCAGGNCGAAACTTTGCGCCCCGGCTGGGAAGACGCCGCATTGATGCGCGCACAGGTCCTGGCCAAAACTTCGCGTGCCGACGCGCTGGCGTTCATGCGTGAATTCCTGGCAGCCCATGCGGGCGCGCGCGAATTGCGGCTGGCCTATGCGCGCGCGCTGGTCAACGCCAACCAGGTCACCGAAGCACGCACTGAATTCACCCGTCTCACCCGGGATTTCCCGCGCAATGCCGAAGTCAGCTTTGCGGCGGGCCTGCTCTCGTTGCAGATGGGGGATCTGGCCGCAGCGCGCGACTTGCTGACTCAGACCCTGGAATACGATCCGCGCGACCCTGACACCGTGTATTACTACCTCGGCCAGGTGGCCGAGCAGATGAAACAACCCGAGACGGCGGCAGCCCGGTACGCCGAGGTCAAAGCGGGCAACTATCTGGTATCGGCGCGCGCACGCCAGGCGGCGTTGCTGGCGCAGGCAGGCAAGCTGCAGGAGGCGCGCGCGCTGCTGGCCTTCACGCACGGTGAAAACGATGCCCAAAACGTGCGGCTGATCCAGGCGCAGGCCGAACTGCTTCGCGACAGCAAGGAGCTCACAGCCGCTTATCAGGTACTTTCGGAAGGGCTCAAGCGCTTTCCCGATTCGGCTAATCTGCTTTATGACCGTGCCATGGTCGCCGAAAAGCTGGATAAGCTGGATGTGCTGGAAGCGGATCTGCGTCGCGTGATCGTGCTGCGTCCCGACGACGCCCAGGCCTACAACGCACTGGGCTACACGCTGGCCGACCGCACCAAACGGCTGGCAGAGGCGACCACCTTGCTCGACAAGGCGTTGACGCTGGCGCCGGACGACCCTTTCATTCTCGATAGCGTGGGCTGGGCACAATACCGTGCGGGCAACCTGACGCGCGCGCAGGATTATCTGGAGCGCGCCTACAAGCTGCGTCCCGACCCCGAAATCGCGGCGCATCTGGGCGAGGTCCTGTGGGCACGCGGTCAGCGNGCCGAAGCCGGAAAATTGTGGCAGACCAGTCTGCAAACCCATCCCCAGAACGAAGTGCTGCTGGAAACCCTGAACCGGCTCAAACCCTGATGAGGNGCCCGGCCGCAGCGCTTTTGCTGGCGCTGGTTCTGGGCGGCTGCGCGTCCTCGCCCCCGCTTGTGCAGCAGGACATTCCGTTGTCTCCCAACTGGACCCTGCAGGGCCGCCTCGGCATCATGACCGGCGAGCAGAGCCTGTCCGGGCAAATCCACTGGCAGCATCGTGCAGACATGGACGAGGTGCTGATGACCTCGCCGCTAGGGCAGGGGGTCGCCCGCATCGTGCGCAATGCCGATGGCGTCACGCTCGAGGTGCCGAATCAGCCGGCGCGTCAGGCACCGGATGCCGAATCGCTGACGCGTGAATCATTGGGTTATGGGCTTCCCGTTTCCGGTCTGGCGTGGTGGGTGCAGGCGCGCCCCGCTCCCGGCAGCGCCTTCGAGGCCACCCATGACACTGCGGGGCGCCTGGCTCAGCTCAAGCAGGATGGCTGGGTGATCGATTACCTGCAGTATTCCGCCGATGCGCCGCAGCGCCCGCGCAAGCTGGTGGTGGCACGCGAGGGCCTGGAAATCCGCCTGGTTGCGGACGACTGGCAGAGCGAATGAGCCACGCCTACCCTGCGCCCGCCAAACTCAACCTGTTTCTGCACGTCGTCGGCCGCCGTGCCGATGGCTACCACCTGCTGCAAAGCGTGTTTCGGCTGATCGACTGCGCTGATACCGTACATCTGGAACTCCGTGAAGACGGCCGCGTGGTGCGCCAGGCAGATCTGCCCGGCGTGGCCGAGGNCCACGACCTGACGGTGCGTGCGGCGCGTTTGCTGCAAGCGCACGCGGCGGAAGGCGCCGGCGTGAGCATTCGTCTCGACAAGGTGTTGCCGCTGGGCGGAGGCCTCGGGGGAGGCAGTTCGGATGCCGCGACCGTCCTGTTGGCGCTCAATCGCCTGTGGCAGATCAATCTGTCGCGCGAAGCGCTGCAGGAACTGGCCCTGCAACTGGGTGCCGACGTGCCGGTGTTTGTGTTCGGCCAATCGGCACTCGCCGAAGGCGTGGGTGAAATCTTGCACCCGGTGAGCGTTCCGCCGGCGTGGTATGTGGTGTTGATGCCTCCGGTGCAGGTGCCGACCGCTGCAATTTTTGCTGCGCCGGAATTGACACGCAACACGCCACCCCTCAAAATAGCGCCCTTTTCCGCAGGCGCGGGTCAAACGTCCTTGCACGGGCTTCAGTCCGTAGAAAGTCGGCGTACCCACAAGGGGCATCAAGATCTCCTCGTGGGACATAACGATCTGCAGCCCGTCGTGGTCAATCGTTACCCCGAAGTCGCACGTCACCTCGAATGGCTGGCGCAATTCGGCGAAGCACGGATGACCGGTTCGGGGGCCTGTGTGTTTGCATCATTCGGAACGGAAGAGGCAGCGCGGGATGTGCTGCGTCAGATGCCCGGGACGATGCAGGGTTTTGTGGCGCAGGGTCTCGACAAGCATCCGCTTTACGATTGCTGCGCCTGAGCAGTACCCATTGGGGAGTCGCCAAGTGGTAAGGCATCGGATTTTGATTCCGACATTCGTAGGTTCGATCCCTACCTCCCCAGCCAGATTGAGCGAACAGCCGCCGGTGGCGGCTGTTTTTGTTGTTGTGTCGGCCCAGCCAAACCGCCGGAGACTCGCGTGTCCATAGACAACTTGATGGTTTTTACCGGGAACGCCAACCCGCGACTGGCCAGCGATGTGGTGCGCCATCTCAATATCCATCTCGGCCGCGCCACCGTGTCACGTTTTTCCGATGGCGAGGTGATGGTCGAAATCCTCGAGAACGTGCGCGGCAAGGACGTGTTCGTGTTGCAGTCGACCTGCCAGCCGACCAACGACACCCTGATGGAAGTGATGGTGATGGTCGATGCCCTGAAGCGCGCGTCGGCCGGCCGCATCACCGCTGCGATCCCTTATTACGGCTATGCACGGCAGGATCGCCGCACCCGTTCGGCGCGGGTGGCGATCACTGCCAAGGTGGTGGCCAATATGCTGCAGGGCGCGGGGATCGACCGCCTGCTGACCATGGACCTGCACTCGGACCAGATTCAGGGCTTTTTCGATGCGCCGGTCGACAACATCTATTCCAGTCCCATCCTGCTGGGCGACATCTGGAAACGCAACCACCCCAATTTGGTGGTGGTTTCACCCGATGTGGGGGGCGTGGTGCGGGCACGGGCGATCGCCAAGCGGCTTGAATGCGATCTGGCGATCATCGACAAGCGCCGCCCAAAGCCCAACGTGGCCAAGGTGATGCACATCATCGGCGACGTGAAGGATCGTACCTGCATCATCATGGACGACATGGTCGACACTGCCAACACGCTGTGCGAGGCGGCCAATGCGCTGAAGGAGCACGGTGCCAGGAAGGTCATGGCCTACTGTACCCATGCGGTGCTGTCGGGCAGCGCTGCCGAGCGCGTGACGAATTCCGCGCTTGACGAGCTGGTGGTGACCGATACCATTCCGCTGCGCGACGATGCGCGCGCATGCAAGAAAATCCGGCAATTGTCGGTGGCTGAATTGCTGGCTGAAACCATCCGCCGCATCAGCAATGAAGATTCCGTCAGTTCGCTGTTCATTGAATAGCGGCTGGTTGAATGCCCCTGGTCGCGGGGGCTTTAGTCATGCATTGGCCACTCCCGGCCATGCATCATCAAGCAGTTTTTTAGGAGAAGTCTCATGGAAATCGAAGTCATTGCTGCCAAGCGTGAATTGCAAGGTACGGGTGCGAGCCGCCGTCTGCGTCACGCCGGCAAAGTCCCCGGCATCGTCTACGGTGGCAACGCCGCTCCGGTGCAAATTGAACTGGATCACAACGCGCTCTACCATGCGCTGCGCAAGGAAGCGTTTCATGCTTCCGTGCTGACGCTCAGCGTCGACGGCAACAAGGAATCGGTGCTGTTGCGCGATACGCAATGGCACCCCTACAGGCAGCAGGTGCTGCACATCGACTTCCAGCGCGTCGACAAGGACCACAAGATCCACGTCAAGGTGCCGCTGCACTTCNTCAATGCCGACGTGGCGCCGGGCGTCAAGACNGGTGGCGGCAAGCCGCACCATATCGTGAACGAACTCGATGTGCAGTGTCTGCCTGGCAGCCTGCCCGAGTTCATCGAGGTGGACATGGGCAATCTCGAAGTCGGCCATTCCATNCATGCGAATGATCTGACGCTGCCTTCCGGTGTTGAACTCGTTGCCCACGTCAAGCAGGAAAACCCCGCGGTGGCGTCGATCAACGCACCCAAGGGCGGTGCCGCTGAAGAAGCCCCTGCTGCGCCAGCGGCTTAANCCGGCTGCGCAATCCCCAACAAGTGCTTTGGTGGATTGCGCACTGCGTGCGGCATGACAGCGCCAAGCCCAATCACCCCCCGCCTGATTGTCGGCCTCGGTAACCCGGGGCGCGACTACGAAGAAACCCGGCACAATGCCGGGTTTTGGTTTTGCGCGCGCCTTGCGCAGAACTGGGGCGCGGCGCTCTTGCCCGAGTCGCGCTTTCACGGCATCGTCGGGCGGGGCCCCCGGAACACCTGGATGCTGCTGCCACAAACCTTCATGAATCGATCCGGCCAGTCGGTCAGCGCGCTCGCGCGGTTTCATCGCATCGCGCCTGCCGAAATCCTGGTGGTGCATGACGAACTCGATATTCCCCCCGGCCAGTTGCGCCTCAAGTTTGGCGGCGGCATGGGGGGGCACAACGGCCTGAAGGACATCACTTCGCATCTGGGCACCCAGGATTACTGGCGGCTGCGTATCGGCATCGGCCATCCGGGTGATCGCAACGAAGTCGTGAATTATGTCCTGAAGCCGCCGCGCCGTGAGGAGCAGGCTGAAATCGATGTCGCAATTGAACGCGCGATCGATCTGTGGCCCTTGATCGAACAAGGCGAATGGAACGCCGCTACCCAGCGTGCCAATTCCAAATCCCAGTCCAACAGCCCTTAGTTACAGGAAACACCATGAGCCTCAAATGCGGCATCGTCGGCCTGCCCAACGTCGGCAAGTCCACCCTTTTCAATGCGCTGACTCAGGCGGGCATCGCTGCGGAGAACTATCCCTTCTGCACCATCGAGCCGAATACCGGCGTGGTCGAGGTGCCGGATCCCCGTCTGGCGCAACTGGCCGGGATCATCAACCCGCAGAAAATTGTGCCGGCAATCGTGGAATTCGTCGATATCGCCGGTCTGGTGGCAGGTGCGTCGAAGGGTGAAGGGTTGGGCAACCAGTTTCTCGCGAATATCCGCGAGACCGACGCGATTTGCCATGTCGTGCGCTGCTTTCATGACGAAAACGTCATTCACGTTGCCGGCAAGGTCGACCCGTTATCGGACGTCGAAACCATCGCCACCGAGTTGGCGCTTGCTGACCTCGCGAGTGCCGAAAAAGCGTTGGCGCGTTATGAAAAGCCTGCACGTGCCGGCGACAAGGAGGCGCAGAAAATGGTCGCCGCCCTGAAACCGGTCGTCGCCACCCTGAACGAAGGCCGGCCCGCGCGCGCCGCCGGGCTGGATGCGGAGGGATTGGCCGCGATCAAGCCGCTCTGTCTGATGACGGTGAAACCCACGCTGTATGTGGCCAACGTCAGTGAGGACGGTTTTCACGACAACTCCATGCTTGACGCGCTCAAAGCCTTTGCCGGGCAGGAAGGCGCGCCGGTGGTGCCGGTGTGCGCTGCACTGGAAGCCGAACTGCAGGAGTTGTCGCCGGAGGACCGCGTCGAGTATCTGAAAGAACTCGGCTGGGATGAGCCGGGACTCAACCGTCTGGTTCGTGCCGCCTACGATCTGCTTGGCCTGCAAACCTATTTCACCGCCGGGGTGAAGGAGGTGCGTGCCTGGACCATCCACAAGGGCGACACCGCGCCGCAGGCGGCGGGCGTCATCCACACCGACTTCGAGCGCGGTTTCATTCGCGCGCAGACCATCTCGTTTGAGGACTTCATCGCCTGCAAGGGCGAGCAGGGCGCCAAGGAAGCAGGGAAAATGCGTGCCGAAGGCAAGGAATACGTTGTCAAGGATGGCGATGTCATGAACTTCCTGTTCAATGTGTGAGGCAACTGATTTTCAGCAATGATGTTTGACAGGGGATTCTGAAACCCCCTATAATTCCGCGCTTCGTTTGGGTGGGGTTCCCGAGCGGTCAAAGGGATCAGACTGTAAATCTGACGGCTCTGCCTTCGAAGGTTCGAATCCTTCCCCCACCACCAGATTTAAATTGAAGTTCAGGCAGTTCGAGTGGGGCGAAGCGGGTGTAGCTCAATGGTAGAGCTGAAGCCTTCCAAGCTTAAGACGAGGGTTCGATTCCCTTCACCCGCTCCAGTTTGAG
>JGI20214J51650_10000390_pt1 | contig 27564 bp, 35 predicted proteins | sample WetSurMetagenome_FD_51650 | JGI IMG/M metagenome (IMG submission 51650) | reverse complement strand
GAGTTGAAAGCCTGGTGGCAATTCTCAAAGACATAAAAAATTAATTACCAAAAAATTAGGGAGGTTCCTCCGTTCCTCCCTGATCTTTCACTCTTCAATTATTCAGTTTAATGACGAAAATTAGATGTTGAGATATTTATTAAAATTTATATTTTAATATTTCTTTTTGGAATCAATCGAGAATTACGTGGTTCAAAATTATATTTTTAATTCATGAAAAAATATATATAAAACAAAGAAGATGTCACATCTATGATAAAAAAAATCATAGTCGCATTGCTAATATTTTCTACATTAATCAGTTCGGCCATGGTTTCTTTTGCTCATAATGAGGAAAAATTAGGAAATGATTCATTCATTGGAGAAACACCAGGGATTCAATGGAGTAGGCAATATGGAGCCAAAGGGCCAGACCATTTCAACAAAGTACGGAAGACTGCAGATGGTGGATATCTCATCGTTGGTGATACGAAATCGTATAGTCCTGATGGTTATTATGCCGCCTGGCTGGTAAAGACCGATGCTTTCGGCTATGAGGAATGGAACCATACCTATAGTTCCTATGCAGTGTTTGGGACCGAGTGTCAGCAGACATCGGATGGTGGTTATGCGTTTTGTGGCGTTAATAATGAGTCTTGTTACTGGTTAGTGAAAACTGATGCCTACGGTGAAGAACAATGGGAGAAATCGTTTGACGATGGAACAGCCTGGTGCTTTCAGCAGACGACGGAAGGAGGGTACATAATCGCTGGATTTCCTCAAATGTTCATCAGGACCGATTCTCAAGGGAACGTACTCTGGAAAAAAACATACTTCAACTCCAACAATACTTTCGCGTATTCGATTCAACAAACTGAGGATGGGGGTTTTATCGTCACTGGCAAAACAGATTATTACAGCCATGGTGACCATGTCAACGGTTTTCTTTTAAAACTAGACCAAAACGGCACCAAAGAATGGGACAAAACCTTCATGGAAACTGAAAACTCGGTATTGCAGTCCGTACAACAGATTCCAGACAATGGATATATAGCTGTAGGAGCTATAGGAGCAGTATATTATTCTCCCTGGGTTGTACGAACCGACCAGGATGGTACAGAACTCTGGAACAGGACCTATAATAGTATCGCTGAAATAGCCCATGAGGTTATCCTCACAAATGACGGAGGATTCGCTTTGGCGGGAGAAGATGAATCTGGCACTTCGTGTATCATAAAAACTATTTCTAACGGGACAAAGGAATGGGAATTCATACTTGTAGGATATCTCACGTCTCTTCAACAAGCTGCTGATGGAAGCATTATCATCGCCGGTGTAGACGAATCTGTTGACAATCTAGGAAACGGGATTCTCATGAAAATAGGGCATGTACCAAGTGTCGAAATCACCAAACCAACAAAGGCAATTTACCTCTTCGACCAAAAGATACGGGATTTCTTCACAGTTATTGCTCTGGGGAGACTCACCGTCGAGGTCAATGCCTCGGATATCAAATACAATATCGATCGAGTCGAGTTTGCAGTCGATGGTACCCTTAAAAATACAGATATCATCGCACCTTATAACTGGCAGTGGACGACGCTCTCATTCTTCTCGCATACGCTAACTGTGACGGCATACAATGCTGTTGGTAATTGTTCAAAGGCACAAATACGGTTATTTAAAATATTTTAAAACCAGATTATATATATTATTCTTACTTCCGATAAACATCACATTCCATAGGACTTTCTGCAGTAACCGCTAATCAATCACCTTCAATGAGATGTTGTAAATAAGTTATGGAACAATTACTTTTTTTTTTTTTTATGAAAGGAACAAATATGTCAAAATATTTATTAACATATTTTTATTCTACCTTTTCATGAAAACGGAGGAAATATTATATGAAATCTTATTATAGAAAATTCACAAAAATAAGGAAAAATTCACTGAAAATCATCGGAATCATATTTCTTATTATATTTTTAATACCCTCGGTTACTGCTCTTCAAAAAACATATAACATATATGTAAAACCCTCCTTCATTAACGAGGATAATACAGAAATATTATATATTAATTCAGAAAGTCAGCTATCTTGGCACTCTTGGTTTTTTTGAATTTCTCGAAGGTTTTATAAATCTGCAGTTCTATGGTTTCCTTGGAGATATGTTTGCTTAGTGGCATTCATGATTTCCTGCCAAGGGCGAGCGTCGAAACCTCCCTTGGCAATTACTTAATTAGTATATTATTAATAAAGTATATACTATATAGGTATATAAATATTGCCTTGTAATATACTTAAAATTTATATACCAAGAAATAATATACTAAATAAGCATGGGAAAAGTCAAAATCACCGTAGATGGTTACAAATGCGAACGATGCGAACACGAATGGGTTCCTAGAGACAAATCACATCCGCGAGTTTGCCCAAAATGTAAAAGTCCTTATTGGGATAAACCACGAAAAATAAAATAGAGATTTTTTCATCCAAAATAATCATAACCCTGTCACAATCATTTGTTCTTAATTTTAATTTAGTATCATGAAATATAAAATATTTTTACATACATGACTGGATTGATATTATGAAAATGCTGTATGAGCTAGTGGTTATGACATGGCCCTTTTCGCAGAGCTTTTCGACAAATATTTCGACGAAAAATTCAACGATATTTTCAGCAGAATTCACCAAAATATTCTTTTATTTTGAGAATATCCTTAAATTTGATTAGGAAACGATATTATGGATGAATTAGCCCTTGCATCAGTAGAGAGGATTATTAAAAATGCTGGCGCAGAAAGAGTTGGCATGGATGCGATCGTTGCTATAACAGAAATCCTTGAAGAAATATGTTCAGATGTCTCAAAATATTCTGTAAAATTGGTCAAGCATGCCAAACGAACAACTGTAAAAAAAGAGGATGTTAAATTGGCTGCGAGAAAAAGAACTTGAGAATTTTTTTCAGTAATCTTTAAAGTTCATTCCAAAGGATGATTCTTTAGTTCATTATCAATCATTATTTCAATTTTGTTAGAGAAACTTCCATACATCGATGGATGCAGATGCACTTTCCCCCGAAGAATCATAAGCGATCACCGTCAGAGTATGTCGGGAAAATGAAGGTGTATACCAAGTCCACTTATATGGAATAGTCAAAGTAGTGGCTTGTAATTTACCGTCGATAAGAAAATCGACACGATCAATTCCTAATGGTTCCTGAGATGCAGTAACCTTGATTGTGATTGGCCCGATTATTAAGGGATGAGGAAATGGGATTGTTCTAATATTCAGTATGTATAGTGATTTATCTGGCTTTGTTATCGATACGGAAGGGGGTGCGTAAGTGATTGTGACTTGTGCTGTATCGTTGCTGGTATTTCCTTGATTATCAGTAACGGTGAATGTCGCGGTATAATTTCCTATGGCTGTATAACTGTGCGTTGGATTTTGTTTATCTGATGCCCATCCGTCACCAAAATCCCAATGATACCTGTATGGCAGTATCCCACCAGAAGCTGTCCCGGCGAACTGGACAACTGATTCAATTACTCCTGTATAGGGTCCATTCGCTTCTGAATTCAGCGGTCCGCTTCCATATGCTTTCAAGTAACCACGGCTATTACTGTCCATAGAACCAATGTAAATAGTACCATCCTCACCGATAGCCGGAGCGGACTCGCATTCTCCGATATGGGCTCGCCATCGTTCTGTGCCGTTTGAATTTACAGCGATGAGATCACCGCCACTACTCGTCCCAAAAAATATTGTTCCATCTCTAGATATGCAGGGAGTGCCACCTTGAATCGTACCGCCGGGGTTGAAGATCCATTTCACAGAACCATCTGGATTGATGGCGTACAGTTGACTCCATCCTGCATAGATAGTTCCATCTTGTCCGATGGTCGGTGATGTCCCAGCTTCAACCCATATTCGCCATTTCAGGGTTCCATTCGGATAGATAGAATAAAGATAACCATCGGTGGATACGCAGTAGATTGTACCGTCGTCAGCGATACACGGGCTCACCCTTATCCAGTCGCCCGTTGGAAATTTCCATTTCAATGTTCCATTATTTGGATAAAGGGCGTACAAATAAGTATCATGGCATCCGCAATATACTGTCCCATCTTCTCCAATAGCTGGGGAGGAATAGACGACATGGTTTGTTTGGAATCTCCATCGTAATGTTCCGTTAGGCCATAGTGCATTAATTGAGTGACTTTCTCCGCCATAGTAAATTGTTCCATCATTGCCAATGACTGGAGATGAGAAAATATCTTCTCCTGAGTAATATCTCCATTTCATTGTCCCATTTGGATAAAATGCAAATAAATAATTATAATCAGCGTATGTCGATCCTATATAGATAGTTCCGTTTTTATCAATAGCCGGACAAGATTCAAACCATCCACCAGGGAGATATTGCCATTTTAAAGATCCATTGGGATATAATGCATATAGACCTACAGCTGCAGCATAAATAGTCATATCTGAATCAATTGCCGTCGATCCGTAATAACCAAAACCTTGAGTTTTATAAACCCATTTTAAAACTCCAGAATTATTCGTGGTATTATATATACTTCTTCCGCTGTGATGTTGATCGTGGCAATACATCGGCCACGATGAATTCATTAGCCCTCCATCTAATAACATTAATGAATTACGATTTAAAATTTCGATAGATGAAGAAGTTGCTATATTATTCGAAAAGGCATCTATTTTTACTTTATGAGAATTAGTAGGAATTTTATTATGACTATAAATATTAAACGGCCGATTATCATCTAACGCCAGTGATCTGTTTTGCACATTGTTAAGGGCACCGCTTCTTGATATCAAAAATTCTGATGAAACAGTAAGCAAAAGAAAAATAACAACCACAACGATTAAGAGATGGTGTTTTTTCATTTTTCCATCCATTTATCACAAATATATAATGGGTATATCTTATAAAGTTTTTCAATATCTATTAAAAATAAATTGAAATAATAAACAAACAAAAAAAAAACGTAATTTATTAATATTTAATATTTGTTAAATAGAAAATAATATTAATATAATGTATATTTACGATTTCTATTGTTATAATGTGGGGAGAAAAAAAAATGAACAAGAAAATAAGTTGTCCAATGATTTGTATGATAATGATTGTCAGCGCAATGACGACAATTATTATTACTACGCCCGTAAAGGGAAGTGAAGGACAGAACCAGGGAATAAATAGTCCAAATCCGTTGAACATGACTTACATCTGGAAATGGACAAAAATTTTAGCAAATGTAACTTACAAAGCATATCCACCAAATGAGATACCAAGAGGAAGATCTTATGGTTCTCTTGGCGGAAATTATACAAAAAATATTTTACTGAATGAAATGGATATGAACCTAAGTCTTCAAGATACTCATCCCGAACAAATCAAACACATCAACAGATTAGATGTTAGGACTAGAAATTATACGAGCGTCATTTGGGTTAATGATTTCCAGCTCACAGTAAATAACCAAAGCTACACACTACCCCACAATGTTTCAAAGAAAGAAAGTTATGGTTACCCAAGTGCGTTTCCACCACAACGAAATATCACAACCATAGATCACAACTATATATTTACCAACGAAAAAATACAACCCATCAACATAACCGATCTATGGCCATTCGGGGGAACATACAATGACTATTCATTAACAGTTACAAATTATACAATACTGAATAACCAACAAATACTTGCTGGAAACGTCAGTTACCTATCATCAAGCGATCCTCTTCCGGATGCAAACAACCAACTCGATATGGTATATTTGATGAACGAGTCCGAAGAATGCCAAAATAAACTCGATAACCTCACCAGTGCAGCAGGATGCATCCTCATCCACGATGATGCTCGTGGATATACTGCGAACACAGCGAAGTGTTGTTATCCTGTGGCCAGAATAAATCAATCCGCCGGGGTAAACATCAAAGAAATATTAGATAATTATTCAATGGTTCTGGTTGATAATATCAATGAAAATCTCACATTCACCTATAATCTTGATTTTGGATGGTGGCCGGAGTCGGATTTTGTTTTTATCGACAGAATCCCGAATCATTATGAACTAAAAAATAGGTCATCAGCGTTATTGAACTTTATATTGAAATATATTTCTGGAGATGAGCAGCCTAATATCGGCGATTACTTATTCTGTTATGGAATAAAAACGATTAGGTTCTGGGAGATAAATCAATTTAAAAACCATTCTGGAAAACCACAATGTAAGGGATTCATTCTGTATGACACTTATAATCAACATTATGTGCAACCTGCGGTAAATATTTGGGAAAATCCTAGTGGTATCATTTCACAGTTTATTTCAAATTTTACAGCACGTTCTCCAGCCCTACCGACCTTTTTCATCAATAACACGGTCGGTGCATTTTTAAAAACTAACCGCAATGGAACAACGATAAGTGGATATCTCAATGAGACATTTCGAGCAGAGACGCCGAACCAACCTGGAGTCAATGTATACAATGTCGTTGGAAATATCACCAATCCAAACAATCATGCCAAAGATATCGCGATTATTTCCTCGAGGTACGATGGCCAATGGGGTCAAACGCCAGGAGACAGTGGTTGCGGGAATGCCGTGGTTCTTGGTTTAGCAAAATATTTCTCGGACAATAACATCACTCCAAAATATAACCTCACATTTCTATTTACTACAGGGGAGGAATTTGGGCTTCGCGGAGCACAATATTACAATGATTCCCATAATAATGATACGATAAAATTCTGGTTTGTCCTTGATGAATTGGCATTTAACCAATCTGATACTGTTCAAGAGATGTCCATTCAAAATCAGGAGGGACACAGTAACCTTTCTGTCTTCAGAGCAATCATCAACGAATCTCATTACGAAGACCGAACAGAATACACGTTATTTCCACCAGAAAATTTTCCAATCCTAGGGACAGAGCAAGGGGTGTACAGCTCCCATAAGGATATTGAAAACGTTATTGGCATCGCGAAAGATAAATATTATGAATGGGACCAGTACCACAGATCTGGTAATAATTACACTGATGGGGATGCCTTGAAATACATTGACAGAAATGATTTGAACGTATCGGCGGAACTCGCATGGAATCTGAGTCGCTATTTTTTAGTCAATCCCAACTGCTGGTTCGAGAACCTTTCCTATGAAGCATTTAATACGACAGGTGGGACAGCTCCGGACACCTTAAAAACGATCTACAAAATAAAATCTGTACTCCCGAACGATAGAGTGATGATCCATGCGACGTTCTATAATAGAACAGGTGTCGAAAAAGACCATCGATATTACAATATCACGGTCAACAGAACTGGCGTCACACACACAATTACTTTTTCTTTGCCATCCGGCATCAAGGAGGGCGATTATTATGTTACTATCGAGGCCTATAACTCGACAGCCAGAATCAATCGACTAGCCGGAGTAAGCTATTCCGCGAATGATTCCGGCACGTCACCGAAGTTCCATCTGAACCGTTATCATACGTTCGGTGATATCCGCATCGGCGTATTCAGCGATGATGTCTGTAATATCATCCGCGCATCAGAATTTACGGTGACCGAGGACGCACTCGTCCACAATATCACCGCGCATGTACATGGTTCAACATTACTTACTCCGACATATCAGTGCATGATTTACCGGGCGAGCGACGGACATCTCATAGGCTCTACTGGGCAGGTTCAGCGCACAACGTCAGGATGGTACGCGTTTTCCTTTAACCCGATGCCCATGCTCAAGAAAAACACACAGTATTATTTATCTATCTGGGGGAACACGATTTTTGCTATGGTTTCCTTTTCTCCTCAGGAATCGGGGAATGGATGGAGGAACGGGAGCTACACCTTTGGTTCTCCACCACAGATTATCGGATGGAACCCCAATGTTACCGCAAGGCAATATTCGTTGTTTTGTAGATACACCCTTGATGCCTGGCCACCAGTAATAACGAACGTCACTCATTCGCCGGATACTGTTGGATTCGGATATAATGTCACGATTAATGCAACTGTCACGGACAATTTCAGTGGCGTCAATTTAGTCAAAGTACAAATCACTCCACCATCTGGTTCATCGAATAACTACACGATGACACATATAACAGGGAACATCTACCAGTATGTCTTTTCGAATACTTGGACCGCCGGACAATATAATTACACAATTTGGGCGGTTGACAATGCGTCAAACGTGAATAGTTCGGGAGGACATCATTTCCATGTTTCCGCAAATGCCACCATCCGTATTGCGACCTTGAAAGATAGTTACACGGGCAATCAGTTCATCAATATTACTGATCCACCGAACCCACCACAAAATCTCACGTTAATTGGTCGGGGGTTAACCTGGAACACCTACTACAACGCATCTTCTGGAGAAAACATCCTGGAGACGTTCCAGGGACCGGTGAATTTCCAAGAGGATAACGGTAATTGGACACCTATCAACAACACCATCGGTCAACTCACAAACAATCATCCTGCGTACGTCTACGGATACCGAACAGGGAATAATCATGGGTTATATGGCGTTTATTTCAAATCTAATGCGCAGAACGACTGGCCAGTCGCATTCGCCTATAACCGATCCGATGATCCTACAATTCACGCCATCAGAAGTAAACTCGTTGGTGTTGGCTATGTTGACCCGCAGAGCAACTGGGCGTACCAGTATCTTCAGAATGTTCAGAGCAGTCAGGGACAAACAAACGATTATTCTATAACGTATCCAGGTGTATTCACTGGTACGGATGTCACCTGGAGCTACGGTAACACTGGACTTAAAGAAGAAATCACAATGAGCAACACGACAAAGACAGTGCTTCAGAACCACCCGCCATCACAATACGGGCTCAATGATGCTAGCTCGTATCTGGTGTTCATCACCAAACTCGATTATCAGAACCTTAACATCTACAACAGTTCCGGGTTGCTTGATGGGAACGTCACCATCTCCGATGCAGGAGTTGATTTCAAGGATGTTCTCGGCCAGTTCAAATGTGCATTACCGATTGGCGAAGCTTACGAGATGAATAACGAATCGGTGCGGCAGAAACTGACCTATCGTATCATTCATCTAAACGGTGCCACCTATCTTCTCTCAGGATTGAAGGTCTCTGATTTGAATGCGATGACATTCCCTGTTGTCATCGATCCGACCCTGACGGTATATTCGATATCCAGCGATGGTTATATTTACAACTCTGGCTCCAACTACAACACGGTACAAACCGCATCGTCCGGTACCGTCAGCAGCTCCGGGACATACATCACAATCGGACAAAATAAAGTAGCAAATTTTCCACCCACATTCTACATCTACCGTGGATTCGTATTTTTTAACACCTCAGCATTACCCTCAAATGCGTACCTTGATAATGCGACCCTTTCCATCTATAAGAAGGATGATTACTCGACAACGGACTTCGACATCACGATTCAGAACGGCCAGCCGACCTACCCGCATAATCCGATGCAAACTGGAGACTACTTCAGAAACTATTACTCAGGGAATGGCGGAACTTTAGGCACTTCCAGGTTCACAAGTGGATATAATGCAATAACAATGAGTGATCTCAACTGGATCAATAAAACTGGGATCACCAAATTGTGTCTACGGAGCAGCAGAGACATTAGTGGAACAACACCAACTGGGAATGAATACGTCAACGTGTATTCCAATGAATTCCTCGGAATGAACCCACCGAGACTGGTGATCAATTATCGAAACCAATCAAAGATCAAGAACACGGGATCCACGGATATCAAGGGATACCTGTTGATTCAAATCCAGTTCTATAACACCTCACAAGCTAAATGGCTCCTTGATAATGATACCATCAATGAGACTACATCACGGATCATCACGAGCGGTAATCAACTCGCACTGGATACGATTTTCAATGGTCATGTCCGAGCATCAGACTTGACACATGGTACAGGCACGTATCGTGTCTACGGATCATTCAGAGACCCTGAGGGCAATATCCTGAGAACAAATGATGATGTAGGCCTTGAAGCCTGGTGGCAGTTCAATAAAACATAACAAAACATTCTTGCAGTGAGTAAAAAACATCGGAAGTCAGGTTATTATCGCCTGATTTTCCATTATCTCTTTATATGAGTTTTTACACTTGTTAGTGATGTCAAGAGGGAAACCACATTCAAAAGAAATGGTCACTACCATCAGGGAACAGGTATTGAATGGTAAATCAAAATCCCAGATAGCCCGAGATTTTAACATGCCATATCAAAGTGTATGGACAATCACAAAAGATATTCGGATAAAAATAGTGAAGCAAAAGATATTGATAGATAAAGTCCGGGATGAAATAAGGAATGGTAAATCAAAATATCAGGCTGCTAAAGACCATAATCTCAGAAAGTCAACGGTATATATGTGGACCAATGACATTCCCAGTAAAACCTGCGTGTGGCCGGGGATACGAGGGAAAACCCTTGATATGGTTCAGGAGATCATGACGAAAGGGTTTTTCGTCCCAGCAGGAGCAAATGTCCATCAGCAATTCTTAACGTTACGGAAATATTTTCCTTCGATTTACAGGATTACTTTCTATGGAAGACAAATTTTTCTCTTGGAGGGAAAGGAGGACGCAGCGGTTCGAGCGTTTCTGGAGAATACCAGAAAGAAAATTATCGGTTACCATGAGCTTCGAAATGTCACGAAAGTTTTCAGGGTGGACCTCAGTAAAAAGGAGAAAGAAGCATTCCTTTTCAAAAAACGATGTGCTGGGAAGTCCAAATACAGGGTGGTTAAAAATGAGGGTTCCCTTCGAGAAAATGATGATTCTTTTTCATTTTTTTTACATTCGGAGGAACTGGTCCAGTGGTTCTTTCTTTCTCAATGGCCTCCAACAGACTGATTTCACCTCGTAGAACTTGGAGCGCGGTTTTTTCAGATATCGAAAATCTCCCTTCACTGAGCTGCCGGCTTCGTTTCTGGACGTTTTTAATGGCCCCCCTAGAGGTTTCGATGGGGAGAGTAGATTGCACCCTGCCGCCTGACAGTAACGCTATTGCTGCCGCTGCTTCGATGTTTCGTACGCATCGTCGTTTCTGTTGCGCCGGGGTTGTTCGTGTCTCGTCAACAATTTCGATGGGTATCTTTAAGGGAATCAGCGAGTTGATGATGCGGTTTCTATTGATCATTGACCCGTGTCCGATACGGATGAAGGTTTCTTTTGACGGATAGAACTTTACAAAACGTTTTATCTCCGATGCTACATGTTCCGGGTCATCGACCTGAATCTTTTGAATTAAAATATCGTCGCAAACGATTGCGACACCTGGTCGTTCTCCAGGGTCGATGCCGATATAAATCTTGGAGTACAGCTCTTTTCCTGTCAGTTTCTGTACCGCTAGATCAATCGCATAATCAATGGAATCGTATGCATCCGCGGCAACTTTCTTGCTCAAACGTATCTCTTTCAGTTCGTTTTGTGACGTGAGAATGACACCGATTCTTCTAGGTAGGTCATCAAATGATGAAAGAGAGACATACGCGACTTTTCGTGTTTTTAACGCTTTTATAATGTCATGATACAAAGAAAAATCCTTGGTGTACACACCTAATGTTTTCATCCAATGAAAATATCGGATATGCTGAATATATACATTTCCCCACCAGATTTAAGCAAAAAAACTAGTGAGCAAATTCCCACCAATAAACATCCCGCTTAAGAGTAGCACCGAAACCGAGAATAAGACAAACCAGACGAGTTCGTTCCAGAGCAGCACCTTTTTTCCATCAAGAGGACCGAACGGTAATAAATTAAATGTTGCGAGCAATAAATTAACAAGGCAGATAAACCCGACAAGCGTCCCCCAGAACCCCAACTTGAAAAACAAAAAATGATAGAAGATGTAGGTGACTACCGCAATGCCGATGTTTGAGAGCGGTCCGGCAGCAGCGATTCTTCCTGTTTCAAATGACCGAGCATCACCTCGGAACATCACTGCTCCGGGTACAGCAAACACAAGGCCGGTGAAAAATGCAATGATGACTGATAAAAATAAGCCACGGGGATACATGCGAAACTCAGACCAGAGACCATATTTTTGTGCGACAAATTTATGGGAGAGCTCATGGATGAAGAAGGCAGTGACGATGCCTAAAAAAGCTATCGGCATAAAAAAAAAGTAAGACTGTATATCAATAGGAGAACCTAAAACGAAAAAAAGAAGATTATTTTTTGAAAACGTAAATGAAAATGCGACAGTAAGCACCCCGATTGCGATGATGAGATGACCCAGTTCGATTCTGCTAAACGATCCTGGTTTTCCTAGCTGCAGGCTCCCTTTAGGTATGTACATGTATTCCCGGGGAGAAAGATCATGAAATGAGGTGTAGAACTTTCTTTTCTCAGCCATGGCATCCTCAATGTCTGTGAGGTGAGTTATGACTCGTTGGGATAAAAACATTTAGCCAAGCCCAAGGCTCAGAATCCACGGAAGGGCAATGATAGTGCCGATAATACTGCCAAGGTTTGCCAAGGCGACAACCATCAGAAGACGGATAACCTTGTTTTTAAAAAAACCACGCATATTTTCAATCCTGCTTAAATCCTGGAAATCTTTTATCAGAGGTTTTCGTAATTTTGCTTCGACAGCACCAGCGAACCACCCTGGGGCGAAAAACGGCTCGAGCGACGTGAACGGTGCAGCAACAAACGCAGTAAGAATAGATAAGGGATGCCCACGTGCGATTGCTACACCAACTCCAGACAGAATACCATGGACAAGGAACCATACCAGGAATATATCCTTGATTTTATTCCAGGGGTCAATCCCCGTAGAATAGAATATCCAGGCGATAACCGCGAAAAAAATCACTGGTATAGCAACCTCAACAACCTTCACAAGATTCACACGTTTCTTTGGGATCTGCTCAAGTTCGTGCAGATCTGCATTTAGGTCCTGTTTCTCAAGATGTTTCTTGATGCCATTAATGTGTCCGGCACCGACGACTGCAACGACCTTTCCTTTCTTGCTTTCCTCAAAGATCTTCTGTGCGATATATTGGTCTCGCTCGGTGATCAGCACTTTAGCAGCACTTGGTGCAATCTTACTGAACTCCTCCATCATCTGGGAGAGCACATCCTGTTTCATCAGTTCTTTAAGGTCGAGTTCGTTAAGTTCGCCTTCGTCATACCCAAGCATTGCTTTGAGAAACTCCCAAACGACCCTGAATTTCTCGCGAAATCCCATGGTCCGCCAGGCCCGCTTGAGCGTAACCGTGATATCCCGGTCGACTAGGGCGACATTCAGGTGGTACTTCTCCGCCTCTTGCATCGCAGCGATCATTTCAGAGCCTGGTTGGATGCCGTACTCCTCTCCGAGTTTCCGTTGAATCGAGGAAAGGAAGGTTTGTGCAAGCATAAAATACGCATTATTGGATTTGATGAGCGCCGTGACCGGGGTATTTTCCCATTGATCTTTTTTTGTAATCGCTTCAAAGCGACGTTGACACAGCTCAACTGCTACGATATCTGGTTTGTAGGTTTCGATGGCTTTCCGTACTTCGTTAACACTCTCTTCAGAAATATGAGCAGTACCGATAAGGATGATATTGTCCGTGATTTTTTCTTCCAAAGGTATCTCCTTTGAGCTGTTTGTATCGGCAACGACATTAAAAAACTATTTAAATTTCAGCTTCGAAATCTTCGACGGTTGTCGAGAATTCCTCGTCAGATTTAATTTTACCTTGCTCTCGAAGGATCGCTCTAGCGAGCAACCAGTATATCAGGGCAAGAGCGCGTCGTCCTTTGTTGTTCGTTGGGATCACATAATCTATGTATTTCGTTTCATTGTTTGTGTCGCAGAGTGCAAGGACAGGGATCCCGATGTTTTTCGCCTCATGTAACGCCTGGATATCTGCGAGAGGATCTGTCAGCAAAATGATCTCTGGTTCGAGGAACGTCTTTGCGTTTGGATTTGTAAGGGTCCCGGGCTGGAATCGTCCGTCGAGTACTTGGATGCCGGTCGTTTCCCCAAGTTTCCTTACTGGCTTTTGTCCATATTGTCGAACGGAAACCGCCAGGACTTTCGCTGGGTCGTATTTTGCAAGAAACTTCGCGGCGGCCTTTATCCGCTCATCTGTTTTTTTCACATCAATGATGTATAACCCATCGTTCCGTACTTTGTAGATGAACTCTTTGATATCAGCGGTTTTCTGTCGGGTCCCGATATGTACTCCTGAGGTCATATAGGTCTCTTCAGACACCATCATCGTTGGTTCTGTTTCCACAGCTTGCTTTTCTTCAGCCATAGTTGTTCCTCAAATCTAAGCTTTTATTTCCTTTTGTTTCACAGTAATTGGGATAGCGCCTTCGTCATACTCAAGCATCGCGATTTCAACGGGGTCTATCATTTCTTTTGGTATCTCAGCTAAGATCGATGGTGCCCCCATCGAAAGTTGTAAGGCTCGTGCGCCAATGATTCGTGCTTTCTCAAAGCGAGTATACGCCACAGTCATCCTCCGAAGTATCGGGATAGGTAGAAGCCCAAATAACAGAAACCTTTAAAAATATTGCCCTCAAATATCCCTATTTTTTGGAGAGAACAGTGATTTTTAAGGAACAGGTCTGTTTTATTTTATCTCATCGGTGAATTCCGGCAGATCGGTCGCGGTCGTTCTTGTGGAGAATTCATCATCTAATGCAAGCTGCATATCAACGATGATGTCGCGAAGTAGGCGGTCGATTCTGTTGTTTTCGAATTCTTTTACTCCATCGATATCAGAATAAATCTTTCCCATATAATTTCCATCATTCCTATGTATTTCTATGTTGTAGAGAACTTCCTCCATCTTCTAACACCCTCTTTCTCTTTATTCACCCAATAAAATACTATCCCTATAATAATCTTTTGGAATATTTAGCTTCCCTACAACATTCGTTCAATGAGTTTGTTAATTTCTTCTTTTCGGTATCCCAAGGAGCCTTTATTCACAAACGATCGTTTCACGGTCCGGTGTCCTTTCTTAGGTGGATTGAGTCGAAAGAGAGGTTTTATCTCTGGTATCTCTTTGTATTTTACTTTATCTTCCAGTATTGCTTCAGAAAGTTTTTCAAAACTTTGATAGGATGTTGCGGTTTTCAGATATTCCGCGGTAAGGGGTTTATCACCAATGAGTTTCCCTCTGGTTGAAAGAAGCTTGGTCAGGGTTTCTTTGTTTATCTCGCCCCATGTGGTGTAATCTTTCACCATCTGAAGCATCCCTTTATAGACCACGTTTTCTTCAAGTAAAACACAGTGATTCGTCCGGGTCAATCGCAGTAATTGCATTGTTTTTTTAATATCTGGCTTTATGTTTACCGTCCCTCTTACTCTGATAGCTGCGTACATGGGTTTATCCCTCCGTTTTAACTGGTGTCGGTTGTTCTTCTTTTGGCGCTATTCCGATACTGCCCTTTATAATACCAAGTTTATTCATTTCAGGGCCAGTTATCCTCATCTCTGCATTCTTTTTCAAGGCATCATAGACCCCTTTTGCATAGTTGACGACCGTCTTTGTCTTTCCTTCGGTAAAAGCCCAGCAGTCGTTGACCCCTGCGAGACGAAGGATCTTCTTTGCGACATCACCGGTCGCAAGCCCAATACCGCGAGGCGCTGGTTTAAAGGTGACTTCGACAGAACCGCTTTTTCCAGTGACCAAAAACGGGATCGTATGAGGGGTTCGACATCCGCATTGCCATGACCCGCATCCGCGTCGTATCTGAATCATGTTCATCTTTGCATTCTCAATAGCTCTTTTAATGCTTAAGCCGACTTCTTTTCCTTTTGCTTGGCCTAAGCCGACAAAACCGTCCTTGTTTCCCACTGCAACGGTGATGACGAATTTGACTCGTCGCCCTGAATCGGTCATTCGTTGTACCATTTTCACATCGATAACCTCATCTTCGACACTCGGTAGTAGGATATCAACGATCTCAGGCTCACGTAAAGGTAATCCGGATTCCAAGGCTTCGTTCATCGTGGTGATTTCCCCGTTCTTCACCATTTTTCCAAGTTTGGTTTTTGGTGTCCATATGACCGGGGCAGCTCCTTCGTCAAATTGTCTGCGTCGTCCTCTTGGTGCGTTTCCACGTTGTCCTGCCATATTTATTCCTCCTTGCCTTCTATAATCTTTGTTTTTATCTTTTCGACGATAGGTTTGATGTCTTTGTTGAGATATGTTCCATGAATCCTATCTTCTTTCGGGAGCATCTCTGCATCATGGGGGCATTCGACCCCTGCATCCAAGACTCCTTTCAAGGTTGCAAATACGATACTGCCACGGGTTGGGTGGTATAACCCGATGTCCAGAACTCCTTGTTCGATTCCTTTAGCTTTTGCTCGTTTCCCTGCCAGTAAACCAGTGAGATACGCTGCTGGGGTGTTTGAAGCTGAGAATTTCCAGCCATACTCTTTAGCAAGTTCGTTGGAGATGGCTGAGACGAGAATCTTATCACCCAGGGGATTGTATTCAATGAACTGGACACGAATAGCTTTCAGTGATTTTCTGACCACTATCCGTGGTTTCTTGCTGCGAAGCAGTTTGAGTCTCAGGCGATAATCGGTTTTTCGTTCACGATGTCGGCGTGGTTTGACATGGTACCGTGGCCCTGTTTTCATTGTTTTTCCTCCTTGATGATATTGTCAGCCAGAAGATGTGATTTCAGATGTTGTTTACTCCGAAAGACACCGCCTTTTGCCTTGCGATAGTACATTCGATAGGTATGGGCGTCGATTTTCGTCTCCTCCCGTAATTGTTTCAGATATGTGCGGATCGGACGAATGGTTCGGATCCATCGTTCCTTCTTTGGGAGACGGGCATGTTTTGGTCCTTTCCTGGACCCCTGACCGGTCCGTCGTCCTTTCTGTTTCTGATGAAGGATGTGTTTATGTCGCCCGCTGGAGTTCCCCTGCTTCTGTATGCTTTTAATGGCGCCGCCTTTTACCAGAATTAACACGTCGTTCCTGGTCACTGCTTTGGCTATCTCCTCAAGTCTATCTGGGTCCATCCAGACTCGTGTTCCACCGCATTTCAAGATTGATGCAGCCATTCTGCGTTGATTTCGTAGATCGGTCATGGTTACCCCTTCATGTTTAAAATCCTGATATCCAGTTCTCCGGCTCGTTTGGCGATCTCCAGACGTTTCTTTGTCCCAACGGTGCCGCCGATGCGCACCGCCTGTTTCTTCGGATCAATTTTTTCAAGTTCTTTGACGGTATGAATCATCACTTCTAAAAAGCCGGACGAATGCAGCCCGCGGACTATTTTTGGCGCTCGGAAACCCACGCGTACTTTGCTTGGCCGGTACTTCAGGTTAATGCGCAGCTTTGANGTATAACCCGTAGGTCGTCGCCAGTTCTTCGGAATGCGTTTATACCGGAATCCTTCTTGTCGCAGGAAATTTGGAGTTCGCTTCTTGATCTGTCGTCGGATCACGAGTTGCTCTTTCTGTTTGTCGTCGAGCTGTGGTTTTATTTTAGGTTTGTATGCTCCTTCTTTTTCCTCAACGATTTCAACGTCAGATATTTTCTTCTCTTCGGACTTTTCAGTGTCTTTTTCTTCTTCTTTGGGCTCTGTGGTTTTTTTGGCTGGTTTTTCTTTTTTCTCTTTGAGCTGACCAAGGATTTCTTTTGCATTTTTCTCGGTTATTCCTTTCAGTTTTGTCAGGTCTTTTAGCTTTGCTTTTTTGAGTTTATCTAGGGAATCGAATCCATTGTCATAGAGGAGTTTTGCTTTGGCTTTGCCGACACCTTTTAACGCCTCAAATTCCTTTAAAACAGCTTCTTTTGTCATGGTTTATCCTCTCTTGGTAATATAGATGCCATCTTGGAAGACCCGGATATCTCTGTTTTTGACCTTTGTTGCCCGTTCGATGTTCGCCGCGGTTTGCCCGACTTTTTCTTTGTCGATACCGGTGAGGGTGATGATTTCTCCTTTGACCTCGACTTTGATGTTTTCAAGGATATCTGCCCGTCGAGCGAATCGCTCACCCAGGAAGTTCTGAATCACCAGTTGGTTTCCTTCCACGCTGTTTTTTATAGGAAAATGGGAAAATACTGTTTTCATCCTACATTCATAGCCCTGGGTGACGCCCTTGATCATGTTTCTGATATGGGCTTTATAGGTGCCAATCAATGCTTTTTCTTTTCGGTGAGGCGAGTGTGAGCAGGAGATCTGAATGGTATTGCCGGAAATTGCAAGATCTATCTTAGGATGAGACAAAAGCTTTGATATCGATCCTTTTTGGCCTTTCACAGTAACGGTTTTCTCCTGAACAGTGATTTGTACGCCGTCAGGGATTTTGATTTCTTCTTTTATATCAGCTGTCTTTGCCATATGTCTCACTCTTTAGTACACATACGCGAGGAGTTTTCCCCCGATGTTTTTCTTACGTGCCTCGTCATGAGCAATAATGCCCTCAGTGGTCGTGAGGATAAGCAATCCGAAATCACGTGCGGGGAGGTACCGCGCCTCCCATTTGTCCATCTCTTGGACCTTGATAGGGTAACGTGGTTTAATGACACCGCAGTTATTGATGCTTCCCAGGAGTTCCACTTGATAAACGCCTGCTTTTCCGTCCTCGACGTACTCGAATTTACCAAGGTATCCTTTCTCCTTTAAGAGATTAAGGACTCCGCCGATGAGTTTTGATGAGGGTCGGATGATACAGGTATGGATTCCACGTATCTCTGCGTTTCTTATGATTGATAATGCATCTGCCAATGGATCGTTTAACATAATCTTCAACAACCTCTAATCGTATTTTTTAAAACCCAATTCTTCTGCTTTGTCTCGGAAGCATTGTCTGCAGAGATGAAGTCCATAGCGTCGTATGATCCCGCGTTTTCTGCCACATTGTTCACATCCTATTTTCCTGCCGTACATTTTCTTTCGCTCTTTGATCCTCATTCTACGACCTCTACGTTAAATGCTTCAGTTATAAATTTCATAGTTGCTTCTCTGGTGAGCTGCTGTCTCTGCGGGATTTTCCGTCGGTCAATTCGTCGATGTTTAATCCGGTATCCTGGTTTTTCAATGGTAACACAGATGTCCATCCCGAAGATCCCGATGTTAGGATCGTATTTTTGTCCTTCGAAGAGGGTATGATCCGGTACTCCAAATGAGAAATTCCCTTGATCATCAAATGAGTATTCCGAGATTTTATTCTCCCGGATTTTTAATGCGTTTTTTAAAAATGCCTCAGCAGCTTTTTTTCGAAGTGTGACTTTACAACCTATCGGCATGAATTTTCGCAGACCCCAGTCTTTGCTTGTTGTTTTTGAAAGGGTTTGTATTGGTTTTTGTTTCGTGACACCCTCTAAAACAGATTCTGCTTTCTTGAGTTTCTCACCGGCTTCACCGACCCCGATGTTTACCGTGACTTTTGCTAGACGAGGTTTCATGATTTGTTTTTCTTCTTTTTTCTTTACCGAGGATTTTTTCGAACGCGTCGCGGTCTTATGAGCCTTCGATGTCGTTGTTTTCTTTGCGCTCATTGCATTTTCACCTCAGGAAGTGTAATGGCAGGCTTTGTTTTCCCAATGGGGAACACATGCCTTGCGATCGTGGAAAATTCTTTTTCTCCCTTCATTTTTGCAAGATTGGGTTTTGATGAGGCAACAACCTGGATTTCTTCGATGCTGGCAATTTCTCCAATGTGCGTTCCACCGATGATCATCGATATCGTCCCTTTGTCAAATTTATAGACCTCATCGATCTTATTTTCCTTAAAAGAAATTTTTAGGACATCACCTGTTTTGTATTCGTCCTTTTCTACAAGTTTGTTTTTTCCGTCATGGAAATTGAGCTGCACTTTCTTTCCTTTTACTATCGTCTTATTTTGTATGCGGCAGAGTTTCCATTCAGCATCACTTTCAGAGATAGGGATAAGCGTGAGCTTTCCGTTCCTATCGAAAAGGATTCGGACATTCTTGCGCATTTTAGGAATGGAGATTACATCCATAAGTCCGCAGGGGAATTTGAAGTTCTTTCGTTTCAATCCATCAACGAGGATATCTCCATTTGAGACGATTTTTCGTGCTTCTTTATAAGTATCACAGAGGCCAAGGTAATCCCGTATGAGCAACCCCAGGGGGATTGCTTGCTCTAACGGATGGGGGCCTGGTGCGGCACGGATCGTGAAAGCCCGTTCTTTCCTATGGATCTTCAATACTCGTGGTGCTGCGAGCCGTTTGAGGTGTTTGCTCATGTTTCACCTTCTTCTTTTTCTTTTTTTGTCGTTTTTTTAGTCGTAGGTTTCTTTGTTGCCGGTTTCTTTTTTGGTTGCTCAACAGGTATCTCTTCGACTTTTTCTGCTGGTATTTCTTCTTTTGTAATCGGTTCTGCAAGCGTTTCAGGAGGCGTTATGGTTTCCTCTTTAACAGCGGGTTCTTTTTGTTCTTCTTCCTTCAGTTTTTCTTCCGCTTTTGCTGCGTCCTCAGCTGCTTTCTTTTCAGCCTCAAGAGCTTTAAGTTGTTCTGCTGCTTCTTTTTCGATTTCTTTCTTCGCGGTCTCTGACAGTCCACTCTCGAGTTTATGCCGACGCCATTTATCAGTCACGTTTAATTTCGTAATGAGTAAGGTGCTTGCATGGAGGGGTTTTGCTATCTTTGTGCCTTTTGCAGTGGTAATGGTGACCCCTTCAATTTCAACAGTCTGGTCTTGAACGTTTACTTTTGAAATTTTATCCTCATGTCCTCGGAAGCTGCCTCGCATGATCTTGACCGTGTCTCCTTTTACAACCGGCAGACTTCGTCGATCATATTTTAACAGAAGGTTTTCTGCGAGATGTGAAGAGATCCACTTCCTTTTTTTATGAAGAGGCGCGTTATAGAGCGTGTATCGTTGTTTTCTTGGTTTTATTGATATCATATCACTCACTTTAGAGAATTGTTGCTGCTAACGCAGCGATCTTTGGCCATCGTTCTGCGGCTTCTATGGCGACCGGGCCTTTTATCATCGTTCCTTTTGTTTCTCCAGTATCGGTAATCAATACTGCCGCATTATCCTCGAATTGAACCATGAGACCATCTGGGCGTCGGAACGGGCGTCTCTGACGGACAATCACTGCCTTTAAGATTTGCCGTCTCATCTCCGTTGCCCCTTTTTTTACGCTGACGATAACCAAATCACCGACGCCAGCGGTCGGGGTTCGGCGATGAACGCCTTTAATCTTGACAGTCATGATGATTTGTACGACTTTTGCACCAGTATTATCGATACAGGTTAAACGGGCGCCAACCGGCAGCCCTCGCATCATTCTACCAGCTATTCCTTTCATTTTCCTTTCACCACATTTACACTTTTTCTACGGTCACAAATGAAACGGTTTTACTTAACGGTCGACATTCCGCAATCCGTACGGTGTCGCCCACCATCAGTTTCATGCAGGGTGGACAGTGAGCGTGGTAGGTCGATGTCCGTTTTTCATATCGCTCGTATTTCTTCACGAAGTGCATGAATTCTCGTTCGACGGAGACGGTGTTTTGTCTTTTGGTTGACTTAACGGTTCCCATGATGACTTGTCCTCTGACCGGTAATCTCCCATGAAACGGGCAATCTTTATCGCTACAGCTAGCGCTGGGCGGTTTGACATTCAACCCTATGTCTCGTGCTTGTTTTTTTTCTGCCAATGTCTTCACCTTGTTTTTTTATTCTATCTTCAGGTCGATAGACCAATCGTGTTCCTTTCACAATGGTTTTTTTACCGTGATATTCAAATGCAAACGTTGCGGTTTGCTTTGCGATTCGTTTTTGTTTCTTTTCATTTTCGATGAGGAAGGTATGTTGTGTCTCATCGATGATGAGTCCTGTTCGATTCACCCAGGATGGATCGGTGCATTCGATGATGGTCACCGTTCTACCGATGAGTTCATCGCTGGTGATCGGCTCATATTCCATTGATGGTTCTTCCTTGACGCAGCGACTGCGTCAGATGGGTATTTTAGATCACGTCAACAGTGAATCCGAGTTTTTCCAATGCGCCCTTTACTTTTGCTCGGTGATCTCCCTGTAGCTCGATCCTGCCTTCCTTGATGGTTCCACCGCAGGCACAGATTGATTTGAGGTTGCTAACCAGTGCGTTCATGTCAAGATCATGGGGATTCAGACCGTCAACGACCGTCATCGTCTTCCCATATCGTCTCTTGTCAACCGCGATAGTGATGCTTTGCTGCTCTCGTGCGATTTCTTCACAGACACAGATCTCTTTTGGGAGACCACATTTTGGGCATATATCACTCATTTGTGTTCTCCTTCCTCCTGTATGATCGTAAGAATCCTTGCTATGGATTGTCGTATCTGTCTGATTTTTCCGGGAGATGGCGACGATCCGCCCATTGCGGATATTCCACGCTCATGCATAAGTTCTTCTTTTAACTCTTTAAGCTTCTCGCCCCTTTCTTCAGAGGTCATCTGTCTGAGTTCTTTTACCTTAAGAGCCATTTTCGGCCCCCTCTTCTAGTAATTTTCTTATGTTTTTTACGATCAGCTCAGCGGTTTTATTGCCGATGCCGTCGATTGCGATAAGATCATCAAGGTTCATGGTGTAGAGTTCTTCAAGGGATGTAATCTTTGCTTTTTCCAGTTTTTTGAGCACCGATGGACCTATCCCTGGGATCTTTGTAATATGTTTAATATCGGTTTTTTTCTCTAGTTTAGGTTCTGGCGGTTTTGCTTCGACTTTTATCTCGGGTTTTACTTCCTCTTTTGCAGCAAGTCTGTAGGTGATTTCATCAGGGAGTTTCGCATCCGGTCTCATGATCCTTACTTTGACTCCAAGAACACCGGGTTTGAGCTTCGCGGTTGCAAGGCCGATATCCATGACTTCTTTTGCGGTCTCACCACAGTACTTCACATGTCCTTCAGTGAATTTCTCTGTGCGGTGCCGTTCTCCAGTCAATTTACCGGCAAGGATCACTTGGCAACCTTTTGCCCCTGATTGCATGATCCGTCGCACCGTGGAATGCCCTGCTCGTCTGAAATGCCAACCTCGCTCGAGTGCTTCGGCAAGTTTCTCAGCCATGATTTGAGCGTTTAAGGATGCGCTGGACCCTGCTTCTTGTATCTCGATTTGCGGGTTATCAACATTAAACTTGGTGCGAATCGAATCGGTCAGATCCTTGATTTTTGCGCCGCTCTTTCCGATCACCATACCAGGTCGCTCCACAAGGATGTTGACACGGGTGCCTATCGGGGTACGTTGGATGTTCATACCGCCAAAGCCAGCACCTTCGATTTCTTTGACCAGGAATTTCTTGATTAACGATCGCTTGGCATTCTCTCTAATAAACTTGCGTTCATTTGCCATTATTCAACCTCTTCAAGAATAATTTCGACATCGGTCGTCGTTTCATTTTTATCAGTCGCTCTACCATGCGCTCGCGGCATCATTCCTTTAATGATTCTCCCTTGATACGCAGAGATATGGACAATTTTCATTTTATCGACGTCAAAGCCTTTGTATTCAGCGTTGTTCTCAGCGTTTTCAACGACCTTCAACATATACCGTGCTGCTTTTTCCGGAAAGCTTCCAGGGCCAATCCCTTTTTGATGCAGTCTTTTCTTCTTATGGTATATCGCAGGGAGCGCTCGTTTCAGAGCGATGACCTCTTCGAGGTACTTCTTTGCCGCTTCGATAGTCATTCCGCGTAACGCACGGGCAAGGTTCTGAGAATCTTTCTGAGAACAATGCAGTTCGTATCCAAAGGCTCGTGCGCTTTTTTCTAAGTCTCTCTCAGCTGAATATTTCGGCATGGTTCATCACTTCAATGGCATGAATTTGGATCCTCTGGTGGCTCCGACACCAGGTCCTGTGTGTTTTACTCTTTTACGGGTTAACGCAAATTCCCCGAGNTAATGGCCGATCATCTGGGGTTGGATGTTCACTCGTTCGAAATCTTTCCCGTTGTAGATAAGGATATTATGACCAATGAACGTAGGTAAGACGATCATATTTCTGCAATGTGTCCTAATAAGATCCCCCTGTTTTGCATTCTTAACGTCTTCCATTAATTTATTCTCATCTTTGGACAATCCCCGTTTTAATGTTCTGCGGGAGCGGGAGGGAAGGAGCGGGAGTAATTCTTCCATAGAGAGTTTTTGAATTTCCTCCAAGGATTTTCCTTGGAACTGAAATTCCTTTTTTCGTACCTCTACTTTCTTCCTATCTCTTTTCCGTCTGCTTTTTGCTGATGATCCAAATTTGATTTGTGCCATGATCATTACCTTCTTCCAGTTCTCCGGGCAGCAATATTCCCAACCTTTCTACCAGGTGGTGCACCACGTGATACACAACTTGGCTTTCCAACATGTTGGTGACTTCCTCCACCGTGAGGATGATCCACAGGGTTCATCGCAACACCTCGTACGACCGGGTAATTTCTTCCTTTGCCGCGTTGTGCGTTCCATTTTTTCCCTGCTTTCATGAGCGGTTTATCTTGCCGTCCGCCACCGGCAGCAATTCCAACGGTTGCTCTGCATAAAGAATCTAATGTTTTGAATTGACCTGAGGGAAGTTTTATAATTGTTTTTTGAGCGTCATGGGAAATCACATACGCACCACTACCGCCTGCGCGTACCATTTTACCTCCATCTCCGGGTGTGATTTCGATATTGTAAATCGGATACCCATCAGGGACATTCCCAATCGGCATGATGTTTCCGAGTTCACACTCTGCTTTACTTGCTGTGAATTTCACTTCACGACCGACAGATGTTCCTTCGGTTGCGATCATTAGAACTTTTTTATTATTCTCCATTCTCACTTGAGCGACCGGTGCACTTCGTCCTGGGTCGTGAATGAGCCCTTCAACAACGCCTTTTGCACTTCTTTCGTTGGCGTAATGTATATTCCCCCGATACTTATGTGACGGGACAGTATATCGACCTCGGGCCCGTCCTCGGCGTTGCTGGATAAGATTTTTCCCCATAGTTCACCCCTTTAGAAGACTCCTATTCTCATCCCGAGATCCTCTGCCTTGTATTCAGGCATGAAGACGACGGTTGCATGTTTTCCTTTCTGCGTTATCCGTGTGTTGACTGATTTTACTTTCACAGAAAACATTTTTTCAACTGCTTTTTTGATCAGTTCTTTGTTCGCGGTTCTTTTCACTACGAACTCTAATGCATTGTTTTTCTCCATATGACTCATCGACTTTTCTGTCACAAATGGATATAAAACGATTGAATAGGGATCCATGGTCATTATTTAGCGCCCCCTAGTTGTGCCAAAGCAGATTTGGTAAAGACGGTCAGTCTGCCAGCAATCCCGCCTGGTGCGAGATGTTCAATGTTTAGCTGATGTGGTTTTGCAAGATCAACACCACTAAGATTTTCGGAGCTTTTTTCAACGACATCTTTTGATGATACGATGAGCAATGATTTCGGCATGCGGTATCTGCGTCCTCGCATTTTTCCTTTCCCTGCACGCACATGTCTGCCGTTTGCTGCCCGCAGGATATCAGAGTAAATGCCGATTTTCTCTAGGACCTCGATGACTTCTTTGGTTTTTTTGATCTTTTCAAAATCATCGTCAATGACAATGGGTAACGTTATTTTTTCGTCGAAACGATGCCCTCTTTTTGTCACAATCTCTTTATCTGCGGTTGCTGCAAGAGCTGAGTTTCGAGCAAGCAGGTTTTCTTTTTTGTTCATTTTTTCTTTCCAGTTCCGTTCTGCTTTAGGGGGATGGGCTCGTCTGCCACCGACGACACAGGGGGCGAGTGCAGCAGCTTGTCCTTGACTCAATCGTGGTACTCGAGACATCCCTCTGCCTTTTCCAACCGATGCAACCGCGTGTCTGGTTCCTGCTAAAGGATCTGATCCGTACGGCTGGCGCTGGTTTGAGTGGATGACTTCAAATGATTTCTTAATGATGTCAGGACGATATGGTGTTTCAAAGATTTTTGGTAAATCGATTTTTTCTTTTACAGTCCCGTCCATGCTGTAGATGTTAACTTTCGTCATGATTACGCTCCTTGTTTACTGGTTGTAGAAATGTAGGTGATCTCAGGTTTCTGGATTTTCACACCGCGTTGATATCGGACTGCGTCTCGTATTCCAATGAGTCGTTTGACCGGTCCAGGGATAGAACCATGAACCAGAATGTAGGAGTTACGTATCACACCGTAATTTGGGAACCCACCAGCTGGAGTTATTTCTTCGCCGTTTTCTCCGATTTTCAGGACACGTTTGTTATATTCAGTGCGCTGATGGTACCCCATCTGTCCTGCCTGTGGGACAGTCGCTTGTACCCAACTAGGGTGCCAAGAACCAGCGGTCCCGATCATTCTGCGGTGTTTTGAGTTTTTATGTAATAAGAGTTTAACGTGATGTCTTTTAACGGTTCCTTGCCATCCTTTCCCCTTGGTAATAGCAATGGCGTCAAGCATGTCTCCTTCTTTGACAACATCATTTATCTTTAGTTCTTTTCCGAGGATTTCCTTTGCGTATTTGATCTGATCATCAATGCTGCCGCCACCTATCTTCAACTCGCTGATCTCTGGTGCTTTCTTCGGGGTGCTTGTCACGAGTTTGGGTTGCGTATAGACGATGACACGGATTTCCTCGGCGTCTTTCGTAATATCCCAGTTTTTCTCTTTTTGGTTTTTTGCCAGAGGAATACAGCGTGCTAATTCAGGATCAAGTTTCTCAGACCAGATCTCACCACTGCACTGCAATCCATAGGATGACCGCTGGTAGGCTCGAACCGCTGCGATTTTTATCGGTGGTGTTTCAAGAACGGTAACCGCCATTTTGACCTCTCTTCCTGAAGTGGTGGAGGTTGGTCGGTAATCGACGATGAATGCGTGGGTCATTCCGGCCTTGTATCCAAAGAATCCTTGGATCTTTGGTTTGTCGTTCCCTTCAGCCCAGCTTTTAATGTGGGGCGTTTCTGTTTTTGCACGTTTCCGTGGCCAATAGCCATGTGACCCTCGTTTTGGATGGTGGATATCTGCCATAATATATCCTCTATTTTATCTTGTAAGTATTAGCGATTTCACTGCGTCTCAACCGTGACATTTCCAAAACAGTCAAAAATCATTAAGACTGTTTCTTACCGGGATTCTTGAAGAATTGCCCGATCATGTCTGGTCTAGACAGGAAGTAAGGCATAAAAGATTTGGTATATAAATGTTATTGCGCTGACAACAGTTCCAAAAGTAGTGAATCAAAAGCGAAAAAAGTAATTATTTTTTCATGATGCTTCTGGAGACTAAGAAATCGCAGTCACAGGTTTTGCATTTGCATTCATGGATAGTATGTTTTTCAGCGGCGATTTCTCCAGGTTGCGTCATGATGTTTTTACTTCCGCATTTCGGGCAGTTTAGGTCTTTTATACCTGCGAGTTCTCGTCGCTGAATCATATCTATATTGATAAGCGTATGTTGTTTATGAATAATATTCTCTCCTTCCGTTGAGTGTGATGTTATAATTTTGTATTGTTGTTGTCTTACTATTGACTGTTTGGCAATAATTGGAGCAATGTTGGTAAGTTACCAATAATTATAAATAGGGGGG
>JGI20214J51650_10000389_pt1 | contig 27626 bp, 26 predicted proteins | sample WetSurMetagenome_FD_51650 | JGI IMG/M metagenome (IMG submission 51650) | reverse complement strand
ATGGATCCGGGAAGCGGGATGTCGGCGGCAGACTGGCTGGCGACGGCGTCAGAGGGGGAGATCAGTGAAGTCATCCACACCTACGGGGAAGAGCGGTTTGCTAAATCGATTGCGCGCGCGCTTGTTGCGGCACGGCAAAAAGAAGCCATCCGCAGTACCGGGCAGCTGGCGGGTCTCATCGCAGCCGCGGTCAAACGGCGCGAGCCGGGGCAACACCCGGCGACACGCAGCTTCCAGGCTATACGGATTTATATCAACCGCGAACTTGAAGAATTGAGCGCCGTGTTGCCGCAATGTGTGGATCGGCTTCAAGCGGGTGGGCGACTGGCGGTGATCAGCTTTCATTCGCTGGAAGACCGCATCGTCAAGCGCTTTATGCGCGACGAGGCGCTGGGTGAGCAGGCGCCGGCACGATTGCCCATTCCGGCCGCGATGCTGAAGCCGGGACGTTTGAAGCGGGTGGGTCGTGCCCAGCATGCGACAGATGCTGAAGTGGCGGCCAACCCGCGCGCGCGCAGTGCGGTGCTGCGGGTGGCTGAACGTGTCGGGGAGGGTGGGACATGAGCCACCCGGCGAGGGCCCTGCGTAGCGGGATCGACGGCAAGGTAAATGCCGGCGGTTGCCGACACGATGCAGCCTGGGCATTCGAGCGGGTTGTTGAGGTGGCAGCATGAGTCGTCTCAATATTGTCCTGGCGCTGGTTTTGATGGGTTGTGCGCTGGCGGTGATTCAGGCGCAGCACCGCTCGCGCACGTATTTTGTGGAACTGGAACGATTGAAAAAAGAGGCACGCTCCCTCGACGAGCAGTGGGGACAATTACAACTGGAGCAAAGTACCTGGGCCAATCCGGCACGGGTGGACATGCTCGCACGCACGCAGCTGGGTCTGGTGGCACCACCACAGGAACGGGTTCACGTTGAAACGCTGGTGGGTACGCCGTGAATTACCACTCGCGCAAACTGCTGAAGCTGAATCTTGCACCCTGGCGCATGGTGGCCGTGGGCGGCTTGCTGCTCGGCGGTCTGGTTCTGGTAGCGAGTCGCGCATTCTATCTGCAAGGACTCAACACCGATTACCTGCAGGGCAAGGGTGATGCGGTGGCCAACCGCAACCTTACGCTCCCCGCGCATCGCGGCCAGGTTTCCGACCGCTACGGCCAGCTGCTGGCGATCAGCACACCGGTCGAGTCGCTGTGGGCGCGCCCGGCCGAGCTCAAGCTGACGACTGCGCAGCACGCGCATCTGGCCAATGTGCTGGGCATGTCAACGCCCGAACTGTCGAAGAAGCTGGCCCGCAAAACGCGTGGCGAATTCAACGTGCAGCGTCCGGTGACACCTGAGCAGGCGGTCAAGATTGCGGCCATGGGGATGCCTGGCTTGTATCTGCGCCGCGAGTTTCGGCGCTATTACCCGGCGGGGGAAGTGGCCGCGCATGTGGTGGGTTTCACCAATGTGGATGATCTGGGTCAGGAGGGCGTCGAGCGCGCCTATCAGGACTGGCTTGCCGGGCGAGAGGGCGAGCGCCAGATCATGCGTGACCGGCGCGGCAACACCATCCGTGATTTGACGCCCATCAAGACCGCGCAGATGGGCGGCAATCTGGCGCTGGCGCTCGACCTCAAGATTCAGTATCTGGCACACCGCGAACTCGCCGCAGCGATTTCTGCGCACAAGGCCAAAGGGGGCAGCGTGGTGGTGCTCGACGCCAAGACCGGCGAGATTCTCGCGCTGGCCAACCAGCCCAACTTCAATCCCAATAACCGCCGCAATTACCAGCCGGGGCCGATGCGCAACCGTGCGGTGATCGATACCTTCGAGCCAGGTTCCACCATCAAGCCCTTTGTCGCGGCAGCAGTGCTGGAGCGCGGCCTGTTTCATCCCGACAGTGTCCTCGACACGCCGGAAACATGGCGTGTCGGCAACAAGCTGGTGCGCGATGAGCACCCGCATCCGCAAATGACGGTCACCGAAATCATCCAGAAATCGAGCAACGTCGGTGCAGTCAGAATGGCGATGACACTGACCCCGCAGCAATTCTGGGACGTTCTGGATCGTGCCGGATTCGGCCAGATGCCGGGCTCGGGCTTTCCGGGCGAGACCGCCGGGCGCTTGCGCGATGCCCGTACCTGGAGGCCGGTCGAACAAGCCACCATGGCGTATGGATACGGGCTGTCGGTCAGCCTGCTGCAACTGACCCGTGCCTATATGGCTTTTGCCAATGATGGCGAAGTGATGCCGCTGTCATTTTTGAGGCGCGAGCCGCAGGAAATCATAGGCGAGCGCGTGTTCTCCCCGAGCGTGGCACGCGAAGTGCGAACCATGATGGAGGCGGTCACCCAGGAAGGCGGGACCGGAACGCGTACCCGTGTCCCGGGTTATCGCGTGGCAGGCAAGACGGGGACTGCCCACAAACTCGTCGATGGTCATTACGCCCCCGACCGCTACCTGTCTTCCTTCGTCGGCATGGCGCCCGCATCGAACCCGCGTCTCATTATCGGGGTGGCGATCGACGAGCCGTCCGATGGTGTGTATTACGGCGGCAGCGTCGCGGGCCCCGTCTTTGCCCAAGTAATGGCCGCCAGCCTGCGTCAGTTGGGTTTGCCGCCCGACGCGCCGGAAACCGCAACGCGGATGACGCTGAACGGTCCACCGGTGGTGGCACGTGCGGACGGGAGATTGTGATGGCGAGAACCGGCGCCAAACTGGCCTCTGCCGCGACCTCATCCCAGGCGATCCGGGAATCCGTGCCGCATATCCTGGAACGGCTTGGCCTGGTGGTGGGGGAGCTCGTCAACGACAGNCGCAAGGCCCTGCCGGGTACGGTATTCGCGGCGTATCCGGGTGAGTCGCGTGATGGCCGCGACTATATCCCGCAAGCGGTGGCCCAGCATGTNGACGGTGTGCTGTGGGAGGCGGATCACTACCAATGGGATCCGGCGCTCACCATTCCAAACGCCGGCGTGGCCGGGCTGAAAAACCGCATCGGCGAAATGGCCGCGCATATATATGGTGAACCTTCCCGTGCGCTGCACATGATCGGTGTCACCGGCACCAATGGCAAGACCTCGGTAGCGCATTGGGTGGCGCAGGCATTCTCGCAGGCGAGTCGCAAAACGGCCGTCATCGGTACCGTCGGCAACGGATTTCCCGGCGCGCTCACCCCCACGCTCAATACCACGCCCGACGCCATCGAACTGCAGCAACGTCTTGCTCTGTACAGGAAGCAGGGCGCAACAGCGTGCGTGATGGAGGTGTCGTCGCATGGCCTGGCACAGGGGCGCGTCAATGGCACGACATTCAATGTTGCAGTCTTGACCAATCTGTCGCGNGATCATCTCGATTACCACGGTGACATGGATAACTATGCNGAGGCCAAGGCGCGGCTGTTNAACTGGCCGGGGCTGGAGTGGGTGGTGCTCAACGTCGATGATGCTTTCGGCCAACGGCTGGAAAGCGAAACCCGACCCGCGCGCGTCGCGGGTTACGGGTTTCAGCGGGGTGCCGTGGTAGGAAAAAAGCTGCGCCTGTCGCAAACCGGCCTGCATGTGCAGGTGCAAACCGACTGGGGCGATGCCGAACTCGAGGCGCCGCTGCTTGGTCGATTCAATGCCGCCAATTTGCTGGCCGTGTTCACCACCCTGATGGTTTCCGGCATCAAGCTGGATGACGCCAGCAAGGCGCTGGCACACATCACCCCGCCGCCGGGGCGGATGCAGACGCTCGGCGGCACAGCCCACCCACTGGTGGTGGTCGACTATGCGCACACTCCCGATGCGCTGGAAAAGGTGCTCGCCACCCTGCGCGAAATCGTGAGTGGTGGCCGTCTCATTTGCGTTTTTGGTTGCGGCGGCAACCGCGACAAGGGCAAGCGACCGCTGATGGGGCAGGCTGCGGCCAGAGGCGCGGACGAAGTCTGGGTTACCAGCGACAATCCACGCAACGAGGATCCACGGCACATCATCGATGACATCCTGGCTGGAACGAGCGGCAAGCCGCGCATCGAACCGGATCGTGCGCGCGCCATTTTCGAAGCCATCGGCGGCGCGCACCAGGGCGACGTAGTGCTGATTGCCGGCAAGGGGCACGAGGACTATCAGGAAATCGCCGGCGAGCGACTGCCCTTCTCCGATGTGGTGGTTGCGAACAAGGCGCTGGAGGCGTGGACATGAGCGACCGAGCCTGCGCAGCTGCGAGCACCGCGAATGGCCACTTGCGCCGACGCCGGCTGATTGGTCATGCTCGTGGCCAGTCCGAGGCGTGGACATGAGCGCGCCCATGATGCGACTCTCCGAAGCGGCCGCCATGCTGGGCGTCCCGTTCAACGGACGCGATGCCGAAGTGCTGCGCGTCTCAACCGACAGCCGCAGCATCCAGTCAGGCGATCTCTTCATCGCGTTGCGCGGCGACAAATTCGATGGCGGGGCTTTTGCCGCGCAGGCTTTGCAGAAGGGCGCGGCCGGCGTGGTGCTCGACACCAGGCAGGCCCCCGAGATCACGGCAGCGATCCGTGTCGACGACACCCGTCTCGCACTCGGCAGGCTGGGAGCTGCCTGGCGCGCGCGCTTCCGCCTGCCGGTGGTGGCGATTACCGGCAGCAACGGCAAAACCACCGTTAAGGAAATGCTGGCAGCGATCCTGCGGCTCGAAGCAGGATCGGATGCGGCCGTGCTGCATACCGAAGGCAACCTCAACAACGATATCGGCTTGCCGCTGATGCTGTTGCGACTGCGCGAGAGTCATCAATTCGCCGTGCTCGAAATGGGCATGAACCACGCAGGCGAGATCGACTACCTTACACGGCTGGCGCGTCCAGACGTCGCGGTGGTCAACAACGCGATGACCGCACATATCGGCTTTCTCGGGTCGGTCGAGGCGATCGCACGCGCCAAGGGTGAGGTTTTCAACGGCCTGTCGGCTGCCGGCATCGCAGTGTTCAATGCCGATGACCCGCACGCCGGGGTGTGGCGTGAAATGAATGCGCGGCGCAGCGTGATCGATTTCGGTCTGAAGCAGCCGGCGGCGGTGCATGGGCGATCTGAACCTACCGAATTCGGCGCGGCACTTGCGCTCACCCTGCCCAACGCCACCCTCGACATCGCCCTGCAAGTGCCGGGTGAGCACAATGTGATGAACGCCCTGGCCGCCGCCGCCGCAGCATTCACGCTCGATGTCAGCTATCGCAGCATCGTCGCGGGCCTGTCGGGCTTCACTGGCGTCAAGGGGCGTCTGCAGAAGAAGGCCGCGCTGCACGGTAGCACCTTTATTGATGATACCTACAACGCCAACCCGGATTCGGTGAAGGCCGCGCTGGCCGTGTTGGCGCAGCAGCCGGGCAAGAAAGTCCTGGTGCTGGGCGACATGGGTGAATTGGGAGCCGATGCGGCCGCCATGCACGCGCAGATCGGTCTGGCTGCACGCGCCACAGGCATCGACCACCTGCTGGCACTGGGGGAACTGACCAAGGAAGCCGTCGGTGCCTTCGGCGCAGGTGCGATGCACTTCGAGCGCATCCAGGAACTGCTGGCTGAACTCGAGAACGAACTAACCCCCGACACCACCGTGCTGGTGAAAGGCTCGCGCTTCATGCAGATGGAACGCGTGGTGCAGAGCTTTATGGAAGCACCCATCGGCCTTGGGATCGGGACACAAGCACCCGTCGGCCNTGCGGCCGGGGCACCAGGACACTGACATGCTGCTTTGGTTATTTCAACAACTCGGCCAGGATGTTCGCGTCTTCAACGTCTTCAATTACCTGACCCTGCGTGCGGTGCTGGCCACGCTTACCGCGCTGACGATTTCCTTCATTGTCGGCCCGGCAGTCATCCGCAAACTCACGGCGTTGAAGATCGGCCAGTCGGTGCGCAGCGACGGACCGCAAACCCATCTGGTCAAGGCCGGCACGCCTACCATGGGCGGCGCACTGATCCTCGTGTCGGTCTGCGTGACCACCCTGCTGTGGGCGGATCTGACCAATCATTACGTATGGGTTGCGCTGTCCACGCTGGCGGGTTTCGGCGTCATCGGCTGGGTCGACGACTGGCGCAAGGTGGTGGAGAAGAATTCGCGTGGCTTGCCGTCGCGCTGGAAGTATTTCTGGCAGTCGGTGATTGGCTTCGCGGTCGCGGCCTACCTGTGGCACAGCGCCAGCCTGCCTGCGCATACCGAGCTCATCATTCCCTTCCTCAAGCACGCCACGATCCCGTTGTCGGTAGCAGGCTTCATTGCGCTGACCTACNTGGTCATCGTTGGATCGAGCAATGCGGTCAACCTCACCGACGGNCTCGACGGCTTGGCGATCCTGCCGACGGTGATGGTGGCTTCGGCACTGGCGATCTTCGCCTATGTCGCCGGCAATGCGGTGTTCTCGAAATATCTCGGCCTGCCGCATATTCCCGGCGCGGGGGAGCTTGCGGTGTTCTGCGCCGCGATGGCAGGCGCGGGCCTGGCCTTCCTGTGGTTCAACGCCTACCCGGCCGAGGTCTTCATGGGAGACGTCGGTGCACTGGCACTGGGTGCTGCGCTCGGTGTGGTCGCAGTCATCGTGCGGCAGGAAATCATCCTCTTCATCATGTGCGGCGTGTTCGTGATGGAAACCCTGTCGGTGATGATCCAGGTCGCCTCGTTCAAGCTCACCGGAAAGCGCGTGTTCCGCATGGCGCCGATCCACCACCACTATGAATTGAAAGGCTGGAAAGAAAACCAGGTCGTGGTGCGGTTCTGGATTATTTCAATGATGCTGGTGCTGATCGGCCTGTCGAGCCTGAAGCTCAGATGAACTACGACAGCCTGAAATTCTCCGGCAAGCGGGTTCTGGTGCTCGGCCTGGGCGATACCGGGCTGTCGTGTGCACGCTGGCTGGCAGCGCGTGGCGCGCAGGTGAGCGTGGCCGACAGCCGCGAGGTGCCCCCGCAGGCCTCGCGTCTGGCCGAACTGTTACCGCAGGTGCCGCTGCATGCCGGGGGGTTCGCGGACGCCCTGTTGCAGGCAACGGAGTTGCTGGTCGTCAGTCCCGGCGTGCCACTGGCCGACGCGGCGGTCGCCCGCGCCATTGCGGCCGGCGTCGAGACGGTGGGCGACGTCGAGTTGTTCGCCCGCGCCATCCGCGCGCTCAATGCGCAGCGCGAGCACCCGATGCGCGTGATCGCGATCACCGGCAGCAACGGCAAGAGTACCGTCACCGCGATGTGCGGCGACATGTGCCAGATGGCGGGTCTGTCCACCTGCGTGGCCGGCAATATCGGACTGCCAGTACTGGATGCCCTGTACGAGGTCGAGCAAGGGCTCGCGCCCGCGCCGCAGGTGTGGGTGCTGGAGCTGTCCAGTTTCCAGCTGGAAACGACATCCAGCTTGGATGCAACCGCAGCCACGGTGCTCAACCTGTCGGAAGACCATATGGACCGCTATTCCGACATGGATGCCTATGCTGCGGCCAAAGCGCGAATATTCAGCGGCGAAGGCGTGCAGGTGGTGAACCGCGATGATCCTCGGAGCATGGCGATGGTCCTGCCAGGGCGGCGAGTGGTCAGCTTTGGCCTGGATCGGTGCCCACAGAGTGAAAATTTCGGGCTGTGCGAGGACGAACTCTGCCTGGGTGGCGACATGCTGATGCCGTTGTCCGTGCTGCCGGTGGCCGGGCTGCACAATGCCGCCAATGCGCTGGCTGCGCTGGCGCTGACGCGTGCACTGGACTTGCCGATGGAAGCCTTGTTACGCGGCCTGATTCACTTCAAGGGCTTGCCGCATCGGGTGGAAAAGGTCGCGGAGATCGAGGGCGTGACCTACTACGACGATTCCAAGGGAACCAATGTCGGTGCCACTGAAGCCGCGCTCTACGGCATGGGCAGCAGAAAGACCGTGGTGATACTCGGCGGCGATGGCAAGGGGCAGGATTTCAGCCCGCTCAAGGCCGCAGTCAAGGCCAATGCCCGCGCCGTGCTGTTGATCGGGCGCGATGCCCCGCTAATCGCGGCCGCCATCGAGGGCTGCGGCGTGGAAACCGCTGCGGTGGCCAGCCTGCGCGAAGCCGTCGAACAGGCACAACGCCTGGCACACCCCGGCGACGCCGTGCTGCTTTCACCCGCTTGCGCCAGTTTCGACATGTTCCGCAACTACATTCACCGTGCCGAAGCTTTCGTTGAAGCTGTGCACAAGCTGGCGGCGGAAAGGGCTGTGATCTGATGCTTTATTCCGCGCGCGCCCCCCAGCCCAGCACCGAGCTCGACTTCAGCCTGTTATGGCTCGCCATGGGTCTGCTGGCGATCGGCCTGGTGATGGTCTATTCGGCTTCAATTGCGATTGCCGAGGCCGCCCGCTACACCGGCAACAACGGCGAATATTATTTGTTGCGACAGGCCTTGTTTATTGCGCTTGGCATAGGGGTGGGCATAGGCGCCTTTCAAGTTCCGATGCGGGTTTGGCAGCAAGCTTCGCCCTATCTCTTTCTCGCAGGCCTGCTGTTGCTGGTGATCGTGCTGATCCCCGGCATCGGACGCGAAGTCAACGGCAGCCGCCGCTGGATTCCGCTCGGCTTCGCCAACCTGCAGCCGTCCGAACTGATGAAGTTTCTCGCCGTGCTGTACGCCGCCGACTACACCACGCGCAAGGCTGCCTTCATGCACGATTTCAAGAAGGGCTTTCTGCCGATGGCCGGGGTGATGATACTGGCNGGTGCGCTGCTGCTGCGCGAACCCGATTTCGGCGCATTCGTCGTCATCATTTCCATCGCCATGGGTATTCTGTTTCTCGGCGGGCTCAACTGGAAAGTGTTCGCCGGCCTGGTGGTGGTGCTGCTGATTGGTTTCGTCCTCCTGATCCTGACCTCGCCCTACCGCCTGCAGCGCGTGCTCGGCTTCATGGATCCGTTTGCCGACCCCTATGGCAAGGGCTATCAGTTGTCGCATGCGCTAATCGCCTTCGGTCGCGGTGAATGGGTGGGGCTGGGGCTGGGCGGCAGCGTCGAAAAACTGTTCTATCTGCCGGAAGCGCACACCGATTTCCTGCTCGCCGTGATCGCCGAGGAATTCGGTTTCATCGGCGTGGTGGTGGTGATCGCTCTGTTCGCCTGGCTGATCGTGAAAGCCTTCCTCATTGGCCACCGCGCTGCCCAGCTCGAACGCAACTATTGCGCGCTGGTGGCGCAGGGCATCGGCATCTGGCTCGGTGTGCAGGCGCTCATCAACATGGGGGTGAACGTCGGCCTGTTGCCGACCAAGGGTCTGACCCTGCCTTTCCTGTCGTTCGGCGGCAGCGGCATCGTCGCCAACTGCCTGGCCATCGCCGTGCTGCTGCGCATCGACTGGGAACACCGGCAGATGATGCGGGGAAAGACCTTCTGATGGCCTTGGCCAACCGCACCCTCATGGTCATGGCCGGCGGCACCGGCGGCCATGTCTATCCTGCGCTTGCGGTGGCGGATGCCCTGCGCGCGCGCGGCTGGAGCGTGTTCTGGCTGGGGACAAAAAATGGCCTCGAAGCACGCGTGGTGCCGGCGGCCGGGATTGACATGGTGTGGGTGTCGATGGGTGGTATGCGCGGCAAGGGCCTGCTGCGCAAGTTGCTGTTGCCGCTGATGTTGCTGATCGCATTCGGCCAGAGCCTGCGCGCGATCGTGCAACGCAGGCCGGATGTCGTATTGGGCATGGGCGGCTACACGGCATTTCCGGGCGGCATGATGGCAAGCCTCCTCAACAGGCCGCTGGTCATTCATGAGCAGAATTCGGTCGGCGGGCTCACCAACCGCGTGCTGGCCTGTCTGGCAGACCGTGTGCTGACCGCATTCCCGCAGGCATTCCAGGGAAAGAAGGACAAGCCGATCCCGTGCCGCCGGGTAGCGGCCGAATGGGTAGGCAACCCGGTAAGGACCGATATTGCCGCAGCAACCCCTGCCGAACGCAGCGGCCCGTTGCGCCTGCTGGTGGTGGGCGGCAGCCTGGGGGCATCGGCGCTGAATGAACTGATCCCGAAAGCGCTGGCCCTCTTGCCAGCCGAACAACGTCCGCATGTTGTCCATCAATCGGGCCNCCAGCACCTTGATCGACTGCGCGCGAACTATGCCGCAGCTGGCGTCGAAGCCGAGGTGCGTGACTACATCGAAGACATGGCCGCCGCCTACCGGTCATGCGACTTCGCCGTCTGTCGCGCCGGCGCGATGACGGTGGCCGAACTGGCCTGCGCGGGGGTGCCCGCGGTGCTGGTGCCGTTCCCGTTCGCAGTGGATGACCATCAAACCGGAAACGCCGAGTTTCTCAGCGAAGCAGGGGCGGGCTGGCTGATGCAGCAGAAGGACCTGAGCGCGGAAAAACTGGCAGCGATGATAGGCGGGCTCGATCGTGCCACGCTCGCCGTGATGGCTGACAAAGCCCGCAAGCTTGCCAAGCCGGAGGCAACCCGGCAGGTCGCCGATATTTGCGAGGCACTTGCCGAAGGGTCGGGTGTCAAGGGTCAGGGGACAGGAGGGAACGCATGAGCGACGACCTCACTCCCCACTCCTCACGCCTCGCTGGAGGTGCTCAATGAAGCACGCCGACCGTCATATTCGCTTTGCCGGTGTGGTCGTCGCGAGCAGGGAGCAGGGATCCCGCTTGCGGGATGCGACCGGCCGCGAGGGGCGCCGGATGCCGACAGGCGAAGCGCGGGAAGGAGAAATGCAGNCATGAAGCACGCCGTCCGTCATATTCACTTTGTCGGCATCGGCGGCGTCGGCATGAGCGGCATCGCCGAGGTGCTGCTGAACCTGGGGTATGCAGTATCGGGCTCCGATCTGGCCGACAATACGGTAACGCAGCGGCTCGCCAGGCTGGGCGCGCGCATCCATCGCGGCCATGCCGCCGAAAACATCGCCGGCGCCGATGCGGTGGTTACCTCGACCGCCGTTCAGGAATCCAACCCCGAAGTATTCGCCGCGCGCGAGAAGAAGATCCCCATCGTGCCGCGCGCGCTGATGCTGGCAGAGTTGATGCGGCTGCAACGCGGCATCGCGATTGCCGGCACCCACGGCAAGACGACGACGACCAGCCTGGTCGCCAGCATCCTCGGCGAGGCGGGCATGGATCCCACCTTCGTCATCGGCGGCAAGCTTACCGCCGCCGGAGCCAACGCCCGGCTCGGCCAGGGCGACTTTCTGGTGGCTGAGGCCGACGAATCCGATGCCTCGTTCCTGTATCTCACGCCGGTGATCGCCATCGTCACCAACATCGACGCTGATCATATGGATACCTATGGCCATGACTTCGAGCGTCTGAAGCAGGCTTTCGTCGATTTCTGCCAACGCCTGCCCTTCTACGGCATGGCGGTGCTGTGTATCGACGACCCGCATGTGCGGGAAATCCTGCCGCGCATCACCAAGCCAATCACCACCTACGGCTTCGCCGAAACGGCGCAGGTGCGTGCGGTCGATGCGCGCTTCGAGCACGGCATGATGCATTTCAGCGTCAAGCGCGAGGGTATGGTGGATCTCGATGTGGTGCTCAACCATCCCGGCATGCACAACGTGCTGAACGCGCTTGCGGCGATCGCGGTGGCCACCGAGGTGGATGCGAGCGACGCAGCCATCGTCAAGGCACTGGCCGAATTCCATGGCGTCGGCCGGCGCTTCCAGCGCTATGGGGAACTGCCTGCGAAGGATGGCGGGCACTATTGTCTGATCGACGACTACGGCCATCATCCGGTGGAAATGGCCGCCACGCTCGCCGCGGCACGCGGCGCCTTTCCCGGGCGGCGGCTGGTGCTGGTATTCCAGCCGCACCGCTTCAGCCGCACCCGCGACTGCTTCGAGGATTTCGTGAAAGTGCTGTCGGAGACCGACGTGCTGGTGCTGACCGAGGTCTACCCCGCAGGCGAAGCCCCGATCGTGGCCGCAGATGGTCGCGCGCTGGCGCGTGCCGTGCGGGTGGCGGGCAAGGTCGAACCGGTGTTCGTGGAGAACGTCGCCGATGTGCCGGCGGCAGTGGGCGACCTGGCGCAGGCGGGTGATGTCGTGCTGGTGATGGGTGCCGGCAGCATCGGCCAGGTGGCTCCCGCCCTGGGAGCATCCGATTCCACAGGTGCTTTAGCGCCTGGTGGATCGGAGTCCTCTTTAGGGGGTGGCCATGCGGCATGACTACCGCATCAGCGAGATGGATCTGGGCGGCGGCGCCGCGCCGGTGCTGCGCGGGCACTTCCTATACAACGAGTCGATGAAGAAGCATGTGTCGTGGCGTGCGGGTGGCTCTGCGCAGCGGGTCTATGTTCCTGCCGACCTGGAAGACCTGACCTGGCTGGTGCGTTCGGTGCCTGTGCGCGAAGACATCCACATGGTGGGGCTGGGCAGCAATCTGCTGGTGCGCGACGGTGGCGTGGCCGGCGTGGTGATCCTGCTGCACGGCGTGCTGAAGAAGCTGGCGATCGAGAGCCGCACCCACGGCATGCCGCCCGCACCCGAAGGCATCGAGACCGCCATGATCTATGCCCAGGCCGGCGTGGCCTCCCCCAAGCTGGCGCGCTTTGCCGCCAATCACGATATGGTCGGTGGCGAATTCTGGGCCGGCATCCCCGGCACCGTCGGCGGTGCCATCGCCATGAATGCCGGCTGCTACGGCAGCGAAACCTGGGACAAGCTGGTGCAGGTGCAGACGCTGGATCGTCTGGGACAACTGAACGAGCGGCTGCCGGACGAGTACGTCACGGGCTACCGGCATGTCGCCNTGAAGCATCCGCATCAGGAATGGTTCATCGGCGGCTGGTTCCGCCTGGCCAAAGGCGACGGTGCCGTCTCACGCGAAACGATCAAGGAACTTCTGAAAAAGCGTATCGCCACGCAACCCCTGCAACTGCCCAACGCCGGATCGGTATTCCGCAATCCACCCGGCGATTACGCTGCACGGCTGATCGAAACCTGTGGCCTCAAGGGCTACCGCATCGGCGATGCGCAGGTGTCGGAGAAACACGCCAACTTCATCGTCAATCTGGGCAATGCCTCGGCGGCTGATATCGAACGCCTGATCGAGCATGTGGAAGACAGCGTGGAAGCGCGCACCAACGTGCGGCTGATCCGTGAAGTGCGCATTATTGGAGAACGGCAGTGAGCCCCATCGAGGCAGCGAAGCAATACGGAAAAGTCGCGGTCATGCTGGGCGGCACCTCGGCCGAAAGGCCGGTATCGCTCAACAGCGGTGCGGCGGTGCTGGCCGCATTGACGCGGCAGGGTATCGACGCGCACGCATTCGATCCGGCGACACGCAATCTCGGCGATCTCATAACGGGCGAATTCGACCGCGTGTTCATCGCGCTGCACGGACGCTACGGCGAGGACGGCTGCATGCAGGGTGCACTCGAACTGCTGGGCATCCCCTACACCGGCAGCGGCGTGATGGCCTCGGCCATCGGCATGGACAAGTGGCGCACCAAGCTGCTGTGGCGCGCCGCCGGTCTGCCCACCGCTGACTGGGAAATTCTCACGGCCGCCAGCGATTTTGCCGCGGTGGAAAGGAAGCTCGGTCTGCCGATCTTCGTCAAGCCTGCGCGTGAAGGCTCGAGTATCGGTATGAGCAAGGTGACCGAAGCCGGCACGCTGAAAGCTGCGTATGACACCGCGGCCGAACACGACGCGCTGGTACTGGCAGAAAAATTCATCGACGGCGCCGAGTTCACCATCGGCATTCTGGGNAGCATCGCATTGCCGCTGATCCGGCTGGAGCCCGCCCAGGACAAGGCTTTCTACGACTTCGAGGCGAAATACCTGCGCAACGATACCCAGTACCACTGCCCGGCCGGTCTGGCCGATGCACAGGAAGCGGCGTTGCGGCAGCTGGCGCTGGATGCCTTCCGTCTGATCGACGGGCGCGGCTGGGGTCGGGTGGACGTGATGATGGACAGCCTCGGCAATCCCTATCTGCTGGAGGCGAACACCTCGCCCGGCATGACCGATCACAGCCTGGTGCCAATGGCGGCACGCACGGCCGGTCTGGATTTCGATGCGCTGTGTCTGGCGATTCTGGAGCAGACGCTTTGACCACGCCCCCCGAGCTTGCCTCCCATCCGCTGTCCCAGGTCGCCCGCGTGCTGACCTGGGGTGCGCTCGGCCTCCTGGCCTACGGCATGGTCAGCTGGCTGGCAGCGCAACCATGGTTCGCGCTGCGTACCATCGAGGTTAAAACCCCGGCGACGCACGTCACCGAAGCGCAGATCCGCCTGGTGGCCGAGCGCAAGGTGCGCGGCACCTTCTTCACCGTCGATCTCGAACGCGTGCGCGAAAGCCTGGAGAAGCTGCCGTGGGTGCGCGAGGCGCGGGTGGAACGCCGCTGGCCCGACACGCTGGTCGTGACACTCAGCGAACATGTGGCGCTGGCGCGCTGGAATGACAACGCACTGGTGAACGAAGCGGGCGAAGTATTCGTTGCGGCACTGGGCCAGTCCTTGCCGCGCTTGTTCGGTCCCGAAGACAGCAGTGCCGAGGTGGTCGCTGCCTATCGCCGCCATCAGGCCGCGCTCGCTCCGCTGGGCATGACGATCAGCGAGTTGCGACTGACGCCCCGCCGCGCCTGGAGAATTCGTCTGGACAACGGCATGCAGCTCGCGCTCGGACGGTTGCAGTCCGATGAACGACTGGCACGCTTTGTCGCCCTGTACCCGCGCCTGTTTGCCGTNCAGGCGGCAGCCACGGCCCTAACCAGCACCGTTGTCCCGGGTGCCGTTGCCAATGTCCCGATTACGCCTGTCTCCGTCGATCTGCGCTACTCCGACGGTTTCGCCGTACGGATGCCGCACGATGCGTCCCCATTCAAACCGAGTACAACATGAGCGCCACGCAACATGAGTAAGCCAAGAGACCCCAAGAACCTGGTCGTCGGTCTCGATATCGGCACCTCCAAGATCGTCTGCATCGTTGCTGAAATCAACGACGAGGGTGCGCTTGAAATCATCGGCATGGGCACAAGTCCTTCGCGCGGCTTGCGCCGCGGCGTGGTGGTCAACATCGAAGCCACGGTCAACGCCATCCAGCGTGCACTGGAAGAAGCCGAACTGATGGCCGACTGCAAGATCCGCGAGGTGTACACCGGCATCGCCGGCAGCCACATCAAGAGCTTCAACTCGCACGGCATGTTCGCCATCAAGGACAAGGAAATCAGCCAGATGGACGTCGACCGCGTGGTGGAAACCGCGCGCGCAGTCAACATCCCGACCGACCAGCAGATCCTGCACACCATCCCGCAGGAGTTCATCGTCGACGGCCAGGAAGACGTGCGCGACCCGCTCGGCATGAGCGCGGTGCGTCTCGAAGTGAAGGTGCACATCGTCACCGGCGCGGTGTCGGCGGCGCAGAACATCATCAAGTGCGTGCGCCGCTGCGGGCTGGAAGTCAGCGACCTGGTTCTGCAGCCGCTGGCTTCGGCGATGGCAGTGCTGACCGAAGACGAAAAGGAACTCGGCGTCTGTCTGGTCGACATCGGCGGCGGCACCACTGACATCGCGGTGTTCACCAACGGCGCGATCCGCCACACCGCGGTGATCCCGGTGGCGGGCGACCAGGTCAACAACGACATCGCGGTGGCGCTGCGCACCCCGCCGAAAGAGGCCGAGGACATCAAGGTGCAGTACGGCTGCGCACTGCGCCAGCTGGCCGACGCGCGCGACATGATCGAAGTGCCGGGCATCGGCGACCGCCCGCCGCGCACGCTGTCAAGACAGACTCTGGCCGAATTCATCGAGCCGCGCATGGAAGAACTGTATTCGCTGGTGCAGGCCGAATTGCGGCGCAGCGGTTTCGAGGAATTGCTGTCGTCCGGCATCGTCATCACTGGCGGTTCGGCGGCGATGCAGGGCATGGTCGAGCTCGGTGAGGAGGTCTTTCACATGCCGGTTCGGATGGGCTGGCCGCGCTATGAGGGCGGGCTGTCGGATGTGATGCGCAACCCCCGCTATGCCACCTGCATGGGCTTGCTGATGGCCGGCCTGGAAGCACGCGGACGTGACGCGCCGAAACTGTCGGGCAGCAGCTTCAAGGACATTCTTGAACGGATGAAAAGCTGGTTCAAGGGGAATTTCTGACGCCGCCCGCTGCATGGGAGCGACGTCGAAACGGAATTTGGTGGTTGTGCCGGATGCATCAAAACATCGAGGCAAACACGCCAATGGATTTTGAGTGTGGTTATATTTTGGGCAATAAGAGGAGAGCAATATGTTTGAACTGATGGATGTGGATACCCAGGATGCAGTGATCAAGGTGATCGGTGTGGGCGGCTGCGGCGGCAACGCGGTCGATCACATGATCACCTCGGGCTTGAGCGGCGTGGAATTTATCGCCATCAACACCGATGCACAGGCCTTGAAACGCAACCAGGCCAGGCTGCAACTGCAACTGGGCAATGGGGTCACCAAGGGATTGGGTGCGGGTGCCAACCCCGATGTCGGCCGTGAGGCCGCACTGGAAGACCGCGAGCGCATCGCCGAGCTGATCGACGGGGCAGACATGCTGTTCATCACCGCCGGCATGGGCGGCGGCACCGGCACCGGCGCCGCCCCGGTNGTGGCTGAAGTCGCCAAGGAACTCGGCATTCTCACCGTGGCNGTCGTCACCAAGCCCTTCATGTTCGAAGGCAAGCGTGTGCGCGCTGCCAACCAGGGCATCGAATCGCTGGCGCGCCACGTCGATTCGCTGATCATCATCCCCAACGAAAAACTGATGCAGGTGCTGGGCGACGATGTGTCCATGCTCGACGCCTTCAAAGCGGCCAACAACGTGCTGCATGGTGCCGTCGGCGGCATTGCCGAAGTCATCAACTGCCCCGGTCTGGTCAACGTCGACTTTGCCGACGTGCGCACCGTGATGAGCGAAATGGGCATGGCGATGATGGGCTCCGCACAGGCCAGCGGCGAAAACCGCGCCCGCGTCGCCGCCGAGCAGGCTGTCGCCAGTCCGCTGCTGGAAGACGTCAACCTGGCCGGTGCGCGCGGTGTGCTGGTCAACATCACGGCTTCGTCCACTGTCAAGATGAAGGAAATCCATGAGGTGATGAATACCATCAAGGGCTTCACCGCCGAAGAGGCCACCGTCATCGTAGGCCAGGTGCTCGACGACAGCATGGAAGACAGCCTGCGCGTCACCATGGTCGCCACCGGCCTGGGCAATCCCGTTGCGCGCCAGCAGCCGAAGCCGATGCAGATCATCCGCACCGGCACCGACGATGTNGGAATNCCGATGGGTTCCGGCGAGGAACTGCCGAGCGTGATGACCAGCCGCCGCAACCGTACGGTGCAGGCGATGAGCGAGTCCGGGATCGACACCCTGGACATCCCGGCNTTCCTGCGTCGCCAGGCTGACTGAGCATGGAAATTGCCGATCATCGACTTGATGACCGCGACCGGCNCTCTGCGGGAGAGGTGGCGGGGGTGGGTGAACCGTTCGCGTGCGGCCCGGTCACATCCGGGTTACGCAACGATGGCANCCCGTCCCCTGCGACCGGCTAAAATGAGAAGATGATCAAGCAACGCACCCTGAAAACGCCGGTCAAGGCGACCGGTGTGGGCCTTCACTCCGGCATCAAGGTCGAAATGACCCTGCGCCCGGCTGGCCCGAACACCGGCATCGTGTTCAGGCGGATGGACCTCGACCCACCCGCCGAACTCATGGCCGATCCCTACCTCGTCACCGATACCCGGCTATGCTCGATGCTCGAATCCGGCACCGCCAAAGTGTCCACCGTCGAGCATTTGATGTCGGCACTCGCGGGCCTTGGCATCGACAACCTGCTGGTCGACCTCACCGGCCCCGAAATTCCCATCATGGACGGCTCCTCCGCGCCGTTTGTTTTTCTGCTGCAATCGGCCGGCATTGTCGAACAGAATGCCGCGAAGCAATACGTGCGCATCACCCGACCGATCGAAGTGCGCGACGGCGACAAATGGGCGCGCTTCGTTCCACACAACGGCTTCAAGATCGAATTCACCATCGACTTCAAGCATCCCGTGTTCGACAAGAGCGGCAAGACCGTCAGCATCGACTTCGCCGACACTGCGTACACGAAGGAAGTCGCGCGCGCCCGCACCTTCGGTTTCATGCACGAGGTCGAATACCTGCGCAACCAGGGCCTTGCGCTGGGCGGTTCGCTCGACAATGCCATCGTCATGGATGAATTCCGTGTGCTCAATCAGGACGGCTTGCGCTACGACGACGAATTCGTCAAACACAAGGTGCTCGATGCCATCGGCGACCTCTACCTGCTGGGCCACCCCATCATCGGTGCCTTCGAAGCCTACAAGTCCGGTCATGCGCTCAACAACGCGCTACTCCGCGAGTTGCTGCAGCACCAGGAATCATGGGCCTTCGTCAGCTTTGAACATGACGAAGACGTTCCCACCGCTTTCCAGCGTTTGCACCCCCTGACTGCCTGATGATCGCCATACGCCTGATGATCGTCGCCCTGCTGGTTGCGGTGGGGGCGCTCGGGCTGGCGTGGCTGTTCACCGGCAACCGCAAATATCTGGGATACCTGGGCCGCGTGTTGCGTTTTGCATTGGTCTTCGGCGTGATCGCCGCATTGCTGTTTGTGGTCGAGCGACTGGTGCTGCGGTGAGAGGCTGGATCAAGCCACGCGGCAGCCTTGTTCAGGCAAACGAACTTCAAGTCGCCAGGCAATCGGAAAATACGCAATGCACGGCGATGGGGAGGGGCAGTCCCAGGTGCGGCCCCGTCAGATAGGCGCTAAACCCGACACCGCGCACCGCAAATGCGTGTAGTTGAGCGCGTGGGTGGTCTGGAACAGCGTTCTCAGCAGCAGGATGCTGCGACCGTATGAGCATCCAGACGGCTCAGCAAGCTTGCGGCCACTTGGCTATCCGGTTGTCTCAGTGCATCTCCGCCAACAAATCGGAAGTTAAAAAGTTACGATGCACGAGATGCATGCGGCGATATAAGTAACCATACCGCCCCAAAGCTGGCCCAGTGCCAGCACGGCCGCGGCAAGAAACACCCTGCCAGGAATCTGAACCAGGTTTCCAAGCGCAAATCCCAGCACAAAGGGCAGCAGCCCGCTGGCCGGGTGATCGCGTATGGTTTGCTGCAGAAATCCGGGATCGAAATGGGCNCTGAAGCCGGACAACTCGAAAGCTGCAAACAACGGCAGGAGAAACACCACGACTGCAATCAGGCGTTTGGCAAGTCGCAGGCGCTTTCGTCCGCTGATTGGATGGGGGTCACTCCAGGGGTTGGCGCCGGGCAATTATTGGGGGAAACCAGGTTCGACATCATGGGGTCGGCTTCGTTTTATCGACGCCTCGTTTCCCTTCTCCTACGCCAGCTTGAACAGCCGCACCGGCCGGCTTTGGCCCCTGAGTTCCACCTGCCCCAGATCGACTGCTTCGGCGGGGGGGCGGGGCAGTCTGTTCCAGATGGCCTCGGAGATCAGCAGACGGGCATCGAATTCCTTGGTGGCCTGTTCGATGCGGGCAGCGAGATTGACGGTTTCGCCGACGAGGGTGTATTCCTTGCGCTGCTGGGTGCCGACGTTGCCGGTGAGGAGCTGGCCTGCATGCAGGCCGATGCCGACCCGGGTCGGTGGGATGGCGCCGCTGCGGTTGAGCGCTTCGATGCGTTCGAGGATGGCCAGTGCAGCGTTGAAGGCATGGGGAATTTTCTCATTGTCGTCGGCGGGCGCGCCGAATACGGCCATGAAACCGTCGCCCAGGAATTTGTTGACGATGCCGTGATGCGCATTGATCACGTCGATGAGTTCGCCGAACAGGGTGTTGAGGTAGAGCATGACCTCGTGCGGGGTTTTATCGGCGGCAAAGCGGCTGAAACCGCGGATGTCGAGAAACATGACACAGGCGTCGCGGGTCTCGCCCTGGATGTCGAGGTTTTGCTGCAGCAGGCGCTGGGCGATCACAGGCGAGACATGCTGGCCGAATACGCTGATTGCGTGGTCGCGTTGTTGGGCATTTTCCACCGATAGCCGGATCTGCCGTTTCAGCAAGACGGTGAAAAATCCGGCCAGGAAGCCGGATGCCAGCAGCAGGGCAGCCTTGACTACATAGGCTGAGGGATCGGTGAGCATTTCCAGCCCGCTGATCGGCGCTTCATCGCCTATATAAATGACGGCGATGAGCAGAAACTGCAGGGCGGCCACCACGCCGCCAAACACGCAGACCCGGAAATTCAGGTAGAGCGCAGCCATGAAAATGAACAGNGGATACAGCATGGGCGTGGCCGAGGCCATAGCCTGCCAAGGGCCCATGGCCATGATCAACAGCAGCAGCATGGCGCTGGGGACGCTGGTTTCGATCAGTACGTTGAGGTAGCAGAAAATCCAGGTCGGCAGCTTGCTTCGGGCGATCAGCCGGCCAATGCGCAAACGCAATACCAGTTCATACAGCATCATGACGCTGAACAGGATCAGGAAAGGCCAGAACAGGTCGCGGATCGGCTCGGCCAGCGCAGCGGGCCAGGCGCCGGGCAGGTAAACCACGGCCAGAAGCAGAGCGATCATCAGCACAAAAATGCCCGCAGTCAGGCCGGTGCGCTGGCGTTCGCTTTCGAGCACGCTGTTCAGGATGCCATGGCTGGCAAGTGCGTCGGGCGGCTGGGTATTCGTTAGCATTGGCTTGGCTGCCTTGAACAATACATGCAAAAGCCTCGTGTCACCTCCGCGCTTGCGGCTGCGTGCGAAAGGATACGATAAGCCTGATGCANATTTGAACCTAATCAAATCATGATTATCTATCTATAGAGAAATGGGGTTCGGGCGGGCAAGGCGGACGTTCTTGGCTGTGCGTTTGATTAACCCTCGAAATTCGGGAGCGCCCATGAGGCACTTGCAAGGCATCTATCTGATTCCACTGCTGCTTGTGCTTGCATGGGTAAACCCCTCCGCACGGGCAGCTGACGACGATGACGCGTGGGCACCTACTCCACCGCGGCTGAGCTATATCGACGGCGAGGTATCCTACTGGCGCGAGGGGGCCGACGACTGGGTACGTGCCCAACCCAATCTGGCGCTGGCGGAGGGCGATGCGCTCTACACCGGCAACAACGCCAACTTCGAGGTGCAGACCGGCAGCCGCAATTTCGTGCGTGCCGACGCAAACAGCGAGCTGGCGCTGCTGAACCAGGAAGAGCGCTTCATCCAGTTCAAGGTGACCGCTGGCCGGGTGACCTTCGACATGCGCAGCCTGGCGGTGGGCGACACGGTCGAGGTGAGCACACCGAACGCAGTCTTCACCATCGAGCATCCCGGCTATTACCGGGTGGAGGTGAATAGCCGGGACACCCATTTGATTACCCGGCGCGGCGGCGAGGCCACGGTGACCACAGCCGACGGCCGCACGCTGAGCATCTATGCTTCCGAGGACATCGTCGTTACTGCAGGTGATCCGGTGAGAGTGGCCACTTATGCCGCGGCGGCCCCCGATGCCTGGGATCGCTGGAACGACGCGCGCAGCGACCGCATCGGCGAATCGATCAGTGCGCGCTATCTGCCGCCCGGGGTCTACGGCGTGGAGGAACTCGACTACTACGGCCGCTGGCGGGTGGTGCCGACCTACGGTCCGGTATGGATCCCCTACGGCGTGAGCGCCGACTGGGTGCCCTACAGCACCGGTTCGTGGGTGTGGGATCCCTACTACGAATGGACCTGGATCGACGATGCGCCGTGGGGCTGGGCGCCATTCCACTACGGCCGCTGGGTCTATATTGACGGCTTCTGGGCGTGGACGCCGGGGCCGGTGATGCGACGGCCGGTGTATTCGCCCGCCCTGGTGGCCTTCATGATCCGCGACCATGACGTGTCAGTGCACGCCAGCATGGGTCTGCCCGGTCTGTGGTGGGTGGCGCTGAGCTGGGGTGAACCGGTGGTGCCGTGGTGGAGCCATCATCGGCATCGTGGCCATCCGCGCTGGGACGGCTGGGGCGGGCCGCGCCTCGTCAACAACGTGGTAGTCAATCCGGCCACGGTCATCAATGTGGGCGATATCCATTACCACAATGCCAGCCTGCCGCGTGCCATCCTCACGGTGCCGGCCGACACGTTCGGGCGCGAGCGGATTCGCGCCACGATGGAAAATCGCTACCCCCACACCGACCTTGCGCCGGTACGCGGCGAATTGCCGGTCAAACCTTCTCGCGCCAGCCTGTTCGGCGGCGCGCCCAAGGGGTTGCAGCCACCGAAGGACATTGTCGCGCGCCCAGTCGTATCGACGCGCACCCCTCGCGAACGGCCGCAGCCCTGGCAGGATGAAGCACCGCGCGTCCGCCCCCCGTCCGCCGAAACCCGCTATGTGGTTCCGCCCGCGCGCCGCGCCGACGATGCGCGCTCCCTGCCGCCGCGGCCGCCTTACGGTGTCGAGGCCGGCCCGGAACGGGCGCCACTGCCGTTGCCGCCGCGCTATGGCGAGGTGAAGAAAACGGGGACCCCGCCGTCTACGCTTTCCCCGCACAGCCAGACCCCCACGCACAGCCAGACCCCCACGCGCGAACAGGCCACGGTACGCAGTCAACCCCCGGCCCGCGAGCAGACCACCGAGCGCCGGGAGGCCAAACCTGCGACTCGGCCTGCCGAGCCATCGACGACCGCGCCACCCACCAGTCGCTCGTCTGCGCCGCCGGCCCAGGCGCCCGCAAGAACCCAGATTGCCCCGCCACACGGCGAAGTCCGTAGGGAGGAAAAAGAGCGACCCATGCCGGGACAGCCCGCCAGCCAGACTTACCGGGGGCGTGACCAAGACAACCGTGAAGCGCGTTGAACCGGGTGCAGAGAGCTGGATCACCCCTTGCGGTGATGGCGCAGCAGGTGGTCCAGTGCGTCCTTCAGCGGCCCGTCTTCAATTTCTGCGTTGAGGTGCGCCAGGCTATCCAGCGCAGAGGGCGGAACCCCGGATTTTTCGATTGGGTGGGTGTAGCGCGGCAGCAGTTCGGGATTGACGCTGACCCGCACGCTTGTAACCGCAATCCCGTTGCGNACGAGTCCGGCCATCAAGGCATCGGTCTGGTGGCGCAGGCGGCTGGCGCTGGCGCCGCTGTCGCAGGCGAGACTCAGCACACCCTTGGCCAGTTGCATGACGCGAACATGCCCGGCCAGCGCGGCGGGCAGGGTGCGATCGAGCGCACCCTGCGTGTTGAGCAGTTCGCGGGCGTGTGTGGCGAGGCCCTGCGGCAGTTGGCTGGCGAGCAGGTCGGACAGGCTGGAGGTGCTCATGGCGCTGACACCCAGGCGGCGCGGGAGGTCCGCGCCGCCATCATGAAGGCGTCACGGGAAGACCGTGCCGCTATGTTAAAATTCAAAGATTTACCGCGTTCTGCGGACATTTCGGATTCCTCATGCTGCAATCCCTATTCAAGAAAATCTTCGGCAGCCGCAACGACCGGCTGGTCAAACAATACCTGCAAAAGGTGAAAGCGATCAACGCGCTGGAACCGGCAATGGAGAAATTGTCCGATGCCGAACTGTCCGCCAAGACCGCCGAATTCAGGTCGCGGCTGGAAAACGGCGAAACGCTCGACAAGCTTTTGCCCGAAGCCTTCGCCGTGGTGCGCGAGGCGTCCAAGCGGGTGCTCGGCATGCGTCACTTCGACGTGCAGATGGTGGGGGGCATGGTGCTGCACGATGGCAAGATCGCCGAGATGCGCACCGGCGAGGGCAAGACGCTGATGTCGACGTTGCCCGCCTACCTGAATGCGCTGGCAGGCAAGGGCGTGCACGTGGTGACGGTGAACGATTACCTGGCCAGTCGTGACGCGGAGTTGATGGGCCGGGTATACGGCTTTCTCGGCCTGACCACCGGCGTCAACCTGTCGCAGATGCCGCACGACGCGAAGCAGGCTGCGTACGCCGCCGACATCACCTACGGCACCAACAACGAATACGGCTTCGACTATCTGCGCGACAACATGGTCTACCAGATGAGCGAGAAGGTGCAGCGCCCGCTGGCTTTCGGCATCATCGATGAAGTCGACTCGATCCTGATCGACGAGGCGCGCACCCCGCTGATCATTTCCGGGCAATCNGAAGAAAANATCGCGTTGTATCAGCAGATGAACCTCGTTCCCCCGCGTCTCACGCGGCAAAAGGACGAGGAGTCGGAAGGCGATTATTCGGTCGACGAGAAATCGCGTCAGGTGCTGCTGTCCGAGGCAGGGCACGAAAAGGTCGAGGAAATCCTCACCGAGATGGGATTGCTGCAGCCGGGCGGCAGTCTGTACGATGCGTCCAACATCATGCTGATGCATCATGTGTACGCGGCGCTGCGCGCGCATGCGCTGTACTTCCGCGACCAGCACTACGTGGTGCAGAACGGCGAAGTCACCATCGTCGACGAATTTACCGGGCGCATGATGACCGGCCGCCGCTGGTCCGAAGGTCTGCACCAGGCGGTGGAGGCCAAGGAAGGCGTGGCAATCCAGAAAGAGAACCAGACGCTTGCCTCGATCACCTTCCAGAACTATTTCCGCATGTACCAGAAGCTGTCCGGCATGACCGGCACGGCGGACACCGAAGCCTTCGAATTCCATAGCATCTATGGCCTGGAAACCGTGGTCATCCCGACGCATCGCCCGATGATCCGCAAGGACGAACACGACCAGGTCTACCGCACCGCGGGCGAGCGCGATCAGGCAGTGATCAACGACATCCGCGCGCGCAACGCCAACGGCCAGCCGGTGCTGGTCGGCACCACGTCGATCGAGGCCAACGAACACCTGTCGGCCGAACTGAAGAAGGCCGGTCTGCCGCACAACGTGCTGAACGCCAAGCAGCACGCGCGCGAAGCCGAGGTGATCGCGCAGGCGGGAATGCCGGGCGGCATCACCATCGCCACCAACATGGCGGGCCGCGGCACCGACATCGTGCTGGGCGGCAACATCCAGAAAGACGTNGACGCGATCCAGCATGACGAGGCCTTGAGCGACAGCGACAAGGCCAGCCGCATTGCCGCGCTCAAGAGCGACTGGCAACAGCGCCACGGCTCCGTGATCGCCGCCGGCGGCCTGCACATCATCGGCACCGAACGCCACGAATCGCGCCGCGTCGACAACCAGTTGCGCGGCCGTTCCGGGCGTCAGGGCGACCCGGGCTCCAGCCGCTTTTTCCTGTCGCTGGAAGATCCGTTGCTGCGCATTTTCGCTTCCGACCGCGTGGCCGCGATCATGGATCGCCTGAAGATGCCCGAGGGCGAAGCGATCGAGCATCCCTGGGTGACGCGCGCGATCGAAAACGCGCAGCGCAAGGTCGAACAGCGCAACTTCGACATCCGCAAGCAGCTGCTCGAATACGATGACGTGTCGAACGACCAGCGCAAGGTGATCTACGAGCAGCGCAACGAGCTGCTGGCAAGCGCCGATATCCGCGACACCATCCGCGCGATGCGCGACGACGTGCTGAACGACACCATCAGCCTGCATATCGCGCCGGGCAGCATGGACGAGCAGTGGGACGTGGCGGGCCTGGAAAAGGTCCTGGCCGCGCAGTTCACGCTCGACCTGCCGTTGCAGCAGTGGCTGGACGAAGACAAGACGCTGAACGAGGACGGCCTGCGCAAGAAAATCTGCGAAACAGCCGAAGCGCTGTACCAGGAGAAGGAAGCGCTGGTCGGCGCCGATGGCCTGCACCAGTTCGAGCGCGCGGTGATGCTGCAAAGCATGGATACTCACTGGCGTGAGCATCTGTCGGCGCTGGATCACCTGCGTCAGGGCATCCACCTGCGCGGCTACGCGCAGAAGCAGCCGAAGCAGGAATACAAGCGCGAAGCGTTCGAACTGTTCTCCGCCATGCTGACCGCGATCAAGAGCGAAGTCACCCAGATCACCGTCTCGGTTCAGGTGCGCGCCCCCGAGGACGTGCAGGCGGTCGAGTTGCACGAGGAGTTGTCCAACGTGGAATACCAGCACCCCGGCTACGACGAGGCACAGGACTTCGCCGCAGCCGCCGCAGCCGTGTCGGCGCCCGCTGACGCCTACCCCAAGGTCGGTCGCAACGATCCCTGTCCCTGCGGCTCCGGCAAAAAATTCAAGCACTGCCACGGCAAGCTGAATTGAGAGCCGGCCATGCCCTATTACGTATTCCGTCTGGGAATGTTCAAAGTGCTGGAAAAGCAGGGCGAGTGGGCGACCTTCAAGGAAGCCAAGGCGCATACCAACGAACTGCGCAAGACGCTCGATCCAAAATCCGGCGATAAATACAAGATGATCTTCGCCGAAAATGAAATTGCCGCGCAGGATACGCTAACGGCTGAGCGCGAACTGGATCAACGGTTGTCGGGCGACGACTGGTAGGACAGACGGCTGTTCAAACCATGTCTGGTGTGATGACGCTCCATGGCTGAATACAACGAAGACGCTTACAAACTGGCCCGCAAGGCTTATATCGAATACAGCTGCCCGTTCGAGCGGGCCTTGCTGTCGCGTTGCGTAAACTGCGGCCGCTCGCGCAAGCTCAACCTGGCCGAACGCGAAGCGATTGCCTGCGGCGACCCGGTAGTGCGCGAAGCCTGCCTGTCGTTTTATCAGTCGCTGCATGAAAACGCGCAGTTCGCATTGAAGATCAACCCCGATGCACCGTGGCCGTTCGGCAAGGAAATCCGCGCCCAGTGCGGCGGGGTGCGCGGGTTGTCGACCGCGCTGGCCGGCGCCGGCGATGAAACCACCGATGTGGCCACCGCCGTGCTGCAGGGCAGGGAACGCTTCGCCAGCTGTGACCGGTTTCCCTATTCCGAAATCATGCGTGCGGTGGTGCACTTCGAGCCGCGCAAGCGGCGTCCGTAATGCCGCACAGGCCTGCAGGGAATTCGAACCGCCCTGGAAGTCGGCTTTGGCCGAATTTTTTGATTACACTGTCTGTGAGTGCATCATTCGGCACCCTCGCTGCCAACCCTGACCTCATCCGCCGCCCATCCGCAAAGGGAGCATCAAGATGAAAAAGCTGTTTCTGCTGATTGCTGCGCTGACGATCGTCCCGCCGCTCTACGCCCAGCCCGCACCCCCGCCCGCTGCCGGGGCCAGGGTGTTGAGCGATGGCGTGGTACGCAAGATCGACGCGTCCAACGGCAGGATCACCCTCAGCCACGGTCCCATCGCCAACCTCGATATGCCCGGCATGACCATGGTGTTCCGGGTGCAGTCGCCCACACTCCTGAATAGTCTCAAGGTGGGCGATGCGGTGAAGTTCCATGCCGAAAACATCAACGGCGCGCTAACCGTGACGGCGATCCAGGCCGCGAAATAGCCGCTGCGGGCGGTGGCCCGGCAGACTTAACCTGCCGGGCCATTCAAGGTCAATGCCGAAGGAAAGTTCAGTTTAAATGCATTTTCCGGACTAAATTGAATGGCTAGGGCATTGGACGCGCGCGGATACTGGCACGCGGAATATTCCTTCACGCAGGAGGCCTTGATGAAAAACTTGACTCAGTGGGTGCTTGCGCTCGGCATGGCGCTGGCAATTCCAGTGCAGGCGGTCGATCAATCCTGGATTAAGCCGCAGATGAGCCAGCAAGCAGGAGGGTGAGCATGTCTATGGTTCAGAGTTGATGACGCCGCATGAGCGCAGTACCTACCAGAACCACATGCGAGCGCTAAAAACCGAGCAGGAGCGCGACGCTTACCGCATGGAACACCACAAGAAAATGCAGGAACGTGCCAAGGCCCAGGGCAAGGCCCTTCCCGACATGCC